>Ga0209542_10017586_pt1 | contig 11691 bp, 11 predicted proteins | sample RifCSPhighO2_01_FD_184028 | JGI IMG/M metagenome (GOLD analysis project Ga0209542, IMG submission 184028) | Soil microbial communities from Rifle, Colorado - Rifle CSP2_plank highO2_0.1 (SPAdes) (version 2) | ecosystem: Environmental > Terrestrial > Deep subsurface > Rock core/Sediment ...
AGGTAGGAATTCTTCCCAGAACTCATGGATCGGCAATATTCAATAGGGGAGATACACAAGCTTTGACTATCGCAACTTTGGGTTCGCCCCGCATGGAGCAATTAATAGAATCTGCAGAAGGAGAAGAATCAAAAAGATATATTCATCATTACAATATGCCTCCGTATTCTGTCGGTGAAGCCGGAAGAATTGGATTTACTTCGAGAAGGGAAATAGGTCATGGAGCATTGGGCGAAAGATCAATTATGGCAGTTATTCCGACACAGGCTGAATTTCCTTACACGATTAGAGTTGTTTCGGAGATATTGTCTTCTAACGGTTCTACTTCAATGGCAGCAACTTGTGGGTCAACCCTTGCTTTGCTGGATGCAGGAGTGCCGATCAAAAAACCGGTTGCAGGAATTGCCATGGGAATGGTTTCGGATGGGGCTAAATATGTAATTTTGACAGATATTTTAGGACTGGAAGATTTTTCAGGCGATATGGATTTTAAAGTTGCAGGAACCGACTCAGGAATTACAGGAATTCAATTGGATGTAAAAGTCTTGGGAATAACAGAAAATCAAATTAAAGAAGTTTTTGAAAGAGCTAAAAAAGCCAGACTCTTTATTCTTGAGAAAATGATTGCAGTTGCGGGAACCGGAAAAAAAGCTGTTTCGGAATATGCACCAAAAATAGAGCAAGTCCAAGTCCCGGTTGAAAAAATCGGTGAAATTATTGGTCCCGGGGGACGCGTTATCAAAAGTATCATTGCCACAACCGGCGCAACGGTTGATGTTGAAGATAGCGGAATAGTCACCATATCGGGAACAGATAAAGACGCAGTTGCCAAAGCTGTGGAATGGGTTAAGGGCATAGTGCGGGAAGTAAAAGTCGGAGAAATCTTCGAAGAAGCTGAAGTTAAAAGAGTGCTTCCTTTTGGAGCATTTGTTGAGTTTTTACCCGGTAAAGAAGGGATGGTACACGTTTCTAAGATGGCGGAAGGATTTGTACGAAACCCTCTAGACGTAATTAAGCTCGGACAGAAAGTTAAAGTTAAGGTCTATGAAATTGACGATCAGGGAAGAACAAATTTAACAATGTTATTTGGTGAAAAGAGCGGTGGAAGCGTTCCGCCAAAAAGAGAAGTTTCTGTAAATGACGATCAAAGTCAGCCTCCGGTAGTTCCGCCCGCAGTAACAACTCCTTCCGAACATCCACTGTCAAGGCAATTTAGAAGAGAGCGTTTTTCTCAGGGACCAAACAGAACTCAAGGCAATTGGAGAGACAGAAGAACTCCCGGAGGACAAGCTTTGGGATCAAGACCGGCAGATACCCGCTTCCGCAAATCCCACTATTAAAGTTTTGTAAAAGTTCTATAAAAAAACAATCCCTTGACAAAATCATTCTTGGTATATACAATGTAATTACTATGATAACAACACTAATTCCGATAGGAAACTCCCGCGGGATACGTATACCCAAGCCGCTGATTAGCGAAAGCGGTCTTGAGGATAAAGTTGAATTACGGGTAAAAAAAGGTGAGATACGAATTATTGCAGCGCCCATGAAAGACACATCCGTGGCCGATACGCTTCTGTTATCAGAAAAAGTATTTGCTGGTGATTGGAATCGTCCGGAGGAGGATAAAGCATGGGCAAGTTTGCAGTAGGCAGTGTCGTTCTCGTTACATTCCCTTTCTCTAATTTAAAAGGTCAGAAAATACGTCCGGCGCTTGTTTTGGCAAACGTTGAGTTTAATAACCTTATTCTGTGTCAAATTACTTCAAAACCGTATACAAGCAAAATATCAATCTGCCTTAAATCATCTGATTTTGCAACAGGCGGCTTGCCAATTATCAGTTATGTGCGGCCGGACAAACTGTTTACAGCTGATAAGACTATTATAAGAAAAACCGTCGGTCAGCTAACTTTAGAAACTAAAAATGCTGTTTTAAAAAATATCCGCGCGCTATTTATATAAAAAACCTCTCAGTTCAAAATCTCCAAAAAATTTGACATTTGGGTTGTGGTTGTGATATAAACTAATCCTATGACAATGCAACATGGCAAGGAACAACTGGAACAACTTGGCGATGGGGATTTAGCCGAAATTCTCGGTCGCGTACACGATACTTTTCAAAAAAGGCATCCAGGCATGAAGGATATTGCATTACCTCAAACAGAAATAACCACGAAACCAGGGACTACTGAAGTTCCGCAGCTTCGTGGCCTAGAACCAATAAGATTTGCTCTTGAAATCCCAAGAGTAAGCGAAGAATTATATATGAGAACTCGTGAGGCAGTGGGAGTAACGGGATATAATTTTGTTGCTGTTATAAGACCTGTGTCAATTGGCAATCTTCTTGTAGAAGATGGGCAACGAAAATCAAAACGATTGGGTTATGTCAATGATTCAAAAACAATGCGAGCTACAGTTCCTCCAGAAATGGAAGTTGCCATTAATCCGGATAAGTTTGAAATTGATGGCAGTAATTCTCTGTCAACCGACGAGCAAAAAAACAGGATTGAACAAGAAGAAGCAAGATGGAAAAAGCGGTTGCCAAAAGACATAAGGTCTCTTGTGGGTATGTATATGGTTGATCCATCAACGTTGTTGCAATTAGAAGATGCCTATATGGATAAAAATAAAGGAAAACTTCTTCTCCCGGATTTTTTCGCCCGCACAGATGTACAAACGGTTTCTGGTCATGTTGCCATTGTTGGTCGGAGTGTTCCGACGCTTCGGCGTCGTGTCGATGGCTGGTATCGTGGCGATGGCGCTCACGATGTCTTCGCAGTTTCCGTGGTAGTGCTTCCTCATCGTGAATTGGCTGTTTAACTTTTGGATCTTTTGAATTTTTAGGTTTTGGTTTCCGTTTTTTTCTTGCAAAATTTCTACATCCTATTTATACTTTATCTATTAGGCAGTGAATTACAGCGTAGCAGTTGCAATCGCCTACTTCTTAGGAATTTTGGTAGTCAGAGCTACGTTCATTTTGAAATGTAGAGCTGAACGTAGGAGTACTCAACGAAATATTCTTAGACACTACGAGTTTTTCTCTTTTTGTTCAAGTATTTTGGCAGAATAAAATTCAGTGGTAATTTATAAGTTGTTGAAAAGCCACAGTGAGTTATTGTTAACGGAGAAAAACTTCGGAAAGACGTTTCTGGTAATGTTGCCAATGTTGGTCGGAATGATCCGACGAATCAGCGTAATGTCAATGACTGGAATCGTGGCAATGGCAATCACAATGTCTTCGCAGTTTCCGTGGTAGTTTCTGGGAAAGGAATTGTTTTAGGGAGAGCTTTGCTTGACGGCTCTTATCCATCCGCCAAGCATTCTTCCTATTTCCTGAAGGATTGTTTCAAGTTCTAGATAGTTTTTATTGCTGATGGCTTGGATATCTTTGGCAATACGCAAGAGAACCTTTAGAAGGTCGAGTTTTATGCTTATTTGCTGCAAAGCAAGAATTTTGTTTTGGGCAACAGGAACAGAAAATAGCAATTCTAGTATTTCTAAGGTTATGTTGTCCAGCTTTTGTCCTAATGTGTAGCGTTTAGTTTTGGGAAAAGCAGCGATTGCCAACGTTAGTCTCTTGTAGAACTCGTATGCCTTGGCAAAGATAGGAATATCTAAAGCACTATAGGCAGTGTGTGTGTGTGTGTGTGTGAATGTCCTTATTTGTATCTTTATCTGTATGCATTCTGATTATTCAAATCTTATCTCAATAGAAAATATATTTCAAGCCTGGAGTGAATTTAGAAAAGGAAAATCTAAGCGTTTTGATGTGCAAGAGTTTGAAAGAAATTTAGAGGATAACTTATTTGAACTTCATAATTCTTTAAGAAACAAAACATACCGTCACGGTAATTATCAATCTTTCTATGTTCAGGATCCAAAGCAACGGCATATTCATAAAGCAAATGTACTAGACAGAGTAATCCATCATTTGCTTTACACATTTCTATATAATTTATTTGATAAGTTTTTTATCTATGACTCCTATTCTTGCAGATTAAATAAAGGAACTCATAAAGGAGTGAAAAGATTGGAGGAATTTACAAGAAAAGTTTCAAAGAATCATACACAATCCTGCTGGGCTTTGAAATGTGATATTAAAAAATTCTTTGCAAGCGTGGATCACAAGGTTCTTACGGAGCTTCTAAGGAAGAAAATAAAAGATGAGGATGTTATTTGGCTTTTAAAACAGATAATCTATAGTTTTTATTCGGAGCAAGATGTGGGCAAGGGAATGCCGCTTGGTAATTTAACGAGTCAGGTTTTTGCAAACATTTGTTTAAGCAAACTTGATCAATTCGTAAAGCATAAGTTAAAAGCAAAATATTACATCCGTTATGCAGATGATTTTCTGTTTTTATCAAAGAATAAAGAGCTATTGCATGAACATATTGATAAATTAAAACAATTCTTAAGTAAAGAACTTAAACTTGAGCTTCATCCCAAAAAGATTATCCTTCGAAAACTTGAATGGGGAATTGATTTTCTGGGCTATGTCGTTCTGCCTTATTATACAATCCCCAGAACAAAAACTAAAAGAAGGATTTTCAAGAAGTTAAAGGAAAAGGTTAGTTCAGAAAACTTTAATCAGTCCTTACGGTCTTATTTAGGATATTTAGGGCATGCTAGCAGTTTTGGGATAACTCAAGAGCTTCAAAATCAAATTTGGTTGTGGAAAATAGACTGATGTGAATGTGGTAATATATATTATATGGATTCGAATGTGCCTTTGGAAAGTAAGATAAAAGAAATTGAAGCAAAAATAAAAGCTGCTTCTTTGCCTGCGGGTTTGGCAGAAAAACTAAATGAGGAGATTAGCGTGTTGCGGTTAAGTCTTAACCCAACGGCCGGCTCAGGGCAGGGAGGGGCGTTCATGAATTTTGAAAATTTTTCCAATTACGTAAATTACATTCTTTCTTTGCCTTTTAACAAAGTTACCCCCGACATTTTGGATATCGTCAAAGCGAAAGAAATCTTGGATAAAAATCATTATGGATTGACAAGCGTTAAGAACGTAATTTTGGAATATCTTTCCTCGCTTATTCTAAATATTAATAATCAAAATAACATTGCCCGTTCTCCGATAATTTGTTTGGTCGGATTGGTCGGAACCGGAAAAACAACTCTTGCTTATTCAATTGCAGAAAGTCTTGGAAGAAAATTTGAGAGAATACCGCTTGGAGGAATGGGAGATGCGAGTGATCTCCGCGGAAAATCACGTGCCAGTCTTGATGCAGAACCGGGATTAGTGATTAAAAGCTTAATTCATGCGCAGAGTCGAAATGCCGTCGTTTTGTTGGATGAACTGGATAGAATAACCGATGCGGGAAGAAAAGACATCATGGGTGTTTTGGTTGAACTTTTGGATCCTGAACAAAATAAAGCTTTTACCGACCATTACGTCGATTTCCCTTTTGATATGTCCAAAGTTTTGTTTATTGCAACGGCAAATAATACTACAAATATTGCGACCGCGGTTTTGGACAGGTTGCAAATTATTCAGATGCCGTCCTACACGGATGAGGAGAAAACCGTCATCGCGCAGAAGTATTTGTTTCCGGGAGTATTGAAGCAGACGGGACTGGTGGAAACGCAATTAATTATTTCTCCGACTGTTTGGCCAACAATCATAAGGCCGCTCGGATTCGATTCGGGAATCAGAAGTTTGCAGCGCTCAATTGAGGGGATTTGCCGCAAGGCAGCCCGGATGATTGTGGAAGGAAAAGATCAATCAATTAATGTTACTGCTCAAAATGTTAAAGATTTTTTGCCAACTTAGAAAGAAATTGATCTAATTAATCTAATTGCTCTAATTCCTAAGTTGGAGCTTGGGATTTGTTTAGATCAATTAAAAATTAGTAATTAGAAATTTATGAATAATTTATCTCTTATTCCCCTCGGCGGGATCGGCGATGTCACAAAAAACATGTATTTGTATGAATATAATGACCAAATACTGATTGTTGATTGTGGGCTTGGTTTTGCAGATGAGACAATGCTTGGAGTTGATTTGCTTCTTCCGGATATTTCGTATTTATTAAATTCTGCAAAGCAGAACAAAAAGAAAATTGTCGGCATGTTATTAACCCATGGACATGAAGACCATATCGGAGCTTTGCCATTTTTATTGCCTCAATTGCCTGATTTTCCAATATACGCAACTCCGTTGACCGCGGCTTTTGCTAATGCAAAACTTAAAGACTTTAATACTAAAAAAAGAGTGGAAACTGTTAATTTTAATAGTCAGGAAAGAAGTATCGGTAGTTTTAAATTTTCCTTTATTCCGGTTACTCATTCAGTTTCGGATACTTCGCATATTTTTATAAAAACACCGGTTGGTAATTTTTATCATGGTTCGGATTTTAAATTTGATGATACTCCGTCTGATGGAAAAGTAAGTGATTACGCGAAAATATCTAAATTAAGCGCGAATGGCGTTTTATGTTTATTATCGGATTGTTTGGGCGCGGAAAGAGCGGGCAGGACACCAACAGATTTCGGGTTAACAGAGCACTTTAACCGTGAAATGAGAAGCTGTAAGGGTAAATTTATTGTTACCACCTACTCATCTAATATCGCCAGACTTAACCAGATTATTGAAGCTTCACTTAGGAATGGCAGGAGAGTTTGTTTTGTAGGACGCTCTTTGATTAGGAATAGAGACGTGGCCGGAGATTTGGGATATCTTAATTTAAAAAAAGATATTGAAGTAGAAATAGATGCCTTAAGGAATCATGCGGATAACAAGTTGACTTTGATTGTTGCCGGCAGTCAGGGACAGGAAAATTCGGCTTTGACCAGAATTGCCAATGGTGAACACAGAGATGTTAAGTTGCAGGAGAATGATGTAATCGTCTTTTCTTCTGATCCAATTCCCGGCAATGAAACTTCTGTTTATGAGTTGGTTGATACTTTGTCTCGTAGAGGAGTAAAAGTTATTTACTCGCCGGTCTCAAGGGATTTTCATGTTTCCGGACATGCTTCTTTGGATGAACTTGAGCAATTAATAAAATTAGTCAGACCCAAAAAACTGATTCCAATCGGAGGACAATTCCGTCACATGTTCGCCTACAAGAAATTGGCAGAAAAATTAGGCTATAAAAAAAATGATGTTTTTCTAATGGAGGATGGACAAGAACTTTTATTCGGTCAGGGAGACGTGAAATTAGGCAGAACAATACCGACCAAAAATGTTTATGTTGATGAATTATCAGGAGAAGAATTGGAAAGTTTTGTGTTACGAGACAGGCAGAAATTATCAGAGGCAGGAATAATCATAATTCTTGCAGAAGTAGATAGCGGGAATGGGCAGCTGGTTGGAAGCCCGGATGCTATAGTCAGAGGACTAACGACTGCCTATGATATTAAACGTTTGAACTCAAGATTAATGCAGGATTTTCATAAAGCACTTAATCCCCGTAAGGCAAGAGTGACGAATTGGATTTATATTAGAAAACTGATTGGAGAAGTAGCAGAAAGAAGAATTTACAAGGATCTTCGCCGCCGCCCACTGGTTCTTCCGGTTGTTATTGAAGTTTAATTTTTTATTGCCATCGTTATGCTGAATTTATTTCAGCATCTTTTTCATAGGCTTAAAAAGTAATCACTTTATCATTTTCTTTTATTAGATTATAAAGTTCTTTCATTCCGCTTACTGGACAAGTTTTGTCACTTTTTTGGTGTCGGATTACCATGCATGTTTCGCAAGCAAGGATTTTTCCTTTGTCTAATTCAAGAAATGCATCAACTTGTTTTTGAATATCAAATTTCTCATTGCTGAATTTAAGATATTCTACGCCCTCCCCGATAAGAAAAATACTGACATTATCTTCATTTTTAAGAGCTAGATTACCGAGTCTAAAAGCGTTCCAATTTTTTTCCGCGTTATTGGTCGACAGAATAATGGTAAGTTTCATATTAAATTCCTTTATATACTATTCTAACAAATTTAGGCCCCGCTTGATGAAGGATCTTCACCGCCGCCCCCTCGTCCTCCCAGTCGTCATCGAAGTTTAGTATCGGTGTTATCCTAAACTTGTTTCAGGATCTAAATTGCTTTCTTTTTGTGTTTTCCGCAAAAAAGAATATTTCCCTAGGTTCGAAGCTAATCAACACCCGGTGTTGTTTTGTATCTGAACCTAAGGATTTTAAATTTACTTACGCACGAAAATTTAACGCGCTTTGCCAGATACCAGATGGCACTTGGCTTTGTTTCAACGCTCGCTGCCTTCATGATTACGTTATAACATTATGCGGATAGGAGGAGATATTTTCGTGTGACATCTATGGCTAAAATATTCTTGAAGAATATCGTTAGAATTTATTCTTGGAGATTTTCATAGCGACCATCTTCATAGGGTGGGAAACAGATCTCGTAGGCTACCAAGGGGGAATCTTTATCTGCCTGCCATTGCATTTTCTCTCCAATTGCAACTGCTACGACAAAGGGTTTTTGAGTATTGTTGTCCACAGAATGTTTCTCTTGAGTACCGTCCGGTTTAGCTATAACTAGTCTGCCTTTTCCTGACACATATCCTTCAATAGTCCTATTTCCTTTTAAAACTCTTTGTAAAGGTGTTTTAAAACCCGGTTCAATCCTAATTACTCCCAAGTCCTTACTGTTATCTCCATCAAACGTATAAACATCACATTCTACGCCAGTGGCAACCTTCGTAGTTTCTACAAAAGAGATTGGTTGAATACTGCTCTCAAAATCAAAAGTATTCAATTGAGAGATATTTTGTTCCTTATTCTTTGAATAGCGAATTTTTCCATCATGTTTTCCAGTTTCTTGATAACCTGCTTTAAGAAGAACCTTTTCAGAAGAAATATTTCCTTCGGCGATATCTCCATAAATAATTTTATAATTTAAGAAATCAAATCCGTAATTCGTTAGTATCTCAACTGCTTTTACCATATATCCTTTTTTCTGAAACTCGGAACCCAGATAATATCCGACTTCTCCTCGCGTTGAGCCTTTTTCATATGGCGTGAGATTTATGCTTCCCGCCATCTGTCTTTCTTTATTTCGAATGGCAAATCTTAATCTTTCAGGATTCTTGGGGTGCTCTATACTTTCCCGTACCGATTGCAGAGTTGGATATTTATCTGCGGTATCGTCTCCAAATTGAGACAAATGACTTCTATTTCTATCTATTAATGCAAAAATTTCTTCCGAATCCCGGAGCGTAAACTGTCTAAGAACAATTCCGCCATCGGAAGATACGATCTCAATGGGATTATTGTTAAACTCTTTATTTGGATGGATTTCACTAGCCATAAGGTAATTATATCAAAAGTCCTTAGGATTCTGCGCCGTTGCGCCCCGTCCTCCTCGGTTGTCATTGAGGCTTAGGGGGAGGATTTAAAGCCCTTTGGATAAAATTTAATATTTCTATTGCTGCTTCAAGCTCTTCTGGGGTTGCTTCTTCGCGGTAACGGTTTTTAACAGAGTATCTGTTGCCCATTTTTAGAATAGGATTCCAATGTTCGCCCTCTTTCTCAATATGGAATATTTCCATTTCCTCTGGTCCTACGTCCCCAATGGAAACAAAGATTGACATCCCCTTTGTCCATTGATCGCCATAGCTTGGAATCACTATATGATCTTTTAGTTGAACTTTGATTTTTCGACCTTCAAATTCAAAAGGAATTGGGGGAAGAGATCTATAGTCATCTGGTTTTTCATCTGAATTTTTCGCTACTTTTCTGTCTGGTTGTTTGAAAATATCCCCCAGTATTTTTAGTATTTTTGTTTGTTTAGGTTGTGGATTTTCTGTGGGATGTAGTAGGCTATTCGCTAACAGGAAGATTTCGTTGGCGCGAAGATTCTTCTGTCTTTCAATCGTCCTTTGCCCTATATCTCTAGCCATTTCTGGTAAGATATTCTTTAAGGACTGTGGAGGCACATTTTCCTTTAGCATAGGAGGAGATTATACATTTAATCGGATATCTAATGCAAATTAGCATTTTAGAGTTGTTTTTGAGAGGGCAAAAAAAAGAGTGAGGCAAATTGAGTTCCCACCTTCCATGCGGGAGAGTAGGAGGAGAACAATCCTCGCGAACCACTCTAATGATATGTATCATTAGAGTACCAACAAAAAGCCTTCCTTCTGGCGGGAGCGGTATTAGAACCTGTTTGTTGTATAAACCGAGTTCCCACCTGAACCGAGTTCCCACCTGGAAGGTGGGGAGAATGTTTGGTGGGGATCTGTGCCGCCGCCCTCTAGTCCTGCTGGTTGTAATTGAAGTGTAATTTTATAAATCTATTCTCCTGAGGTGGATTAATTTGTCTTCACCTAAATTTGCCTTTAAGACAAAATTGAATTTATCTAATTCAAGAGCAAGTAAAAAATCACTCTTTGAATGTTTAGACCTAGGATTAATGAGATAATTTATTCCTGATTTATGTTTAATTAGATTCTTTTTAATATTTTCTATTTCCAAAGGTTTCTCTTCAAAATACCCTTTGATATGTTTTGCAAACATTAAGTCCTCGTTATCGTCAGATGTTCCACTGGTGCAAAATAAATGAACTAAACTGGGATTCTCTTTCTTAATGTAATTTATTATTGCTTTGGCATTAACAAAACTCCCAGTGATGACTTTCTTTGTATGCTTCAATCTTGAGTTCTTGAGTTCCCACCTTCCAGGTGGGAGAGTAATAAGTAGGCGCAACGGATTTTTGTCAAATTAGCGTGAATTTGAAACAGTTTTCGCACAAATTCACGGCATTTTGAGTTATTAAAAACCCATCGGGGATCTACCCCTCCCCGTTTGGTCTATTTTATTTTTTCCTGCAGATAAGAAGAAAAGTAATTCTTATACTTTTTTTGTAAATCTTTCTTCATCCAATCTTTACCTGTAATAATTTTACGGCAGTTTTTTGATTTGCAATTGCATGCAAATTGATCTTTATTATTATCAAACATAGCGTAGTCCAGCAGTAGTTCTTGTCCAGCTTCTATTTTGTGCATTGCGACGAAAATAATATTGCCTAGTAAGCCAAGATTGGGATTGCAGGAATGATTGACGAAGGTCATTATATTATTAAATTCTTCTTTTGATAAAGGAGCAAGGTATAGATTATCTAAAATTTGCAGATCTGAGTCATCAACAACGTCTCTGTATTTATACAATTCCTTGTCAGTTATTATATGTCCTGCTCTTATTACCGCAATCTCTCCTTTGTTAATTGGTGTTTTCGCAAACAGGCCATTTCCATCGATTAAACTCTTTTTAATCTCCGTTTTTGGAGACCTATATGATTTAAGAAGCGCCATATATTTGAATAAATGAATTATATCTTACTTGTAGTCTTATTCATAGGTGTTATAATAGTTTATATACCTATGCCCAGAAGAAAACATTACCGGAAAAATAAGTTTAAATTAAAGTTAAAGAAAGGCACTATTTATTCTATCTTTGCCTTTGGATTTATCGTTGTAGGCATTATTCTTCTTTTGTCTTTTACCAAAAACGGGAACTCTTTTCTGATGATAAACAATCTTCTGGGTCGATATTTTGGTAGTGTTGCAATTCTTTTTCCTTTTGTTCTGATATTCTTTGGATTTCTATTTTTAAAACTAAGACTCTTTCTATCCGGAATAAATGTTTCAATCGGATTTTTATTATTTTTTATCTCTTTGGACGCGCTTCTTAAGCAAGGAATGGCTGGAAAAGAATTTTTTA
>Ga0209542_10017589_pt1 | contig 11690 bp, 11 predicted proteins | sample RifCSPhighO2_01_FD_184028 | JGI IMG/M metagenome (GOLD analysis project Ga0209542, IMG submission 184028) | Soil microbial communities from Rifle, Colorado - Rifle CSP2_plank highO2_0.1 (SPAdes) (version 2) | ecosystem: Environmental > Terrestrial > Deep subsurface > Rock core/Sediment ...
AGTGTTGTTGCATCCATATATGAACGTTATTGCGGTTTATTTCGATATATTGCCTTGACTGTTTCCACGCCTACGAGGTTCAATCCCCCAAGCGCTAATAAAATGAGCCACATATACCCAGGCAGCGGCGTCGTATGCAAGAATACATTAAAGAACGGGGCATATACCGCGGCAAGCATCATAATTAATCCAAAAACTAACGACAGCGCCAAGTAGGTATTTGAAAATGGGTTGATTCTCCACACCGGTTTTCTGAATGATTTGATCGCGTATAAATTAATAAAGAATTGTACAGATAAGCCAGCGAAAACGACAGTGCGGGCTATCCTTGGATCAGTACCGTTTTTCAGCAACATATAAAATACGGTGAGTAATAGGAGGTCAGCAATAATTCCAATAACGAATATCCGGGTCTTCATTTCTCTGTTAAGAATTCTATGACTTCGCGGGATTGGCTTGCGTCGCATAATATCATCTTCTGCTGGTTCAAACCCGAGTGCAAATGTTGGAAAACTGTCTTGGATTAAATTGATCCATAAAACCTGTACCGGTAAAATAGCCAACGGTAGTCCCAAAAACAACGATCCCAGCACTAATATAAACAACGTAAAGCTATCTGACAACAAATACACAATGATTTTGCGAATATTATCAAACCCTACTCTTCCCTCACGTATTGCAGCCACTATCGTCGAAAACTTATCATCCAGCAAAATTAAATCAGCACTCTCTTTTGCAATATCAGTTCCCGATCCCACTGCCACGCCAATATCTGCCTCTTTCAGAGCTGGTGCGTCGTTAATGCCATCGCCTGTCATTGCAACAGTCGCGCCCCGCGCTTGCCATGCATCAACAATCCGCAATTTATGCTCCGGGTTGACTCGGGAAAATATCGAGACATGCTGCACGCGATCTTTTAATTCTTCATCGCTAAGCGCATCTAGCTCAAACCCCTCCATGACCGCTGATCCATGTACATCAAACCCAAGCTCTTTTGCAATCGCCCGCGCCGTTAATTTATGATCCCCTGTCACCACGACCGGTCGAATCCCCGCGTGTATGGCCTCCTGAAGCATCTGCCTCGTTGTGTGCCTAATAGGATCACGCAATGCTATAAGCCCCAGCATGGTTAACCCTTTTGCATGGGACTCGAGCTCTTGATCACTCATTGATCCCCACTGTTTCGTTTCCGCCTTTGTCCCGTAGGCAATCGCTATTACCCGCATGCCTTGTGACGCTAATTGTTCATAACGACCCTCCAGCTCCTTTTGTTTCGTTTTCGACCACGGATGACTTTCTCCGTGTAATTCATAGTGCGTACAACGCTCATAAATCATTTCTGGTGCACCAGCAATTGCCAAGAGGTCGTGCGCCTGCGTAAACCGATGCACTGCCCCTAAAAACTTTCGTCGGTTGTCAAAATTCAATCGCGCTTTCTGTCGGTGCGCCTTTTCAAGCCCAATTTCATCGACCCCCCTCTCATACGCAGCCATTGCAACTGCTCGATCAGTAGCCGAACCCTTGAATCGCGCCTCTTTCGACGGATCATCACCGTCCTCAACTATACTGTCACCTGCCAACACTGCCATTTCAAATAATTTCTTTTCTTCTGCCTTATTGAGCGCATGATCGCACCCCACAACCTCCGACACTATCATGCGCCCTTCAGTCAACGTCCCCGTTTTATCAGTCAATATGACTGACGCGGACCCCAGCGTTTCCGCAGCAACAAGATTTTTTACCAAGCCGCGTTGCGCCAATATCCTTCGTGTCGCGATGGCCAATACGACTGTCATAGCCACCGGCAGACCCTCGGGAATCACCGACACCGCGATCGCCACTGCTGTTAGAAACATCTCTGATGCTTCACGCCCAAGCGTCACCCCAAGCCCAAAAATAACCAATGTCACTATTGCTACCAAAACGCCAATAACTTTCCCCAGATACGCAAGCTTTTTCTGAAACGGCGTGTATTCGTCTGTATTGTGATTGTGCTGAATCAGATCGGCGATTTTACCTACCTGCGTATGCTCGCCAATTGCCACTACCACTGCCCGTCCCTCTCCCCGTTGCACGATCGTATTCATAAACACCATCGAGTGCTGGTCGCCTAAAGCCAGCGACCCTGCTTTTCCGATCACCCCATGGTCCTTATGAATGCTGTGAATGTCCTTCATCGCCGGCACCCATTCACCGGTCAGCATTGATTCATCAATTTGCAAGTTTTGTGCTTCAATAAGACGCGCATCTGCGGGTACCTTGCTGCCTGCTCGAAGCATAATAATATCTCCTGGTACGATATCCCGCGCATCAATTTCGTGCGCTGATCCATCCCGCCAGACAAACGCAGTCCTAGTGAGTGCTTGCTGGAGCTTTTGAAACGCCCGGTCGGCGCGCGACTCATGTAAATAGCCAATAATCGTATTCCCAATAACCACCACTAAAATCACCGTCATATCAATATACTCTTTCAGCGCAAACGTGATCCCCGCTGCAATAAACAACATATATATGAGCGGGCTCTTGAACTGCTTCAAAATATTCTGTAACGGCGTAGTTCGACGCCGTTCTTCCAGCTCATTTAAGCCGTGTCGCCCTTGCCGTTTTGTCACCTCATCAAAAGACAATCCGCTGGGTACGGACTTCTGTGCTTCGAGCGCCTCATCAACACTCATCTCATACCAACGCTCATGGAGCCCATGCGACTGCGGCACTGTTCTCTGCGCTGCCATAGAGCTATTATAGCACAACGATGCTATGACCCCAACGGGATTCGAACCCGTGTTTCCACCGTGAGAGGGTGATGTCCTAGCCACTAGACGATAGGGCCATCTGTATAGTTCCTATGCGTTATTCTACCCGAAAAGCCCTAAAAATCAAGCCACTCTACCGCTCTGGCGGTATTTGGTAATAGTCTAACAAAAACTTCGCGAGTTTGCCGAACGACGGCGCAACTGACTGCGATGCAAATTCAATATCAGATGGCGCTTCGAGCTTGATTGCTATAGAAAATCGCGGATCAAACGCCGGCGCAAACCCTACATAAGTATGAATAGTTCGATCATCGGCATATCCTCCCGGAACTGGCACTTGGGCTGTGCCTGTTTTACCGGCAATGAAATAGTTCAGCACCTTGGCTCCGCGAGCCTGGCCATCGTCAACAATCGTTACCATCATCGCAGTCAAACGATTTGCCGTATCAGCGCTTATTGCTCGCCCTGTAACAACTGGCTCAAACGCTGTTTCGACATCGTTATGAATGGTCGCAGCAATTACATGCGGCTTCATAATGTTGCCTTCATTGGCAATTGCGTTAATAGCCGACAAAAGCTGCACCGGCGTCACGCTGATGCCCTGGCCAAACGCAGCAGTTGCATAGTTGACATCACGATTGGTGTACAAGTTGGCAATACTACCTTGCTTCTCCGCTGCAATATCAATGCCTGTTGTGCGCGCAAACCCAAACTTCTCCATATATTCCAAAAATAGTTCCTTTCCTATCTTTTGCTGCACATACATAATCCCAGTGTTGATCGAATTTTTCAGAATATCAGTCATGGTCACAACGCCAAACACTTTATTTTCGGCATTACGAATCACCCGATCCGCAACAACGGTATAACCCTTATCATCGTTAAACGTTGATTCAGGTGTTACCACGCCGGTATCGAGCCCCGCAGCCATTGCAATCGGCTTCATGACCGAACCAGGCTCAAATGGTATATGCACCAAGGGATTCAAGAATAGTTGCGGATTTTTTACATCTGCATATGTATTCGGATCAAATGACGGCAACGAATCCATGGCAATAACAGCGCCGGTTTTTGGATTCATCACGAGCGCGGAAACACTCATTGGCCTATATTTCTGATTCAGTTCCTTCAACATATCTCGCACTGAAAACATGACATTCTGATCCAATGTCAGCACAATATCATCGCCGTTATCCATTGGCTTTACCGTTTTATTGCCAAAAGGAATTAACCGACCAAGTCCATCGAGCGCCCCAGAAAAAATACCTCGCTGGCCCTGCAATTGCGCATCATAAAAACCCTCGACGCCATATTGCCCAGCACGATCTGCTCCCTCGAACCCCAAAAAGCCAATCGTCTGCGCACCAATATCTCCGAGCGGATACGATCGGTCCCATGTTTTTTGTATATGCACGCCCGTGATGCCAAGCGCCTCAACCGACGTCGCCTCTTCTTCAGTAAGACGCTTTTTCAGCGGCTCGTAAGGATCACCAGGAATACTCACGCGCGCCAAAACATCAGCTGGATCAAGCGATAACGCTGTTGCGATCTTCTCTGCGACTTGTGCGCCGTCGGCTCCCGACTCTTGCACTTCGCGTGGAACCACATAGGCCGAAGGAATTTGTTTATTGATAGCAACGGGTAACAAAACACCATTTTTATCATTAAAAAAAATTTCCCCGCGCTTGGGAACGACTTCATGTCGAACCACTGAACTACGCTCTGCTGCTGCAAGATAGTCAGAATGTTCAATTATTTGCAAAACATAGAGACGCCCAATAAGGCCGACACCGCAGACGCAAAAAAAAGTGGCAGTAACAACAAGCCGCCACCGCGGCAGTTCTGACTTCTGGGTATGTGTTGCGTGCATCATGAATCAAGCAATAACAAAACCGGTAGCTCCCCCAGCGCCTAGCTGTGCTGTGAAGCAACAACAAGGTGCTGGGTGTACCGACACTAACCACTCTCTTTTATTCAAAAAAAGGGGCCAGTGTGACTTGAGAACCACCGGCTTTGATATAGCGTATATTCGTTACATCCTGTAATTGCAAAGATTGTTTGACGGTGCTTAATCGCTCCACGCTTGACGCCACCGTAATCGTCAGCATGAGGTCGTGACTCTGACTCCGTAACTCCTGAATTTTGTCTTCATATTCCTGCATCCTATACCCTTGATCAATTAATTCCATTGATTGAAAAACATACCCGCACACGCCAACAAGCACCAAAAAACCGCATAGTTTCATTGCCCATCGAGAGTGTTGCGGTTGTTGCTTCATGCTCGTCATACCGGTGCAGCTTTGAATTCGTGTTAATTATACGCGCTGTGCAATACGGAGTTTCGCACTGCGAGCGCGGGGGTTGGTTTCTATCTCTCTACCGGTTGGGGTAATCGGCCGCTTGGTCATCACCCACAACTGTGTGGTGTCAAAATATGCAAAAAACCGTTTCACGATGCGATCTTCGAGTGAATGAAAGCTGATAATCGCGATTTTTCCCCCCGGCTTTATCACATCAAGCGTCTGTGGCAACGTCCGTTGCAAAGTCCCCAGCTCGTCATTCACCACTATCCGTAACGCCTGAAATATCAGCGTCGCGGGGTGTATTTTGTGCTTTCGATGAGCTACTTCTTGTTCAATGATCCCGACGAGCTCGCCTGTGGTGCGTATTTTGTTACGCCCGCCTTTTCGGGCTTGCACAATTGCTCGCGCGATTCTCCGACTGGCGCTCGTTCGCTCCTCTCCGAATGTTGCAAAAATATGAAATAACTCTTCTTCATTCCACGTATTGATAATATCTCCGGCGGTTTCGCTCGTTTCTTTCGGGTTGTATCGCATATCGAGCGGTTCATCTTTTCGGAAACTAAACCCCTTACCGCTTTCATCGACGTGCCAACTTGAGTACCCAAGGTCGAACACAATACCGTCGTACGTGTGCTCATCTGTCGCCGTTGCCACCTCGCTCAACTGCTCATAGCTAGATGTAACAACCTTGACCCGATCGCCGTAGCTACGCAATGCGAGTTTCGCCTGTCTGGCAACCTCGGGGTCCCGCTCGATACCCAGTACCGATGTACCCTTCGCTGTATCCAAAATGCCGCGTGTATGACCGCCGAATCCAAGCGTGGCATCGATATATCGACCACGCGCTCGAACCGACAATCCATCAATGACTTCTTGCAAAAGAACTGGTGTATGAATAATTTCGCTCATAACCGTACTAATAGCCGCGCTGGCCTTAAATCTCTAACTCGCCCAAATGCTCCGTAATCGTATCAGTTGCCCGCTCTGTCTTATTCTTGTATTTCTCCCAATTTTCGGTATTCCAAATTTCAACGCGGTTGAATAACCCTGCCACTGTCACTTCCTTGCTTAACGTCCCATACGTTCGCAAATAATCGGGAATCAAAATGCGCCCTTGCTTATCAATGTCTACGTCCATTGCACCTGCGAGCATGAGTCGTGCAAACGCCCGCGCATCTGCCCTGCTTAACGGTAGTGCTGCGAGCTTCGTTGCCAATATCTGCCATTCTTTTTTCGTGTATATAAAAAGACACGAGTCCAAGCCACGTGTCACCACAGCGCCTTCCTTTAATGCCGCGCGGAACTTGACTGGTATAGCCAGCCGCCCTTTTGCGTCGATTTTGTGTGAAAACTCGCCAATAAACATAGAAACGTGCGCTATAGGTGTGCATTAGTTATCCACAGTTTCTGTGAGTTCTCCCCACTTTTATCCACAATCACCCACTCGTCACCATTGTACTCCACCTGACAATAGTTGCAAGGCATAGTTATCCACAACTACAAATCGCCTCCGAGGTTTACTTCTCGGAATGCGAGTGATTAAGGTGTGATTGTATTAGATCCTAAAATAACTTATTACATACTCGCTCTGTGTTACGCTGCGAGCATTGCGCGTGTCATTATAAGATGAGATCCCTTTCGAAGCTTGTCCTCGAGCACCATTTTCGCCAAAACGCTCTCAACCATATCTTGGATAACTCGCTGTAACTCTCGGGCGCCATATTCCGGTGTATAGCCGCGCTCAACCACTGCGTCAATAACGTCATCAGCAAATTCAACAGTGGCATCGTGCTCATCTAATATACGCGTCGCCGCGGCATCTAGATGCATCCGCGCAATCATGTGTAACTGCGTCTTCTCTAATGGCTGGAATAATACCACTTCGTCAAAACGGTTCAAAAACTCGGGTGAAAATAGGTGTTCGTGCACTATATGCTCCATGATACGCTGCTTAATCGCTGCACTATCGAATTGCTCCCGTTGATCACCACCTTGTACCGTATCATGTATCAATTCAGCCCCTGCATTTGATGTCGCAATAATAATTGTATGTCGGAAATCAACGATGTCTTGTCGTGGGTTGATCAGTCGGCCTTCGTCTAGAATTTGCAAAAACAAGTCCCGTACTTCTTTGCTCGATTTCTCGATTTCATCAAGTAATAACAAGCAAAATGGATTCTCTCGGACTGCATTGGAAAGCGCCCCGCTCGGTTCGTCCCGTGTACCGATAAGCTGCTGCACTGCGCCGGGACCGCCATACTCCGTCATATTCATATATATGAACGCACCGTCACGTTTGTAATAATGCTTTGCAAGCGCCTTTGCAACCGATGTTTTTCCTACGCCCGTAGGTCCAATAAACAAAAAATTGCCAATCGTATGGGCGTGCGAAGAAAGCGCTGCCTGTCGCCGTCGCAATGCATTTGCGATCGCGGTGATCGCCACTCCTTGCCCCACAACATCTTCTTTCATTAACTTTTCCAGGTTCAATAATGTGTCTCGCACTGCCTTGTCCCCTTCCCCGATAGCCACACCGAATCGTTCCGACAGAAACTGCTCTATATGTGATTTGGTTATTATATTTGTTTCGCCATCACGCACTGGTTTTGTTTGCAGCCAACTTACCAGTTGATCAATTAGCGTAATAACTTTCTGTGGTCGTTTGCCCTGACTTATATATTGATCTGCAAGCGTTACCAGCGCGCGCACCGATTGGTAGCTAAAGTAGACCATATCCTCTGATCGCCGCTCAATATCGTCAATAATATCAAACAAAATAACCATGGTTTCTTCGGGCGTGGGCTCTGCAATTTGAAGCACGACAAATGAGTCATGTAACTGCTTATCCCGGGCGATAACGTCTTGCAACCCTTCGGGCGTCGTAAGGGCGATGAGTTGCAGCCGCTGTGACCGAATAAAGGGAATGATGATTTCGGCAATCGACATTGTAGACAAACCATTTTTCACTTGCACAAACTCGTGCATATTTTCAATAACAAGTGCGATATTGCCAGCGCGCTCTGCCTCAGCGAATACAGCCCCTACTCGATCACGTAGTTGTCCCTGATTCGTGATACCTGCGAGTAATCGCTCCATATTAAGCACCATAACGCGTCGCACGTTAAGTCCGCGACTCGCAATACCTCGTTCGATTAGCCGCGTGAGCGCAAATATAAGCGCCCGCTTTCCCGTCCCCGACTCCCCTACTACCAGCGCGTTATTAAACCCTGACTGCGTTAATATGCCTTGTAGCTGTTTTAACATCTGCTTATGCGCAGACAAATGAAAATGTGAACGCTTGGTGTCATAGACCGCAGCTGCTGGTTGGGCAAACTCATCAAGTAACGGCGTGTAGCCGCTTAACGAGCTATATCCGAGGGGTTTTTCCCGTGAAAAACGCATCAAAAAACCCTCTTTATGCTTTTCATCTTCCAAATGCCACCAGCGAGAAATCAACTGCAAGTCACGGTACTCGATATGCGCATCGTCGCATAATGTATGAAACCCTGACTCAAGTTGATACAACGCAACCACGAGGTCATGCTCGCTAAAATTATGCCATTTTTGTTCTCGTGCCGCAGCTTCTGCCGCTTGGATCACCTGCTTTCGATGATCACGGAACAACGGCGTGAGATCAATGGTAGCAAGATCGCTTTCAGTGAGCCCGATTCTACGCACCATCCAGGCAATTATCGGATTGCCCCATACCCGCTTCGGGTCGCGAAACAATGCCACAACTGCGCGCACCCGACGAGTGTGCTTGAGCTCAACAAAAATATATATAAGCACGAGCACAATCCACCCAATGATTGCGATAACGATCGGCATGTACTCATTCATGATGCAAGAGTAGGTTCATGAAAATAACGGGCTCGCTAATAGCCAAACACCGTACAACGTCAGAGCAAACAGCCCAATCGGCAAGACGGCCCATGCAATCGACACAACTGCGCCTATCAGCCCAATAAACACCACCGAAATAAGCCCCCATACAATAATCATGGTTCGGATAACCATCCCCACCAACCGCGACACAACATTGAATCGAAAGCTATCGACAAATAACTTGATACTGAACCCATGCTGCTGATATCCCACCTGCATCTGCTTCCATGGCTTAAAAAAAGTGCCAAAATGCCACGAAATCGCAAAAAACCGCAACGTCAACCGCGTAAAATGCCACCAAAACAGAAACGTTGTGGGCACCGACTCCTTGTAGAACCATACAAAAAATCCGAGCATATACATATAACTATATCATAAAATCAAAGATCCGCCCACGCGGATCCTTGATTAACTCCAATCAAATAAAAGCTGATTCTGAACGGATTCAGGTCAACGGCGTACCCTTCGTTTCTTTGAGCCTTTTCCCGTCTTGCGACGTGCTCCTTTCTTAGCGCGCTTTTTGGTAATGCGCTTCTTTTTTCCTTTCTTTTTTGTAGCTCGTTTCTTCGTTGCCTGCTTCCCTATGCGAGCTTTTCGTGTTTTCTTTTTCACTGGCATGTAGTATATTCCTCCGAGTTATAAAACGATGCCACGACTTTGCGGGGCTATGCCCGACATCTTACACAGTATAGCACAGATAGAAATTATGGTGTATAAAAATGCGTACTCTCTACGAGTAAAACAGGTATTATATCGATAATTAAGGCGCAGCTTAATTTGCTTGCCCATCAACTTTCAGCAAAGCCAAGTTTCTCGGCAGCAAAACCAAAGCCTGTTTTTTTCTCCAAAAATTCAGAATACTCGAGGTCCTTCAGTGCACAAACATATTCTTCAAGAAATTTCTTTGGAAGAAACTCCTCAGTATCCTGCAGAATGACTTTGAAGTACTCCATTTTTTTATCCTTTGGTGCGCTGAAGCGATCCCACACAAGAGCACCCTCATCTTTTAATACCTCGACCAGTGAGCGCATATTTGCCAAGGCATCCGCGCTTTTAATGAAGTAGGCGTCTTGATTTGTTCGCAGGCGAAAAATATGTTCTGTCTTCCGTTCTGCCCAATCAGCCATTGATTTATCTTCGGTAAGTAATCCTACAAGATTTTTTACCTCACTCCCAAACTCTTCCTCTAGGTCTTCAACTGGATAGTTACAATCCTCCACGGTATCGTGAAGAATGGCAGCAGCAACAAGTCCAGGGCTGTTTGTGTATCGTGCTACGATAATACCAACTTCTAGGGGGTGAACGACATAAGGGATTTTCCCATTGCCTTTTCGGACCTGTCCTGTATGCAGTTCAATTGCTTTCGTCAGTGCTTTTTCGACGAGATTATATGTGTTGTTCATGGATTCTATAGTTATTTTTATTATTGTGCAGTTATCCACCTTTGTCTTCGTTCGACCTTCCCGAAAACAAAAAGCGGCTAAGAGATGTGATCCAGTCTGATGACTGAATGAAATCTCCCAACCGCTTTTGCGATTAGTCATTTGTTTCATCTGGCTCTCCGCAGATTTCCCAGATTGCCTACCCTATAAAAGGGAGAAACAAGCGGTCCGTGGTTGTGTGCACGAACGTCACTATTAGATTGCTAACTACGGTTTCAGTATAGCGAATTGGTTAAAATGAGCAAGCTGTTCAACGGGAGATGTAAAAAAGCTCAAAACGCTTTGGACACTGGCAGTCCTAATCTCTGAAGCGGTAAGTAATTAAAATAATACTGACACCCCACCGATATTACATAATCAAGTGTGTCCTTATATTCAGGTTTAGAAAACCAATCATTTAAAATATAAATGTATTCCACTTCGATATTTAGCGGTGCCATTAATTTCTTATATTGTTTTTTCTTAAAATCGCAAGTTTGTAATTTTTCATCTACTGATCCGGCAACCTCCTGAAACTTCATCTCTATGATAAAAAGGGTATTGTTTACAATGACGTACAAAGCTTCGTCCGGCAACAGGCGTTTCGAAATAAGCTGCTTCCAGTTAATCCCTCGCGAATCCAAAAACTTATATAGGCCATACTTTTTGTAACTATAGGCAACTTCCCTGCCCTCATAATAAATGGCGTTGCCGCTTATCGAGTAACCGCTGGTCTTATCGAGGATAGATAGAATATCCCGTCCGTTTTCAAAATTAAGTCCAGTAATTGTACTCCCTCCACCTTTTCCGTATTTTTTCATAATACTAAGTTACAAGTAATTTATTTTTCATATTACGATCCAGTGACTCAAATCGTTTTATCGAAACGTTTAAAAATTTCTTGTCTATATCAACTCCTATAAAATTTCTACCAAAGAAGTAAGATACAATCCCTGTGGTCGAACTACCGGCAAATGGATCAACGACTAAATCGCCTTTATTTGTCGACGCTAACACTATACGTTTCAATAAATCTTCTGGTTTTTGGGTAGGATGTTTTCCAAATTTTTTTTCGCCCGCCTTCGGCGTGCCGATAGCCCAAACTGAACGCATTTGGGTGTTCGGTTTTTTTATAAAATCCTCTAGCCACTTTCCCTCTTTCATTAGCTTGTAATTGAAAGTATGCTTGGCTTTTTTTTCTTTTCGCGCCCAAATAAGGGTTTCGTGACTAGCGGTGAAATAGCGACAACTTAAATTCGGCGATGCATTTGGTTTAAACCACGCGACATCGTTCAAAATATGAAATCCCGAAACTTGAAGCGCAAAGC
>Ga0209542_10017590_pt1 | contig 11690 bp, 19 predicted proteins | sample RifCSPhighO2_01_FD_184028 | JGI IMG/M metagenome (GOLD analysis project Ga0209542, IMG submission 184028) | Soil microbial communities from Rifle, Colorado - Rifle CSP2_plank highO2_0.1 (SPAdes) (version 2) | ecosystem: Environmental > Terrestrial > Deep subsurface > Rock core/Sediment ...
CGCTTTTTGGGAAAGATGGGCAGCAGACTGAAGAACTTCTGGGCCTGCCATAGTGTTTGGGGCAGTAAGAGTACTATATCACACTGAAGCAAATTGGGATACGGAAAAGCGTAAAAGTAGCACAGTGTAAAAGCATAAAAAGAGGGTAAAGGTGAGAAAGCGGGCGGGACGGGTCAGTCGAATTTAATTTGAGCTTGGTTAAGATACAGGCGAAGGCGGGATTTATGGGTCGGTTTTAGATCCCAGTCGTGGGTGTCAAAATGTCTTTGGCCCCGGGCTTTAAGATATAGCATATCAGCGATCGCCTTTTCTAAATCCGCTTCCAAGAGATTATTTTCCAGTTTGAATCCCCACCATAGGGCGGGTTTGATTTGGCTAAACCAGAACTCGCTGTTGCCCAGGTCCAGTTTTTTGGAACGCCTGGTGGTGGCAAAGGTGGCCCCAAACGGCGGTTGGTTGATGACTCCGTGCTTGAATAATACAGACTCAAAACTTAAGTAGCTAGGCTGATAGAGTAGATGAGCGATCAAAACTGGATCGGCAGGCTTATCGGTTAAGATGTAGACATCTTTCATCAGCCGTTGCAACAAATTTGATCCGACTAGGCGTTGGACTGATTTTTGGACGGTAATTTTATCCTGATTAAAAATTTTTTCAAAATCAACCAAGCGATAAAATGGCCGGGGAAATTGGTTGATCCGGTTTAAGAAAACGTTAATTTTCATAGTCAAATTTTTCTAATATCAAGCGCTTGGATTTGGGTAGGAGGAACCTGACCCGGTCCAGCATCAACTTCTTAGGTAAAGATATTTTCCTGTTCCAGGGTTTGTCCAGCTTTTGAGATAAAAACCAAAGATCGAACCAGTCGCGGGGTTTGCGGCGAGACCTAGTAGCTTGAATTTTATCTTGATAGATTTTGGTCAGATTAGCCACAAATATCAGGGGAGTTAACGGACTGGCAGGTGACTGGAGTAGCTTGAGTTGGTAGTCTTTCCCTTCGTGCCAAATTTCTTTGCGTTTGGATACTTCAATTTTGATACCCACTTTTAATTGGTTAACAGAAACTATGATTTTGGCAAATAAAGTTTGGGGCATATTGAACAGATCCACAATGGTCATTTCCGGGTATTTAGCGACTACTTTTTTGATTATTTGAGAGAAGTAGTTAAAGCTAACCGGACTAAGTTGAGAAAAATCTAAGTCTTCCGAGAAGCGAAATGAGTTGTAGGCTAATCGCAAACATGTTCCCCCCTTGAAAACTAGTTTTTTTGACAGAGGAGATCCGCCTAGTTCGTCTAATAGGCTCATTTGGTAGGCTTCCATAATGACGACTGCCTGGTTGACTCCAATAGTACCTGCCAGCTTTTTAGCTTCAGTAGGATCAATCATAATATACTAATTATTACATAATCATTGAATTAAGTCAAAACAGGTTAGTGACCGGGGGTAAAGAGAGAGCGGAGGAAGTCGGTGACGCGGGAGAGGAAGGTGGAGGAGGGAGAAACTTTGAAGCGATATTCTTGGGCGGTGTTGCTGCGGTCAACGAAGTCTTGAGGGCGGAGGGCGGTGCGGAGTAAAGCGCGGCTTTTAGCCTGGGCTAATTCGCCTTGGCAGACAGTGGGCAGGTCGACTTTGCCTTCGGGGTCGGAGGGGCGGCCGGGAGAGGAGACGGGAGAGGGGTCGAAGTTGGCCTCGAGGATGTGGAAATAAGGCAAGAGGGGTTTTTCCTGCGTTGGCGGGACGTCGTCGGGCGTATCGTCGTCTTGACTTTCCAATAGGGTTTGGGGGAAGTGGGCGCGCAGATAGCCGGTGTCGTCTAGATAGAAATCCTTGCAAGTGTCGCGTAAGTAAGTGGGGTTTAAGAGATACACATTGGCCAGGGCTTGCGTTTGGGCGGTGCAGGTCCAGCCGGTGTGGTTGCCCTGGTCGTCAAAAGTTTTGGTCCAGGATTTGGGGGTGCAGCGGCCGACGAAGACGCTGCCCAGTTCGGCGTCGAAGCCGGGTTTAGGGCAGCCGCCCTGGAGGAAACAGTTGAACTGTTTAACAAAGAAATCTTTGATAGAGGTGAAGAAAGGTTTTTGGGCCTCGGTGACAGGGGGGCCGGGTTCGAATTCGCCGTCGGGCGCGGGCAAGTTGCAATCGAAGGGATGAGTCTCATACCCTAAGTCTTTCATGGCTTTGAGGACTTGGGCTTGGACTTGGGCCAGCTGCAGGTCGTTGCTAATAGAGAAGCCTTGGGGCAGGGCGGTGTCGGATTGGAGGTCGGCGGGGATGAGACTATCGTTTAAGCGCTGTTCGGCCTGGGTGTAGCGGGACAGGCCGGAGAGGTTGAGCTTGATCAGGGCGGTGCCGGTGGGTTGAGGCACAATCTGGCGGTCGCCATCAATCGGCTGGTAGTCGTACTGATACATGTAGATAATCATCCAGGCGACCTGGTCTTGCTGGACGTAAGGGGTAAGGCGGCGGAAGGCTTGCGCCATGTCGGGAGCGTCGTGGTACCACTGGCTCAGAGTTTCGGGGATGTGGGTGAGTTCGCGGAGAGCATGAGGAATGGCGGCGCAGACTTGGGATAGGGAAGTAGATTGGTTATCGCCGTAATGGACGGTTTCGTCAAAGATTTTTTTAGACTCGAATAATTTGCAGTAATCAACGCGGTCTTTGACCTGGAACAGCAAGGGTTGGAGTTTTTCTAAGGGGCCGTATTGGTCGACGATGGTTTTTAAGTTAACCTTAGGGGGAACGCGGCTCGTGCCCTGAAGAGCGAAAGTATCGGCGAAGAATTGGGCCAGAGGCTGGTCCAGGGTAAATTTTTTGTAGTCAGTTTCTTCGGGAATGTCCCAGGGCCACTGGGTTTCCAGGGTACTGATGAAGGTGGGAGGACCGATTTCCTTGACGACTTTGTAGCCGGGAGTATAGCCGGGCCACTCGGTTTCAGTTTTGGCGCGGGAGACGACGAAGCAGGTTTTAGACAGATTGGGGTCGGGTTGGTCGTAAGAGACTTGGGGAAAGTAGAGATTGTAGGTGGAGGTACTACCCTGGCTGACGTAGCAGCCGGGGCTACTGCGGTCCTGGTAGTCGGCGGTGCGGGAGCAGGCCTGGCCGCCGGGCTGAAATATTGGCGCCACTGCTGCATAAGCAGCTGCGCCAGCAAATAGCCAGTAGCTAATAGCCGATAGCAAAAGCAAAACCCGTTTCACTAATTTAATGATAGCAGAAGCGGGATTAGAGGGTATTAGGACCAGGGGTGGGAGGAGTGGAGTCTTGGCAGGGGGGAGCGATACAAATGTCGAAGTCGAGGGGGTTGCCGGAAGTAAAAGTGAGGGCGAAAATGAGGCGGAGGAGGAACCAGGCACCGATGAGGGTGGCTAAGCCGGCGATGGCCCAGGTGAGGGTGTGCTTGGCTTGTTCGGCAGCTTTGGGATCGCCGCCGGCAGTTAAAAATTTGAAGCCGCCGACTACGATCATACCTAGAGCAGCTATGCCTGCTAAGCGGGCGGCCACGCCTAAAACAGAAGCGAAAACGTCATTTAATTCAGACAATTCTGCCGGATCACTAAGAGCCATATTACTCGGCGACGGTGGGGATGTTTAAGGCAAAGGGATCAATGCCGAAGAAGAAGCCCACCAGGCGCATGATAGCCCAAGCAGCAGCGACGATAGCCAGGCCGACCAAGGCGGTAGTAATCCGGTCGCGGGCCTCCTCGGTTTTGGCTTTGTCACCGCCGGAGGTGATCCACTGGATGCCACCCATGATCAGATACAGGAAAGCCAACATTAAGGCAATGACGATAGCGGCACCGACCGCGCCACCCAAGAGACTACCTAAATTAGTGAAAGTGACCTGACTGGGTTTCTTGACGATGATGTCTTGAGCAAAGACGGGACTAAGGATCATAATCACCTCCCTTCAAATCAGTTATCAGTTAACAGTTAACAGTAATCAGGCAAAGTTGTCAAATTCATAGGGGCTGGCCGTTGCGGTTGGTGCAATCGGAGACGCAAGTGGGGCTGGCTGGAGTGCCACTGCCAGCGCCGGCGGCGCAGTGGAATTGCCAGTCGCCAACAGCGCACCAGCAGCCGGGGCCTTGGTCGGTTTGAACGATGCTGCAGCCAGACTTGACGCCGCCACCGCTGCCACCACCACCACTACCTCTGCCACCTCCAGAGAGGTTCAAGCCGAAGAAACGGCTGGTAACCAGAGTCCAAATAGCCCAGACGGACATGACGATGGCCAGGCCGATAATAGCCTGGGTGATGCGGTCGCGGGCTTCCTCGACTTTGGCTTTATCACCGCTACTGGTGATCCAAGTCAGACCGCCAGTCAGGAGCCAGATGAGAGCAAAGACGGCGCCGATGACGATGCCGAAGCCGACGGTGTTGCCGATCAAATCACCTAAAGAGCCAAGGCCGTAGGGGAGGCCGGAGAGGGCGGGGCCGAGAGGAATGCTGACGTACAACATAAATAAAATTTCTAATTACTAATTACTAATTTCTAATAAAATTTCCAATTTCCAATGACCAATTTTCAAACATTTTATTGACCAACGGGGGGGAGGTCGAATTGTAAAGTTTGCAAGAAATCGATGTGGAGGGCGGAGCCGACGAAAGTGACCAGAGCGACGGTGCCGGCTAAGATGGCGAAGCCGACGACGGCGTGGGTGAGTTGGTTACGGGCTTGTTCGACCCTAGCTTTGTCGCCGCCGGCGGTGATCCAGGCGATGGCGCCCCAGAGCAGATACATGATCAGCAGCAAGCCGCCGATGACGATAGAGGTGCGCCAGATGGCGGCTAGTTGGAGGGCGAAGGTAGAGCCGCCGGCTGCGGGACTGACTTGATTTAAAACCGGATTTTTGATTTGGGCGTAGACTTTGAACATAGTTTATTGGCCAAAGAATTGTTCCAGGGCTCCAGTGGAAATGTTCGGTGCTTCGGCTCCACCGCCAGGAGAGATTTTTTCAATGACGGCGGCGGGGTTTAAGATGGGGAAGCCGAGGATGGAACCGATGATGGCGGTGACGGTGTAGGCGATGGCGACAATGACGATACCGATTAAAGCATTGGTGATGTTAGCTTGGGCCTTTTTGAGCTTTTCGGCATCGCCGCCGGCGGTGATCCAGGAGAAACCGGCAATGATGAAAAAGAGGATGAAGGCCAGTCCGGAAACTACGGTTAAGAAACCGACGGCAGTGGAGACCAGATTTTCAGTACTAGTGCCGGAGGTGGCGGCGGTAAAGGGTAGACCGGGAGGCTGGATGGGAGAAAGATTTTTGGCTTGGGCTAAAAGTTGATTCATAAGTCTCCAGGGCCGAATAATTTAGGAGTTAAGAAAGCCGAGTAGCTGCCAAAGAGGAGTCGGCCGGCGATGCCGGTGATCAAGAAGGCGGCGACGATGATGACTAAACCAAGGATGGAAATGTAGATTTTGCTCCAAGCCTGCTCGATTTTTTTGGGATCGCCGGAGGCGGTGATAAAATTCAGACCGGCGAGCAGGCCATTAACGAGTAGGCCGATGCCACCGATGGTAATGATTAGGCCGATAAGATTGCCGATCAGGGCGGGGAGGCCGGTTTGGACACTGCCATAGCCGGGGCCGACTTGGGGTAAAGGATTATCGATATTGCCGAAAAGAGCGAACATAAGGGTGTTACAAATTAGATTTTAAGATGTTAACGCCGGTAAGTACTTGGATAATTTGGATGATCCAGTAGCTGGCGAAAATAATCACGAAACCGATCAGGGCAGAAGTGATGGCTTGTTTGCCCTTGTCTTGGGCTTCGGGGTTATCACCGCCAATGATAGTGGTGAGGCCGCCGAAAAGCAAGAGCAAGAGGAGGATGACGCCGGAAATAATGAACACGTTGGGCAAAACGGCAGAGACGAAGCCGCCGATGGTTTGGAAAGCGGGGCCGGCATTGGCGATGCCCTTGTCGCCGCCGATTTTAAACTCCTCGCCGATATCGACTGCCATGAGTACATTATACACAGAAGGATTAGGTTTATAATAGGAGACTGACTAATGATGAAGCAGCTGGTAGAGCCGTTACCGGAGGATGTAGTCGTCCCCCATCACGTGGCGATTATCCCGGATGGTAACCGGCGGTGGGCGCGGGAACGGGGATTGCCGACGCTGGAAGGGCACCGGCGGGGTTTCACGATTACGCCTAAACTGGTGCGGGCGGCGCGGCAGTTGGGGATTCATACGTTGACGATTTGGGCGTTTTCGACGGAGAACTGGAACCGGAGCGAGAAGGAAGTTAAATATTTAATGAAAATGTACGAATGGTTTATAGATAAGCATTTGAGGGAGGCGGAGAAGGAGGGAGCCAGAGTGTATCATTTGGGGCGCAAAGACAGGATTCCGACAGGTTTGGCTAAAAAATTAGCAGAAGCGGAGGAGAGAACTCGGCAGAATGAAAAATATGTGTTAAATATTGCTTTGGATTACGGCGGCCATGACGAGATTTTGCGGGCAATTGGCAGAATGAATGGGGAGAAGAAGTTGACTGAAGATAAATTTGCGGACTATCTGGATACGGCGGGACAGCCGTATCCGGATCCGGACTTGGTGATCCGGACTTCGGGCGAGCAGCGGACGTCGGGGCTATTTTCGTGGCAGGCGGCGTACGCGGAGTTTTATTTTGAGCCGGGCCATTTTCCAGATTTTTCTCCGAAGAAGTTGCGAGAAGCTATAATTGATTATGGCCAAAGAGGGAGGAGATTTGGAGGAAACTAGTTTAGTAACCAGATTGCTGGGTGGGGATGAGGGAGCGCTGAAAGAATGGGTGAAAGAGTATGAGCCGAGGTTGCTGCGGTTTGTGGTTAAGAAGATGAAGCCAGAGGATGCCCAGGAGGTGGTGCAGGATACGCTACTGGCGGCGTTGGACTGCCTGCCGGTATGGTCGGGTAGAAGCAGTTTATGGTCGTGGATGTGCGGGATTGCTCGGCATGAGATAGCCGATTTTTACCGGAAGAAGCGATTGAAAACAATAGCTTTCTCCCGGTTTGCCAGTTTAGAGCAGTTGGTAGGGGAGATGAGCGGGCCGGAGCAGAGACTAGACCGGAAAGAGTTAGTAATGCGGATTAAGGCGGCGATGACCCAGCTCAGCTGGGGGCAGCGGCAGCTGCTCCAGTTAAAGTACATGGAGGAGTTGTCGGTAGACAGAGTGGCGCAGAGATTAGGGATGACGTTTAAAGCCACGGAGTCAGCTCTGTTTCGGGCGAGGAGAGCATTCGCAATGGCCTTTCTGGCCAATGATAAATTCTAAATTATAAATGCTAAATGGTTAAATGATAAATTCTGAATTATATAAACAATTACGGGTGAGGTTGAAGGAAAACCGGAGATTGGGGCAGGGCGGGGTGGGGCGGTGGGGGTTAACGCGGGTAGTGGTCCAGGGATTGGTGGTGCAGCCGTGGCGGGTGATTGGGCCGGTGGCGGGGGCAGTAGCTTTAGCTAGTTGGTGGATGGGGAAAGAGGACTTAACCAAAGTAATATTGAGAGTATTTGGAGGGCCCTAGCACCTGCGCTAGTATGAACTACTTGATAATTTTGGCACTGGTAATGATTTATGAAGTAGGGAGAGTAACCCTGGGATTGGCGGTGCATCCGTACCGGACGATGCGGGAAGTGGTGCGGGACAGATGGGAGTGGCCGCTGATGTGGGTGCCGGGTGGATTACTGATAGTGAGTTTAATCATGAGCAGAGTAGGAGCGAGGTTGGTAGAGGTGCCGGAGGTGTGGAGAAATAAATTAGCGTTGATTTTGGCAACAGTAGCTATGGGATTAGTGTTGTGGCAGGGAATGGTGGGATATTTGGGGTGGCGATTTTGGTCAGCCGGAAAGAATCGGTAGGTTGAAGATAACTTGGAGGATTTGGGCGATCCAGTAGGCGGCGAAGACGATGAGGAAGCCGAAAGCGGCGTGGGTCAAGCGATTTTTGCCGGCCTCAGTTTTTTTGGGGTCGCCAGCGGAGGTCAAGAGGGTGAAGCCGGCGGAAATGATCATGGCCAGGAGAATCAGGCCGGCGAGGATGAGGGAGTATTGGAGGACTTGGGAGAATAAGAAGCTAACTCCTTCGCTTTTGGTTAACTCGTTTTTGATGCCAGCGGGATCGCCAATTTCTTTAAGTTTTTGTTCCAGCGGGCTTTGGGCGTAGATCTTCATAGCTTGAGTATATCAACACCAATGACGCGGAGTAGAAGCATGGAGAGGATGATAAAGATTAGGCCGGCGGTGGCGGAGGTGATAATACTCTTGCCGGTGTCGACTTTTTGGGGGTCGGAGCCGGCGGTGATTAAAGTGAAGGCGCCGTAGAGGAAGAGCAGGAAAGCCAGGCCGGTGCCCAGTTTGATGGCCCAAGGGAGGATAAGCTTGATGGCTGCAGCGGGTTCGTTGGGGATGCAGCCTAAGGCGGTGGGGGTGCCGGTGCCACCGGCAACGGGGCAGGTGGGGGTGGCAGCGCCAGCAGCGGGCGCAGGGGCTTTGGCGTCGCATTCAGGTTGAGTGTCACAGTAATAAGGGGCGCAACGGTAGGGTGGTAGGTTGGCCGAATTGCAGCCGCGGCCGGTGCAGCAGTTAGCGGAGGCGGGCGGCGCGGCTATAAAAAAGTAGAAAAGCGTAAAAGTGTAAAAGTATAAGAAGAATTTTTTCATTGAATACAGAGTAGCATAGCTGGCGATGCTATACTAGAGGTGATGCGGTATATTTTAGGAATAGCCCTGATAGTAGGCTTAGTGAGCTTGGTGGGTAGAAGCTTAGTTAGGGCGCAGGATTGTAACTTGAGTTGCTTGGAGGATCAGATTCGGCAGTTGCAGCGGGACCGGGAGTTGTCGATGGCGGCGACGGCGCCGCTGGAGGCGGAATTGAAAAAACTGGAGCAAAAATTGGACTCGATTGAGACGCAGATAGCGGCGGCGGAGAAAAAGACAGAAAGTTTAGCGGAGAGCATTGACGAGAGGGAATTAGAGCTGGCGGTGCAATATAAAATTCTGGCGGCTAGAGTGCGGCAGTTTTACAAGCGGCAAGCAGGGGGGTCGCCGTTACTGCTGTTACTGGCGTCACCGACGGCGGAAGCGGCAACGCGGGGATGGGTGGCCTGGCAGGCGGCGGTAGATCAAGATAAACAGGTAATTAAAGGTATAGCAGGTGAGTTAGGTACACTGGAGGCGGATAAGAAGCGGGTGGAGGCGGATAGGGCGAGTTTGGCGGGATTGCGGGTTCAGGTAGATAAAGAAGCTGGTTTTTTGCGCCAAGAAGTCAAAGGAGCCAAAGATTATCAAGCTCAATTGTCGGGTAAAATTGCGGCGTTGACGGCGCGGCAGCAGGAGATTTTGGGAGAAAAATCGGGGACATTCCAAACGACAGTAGGAGATGTGCCGCTGGCGGATGATCCGAACGCTCGGCCGGATTATAATCCGGGATTTTCACCGGCGTTTGCCGCCTTTTCCTTTGGGGCGCCGCACTTTAAGGGCATGAGCCAATATGGGGCGTATGGGCGAGCCAAGAGTGGGCAGAGCGCCGAAGAAATTTTGAGAGCTTATTATGGCTCTGGGATAGAAATAAAGCAAGATTACTCACAAGATATAAACATTACGGTGCAAGGATATGGAACTTTTAGGATTGAAGATTACGTGAAGCGGATTTACGAGATGCCGGATGCGTGGACAGATAATGATGGGGCGGCGCTTAAGGCCCAGGCGGTAGCGGCGCGGTCGTACGCCTTGGCTTACACCAATAATGGGGCGGGGACGATTTGCGCCACGGAGAGTTGCCAAGTGTTTAAGGCAGGAGAAAAGGGGGGAAACTGGAACGCGGCGGCGGAGGCGACAAAAGGCTGGGTGATTGTGGCTGGCGGTAAGCCGCTGTCAGCGTGGTACGCGTCAACATCAGGAGGTTATCAGGAATCTTATAGCTATAATGGTTACTCGACGCTGGGATTTTGGGATACTAAGCGGGGTAGAGATGGGTGGACGAGTGAGGCGTATGAAAAGATTGCCGGCAGTCCGTGGTTTTACAAAGGATGGTATAAATCGCGATCGGGAGATAGTTGCGGCAGAAGCCATCCGTGGTTGACGAGCGAGGAAATGGCGGATATCTTGAACGCTTGGGTGGTGCTATTCCAGGGCGGAGGTGATAGTGCCAGGGTGACGCCACAGGGATCGTGTTGGGGAGGTAATCCTTATAGCCTGAGCGAGCTAAGGGCGATAGGGGGTTATACGAACGTGTCGGGGGTGAGTGTGACTTACGCGGATAACGGGGTGACTGCCGAAGTGCGACTGGAGACAAATAAAGGCAGCGTGGCGATTAAAGGAGTTGATTTTAAGAAAGCGTTTAATTTGCGGGCGCCGGGGCGGATTGCGTTAAAGAGCGGGCTGTTTAATATCGAAAAGAAATAAGTAGTAAAATTGACCTAATTAACCTAATTGATCTAATTTCTAAACTTTAATGCATTGGGATTTGTTTAGGTCAATTAGAAATTAGGAATTAGAAATTTTTTATATGCCGGATATATTTATCGCCGAGTCAAATTCGGCTAAAAGCGTAAAAGCAGCAGAGCGTAAAAGCATAAAATCTCCTAAAGAGTATAGTTCGGTGATGGCGGAGCATCGGCAGACCCGCAACCCGCTGGCGGCGTTTGTGGTGCGGCCGAGGCAGTTGACGTTTGAGACCCAAGAGGCGCAAGAGAAAGTGTTGCTGCTGTTGCGGCGCCACGTAATTACTAATGTGCCTTGGATTGCGGGGGCGGTACTGATGAGCCTGGCGCCGGCGGCGGTGCGGGTGATACTGCCGGAAGTGGACTGGGTACCGGGGCGATTCCAATTAATGTTGACGGTGATGTGGTATTTGTTGACGGCAGGACTGGTGCTAGAGAAGTTTTTGTCGTGGTATTTTAACGTGTACATTGTGACGGATGAGCGGATTGTGGACATTGATTTTTATTCGCTGATATATAAAGAGATTTCGGATACCAAGATTGAACGGATTCAAGACGTGACGGTGGTTCAGGGAGGGGTAATCCGGGCTTTGTTTAACTTTGGGACGGTGAATATTCAAACGGCAGGAGAGCGGCGGGAGTTCGATTTTGAGGATGTGCCCAAGCCGCAAGTGGTGGCAAAATTTTTGAACGAAATGATGTTGGAAGAAGAAAAGGAAAGAATAGAAGGGAGAGTACGATGAATACAATTGACCTAATTAACCTAATTGATCTAATTTCTAAATAATTGGGTTATTGGGATTTGATTAGGTCAATTAGAAATTAGGGTAATTTGAGGAGTTGAATATGTCCGGTTTTGATCGCTTATTGCTGTTGTTACAGGGGGTGACGGTGTGGGATGGAATCAAGTGGTTGATGGTATTGGGTTTGGGATTATACGCGGTATTCGCGGTGGTGGCGGTGAGGCAGGTGCAGTTGATGAGCCGGACGATAGATGGAGCGTTGAAGTGGCAGATTAAGTTGTTGACCTTGGTGCATTTGGGGATAGCGGTGGGAGCGCTGATGATGGCTGTCGTCATACTGTAGTCACACATAGTCATATATGGAGAAGCTGGTGATAGGAAAACTGGTAGGGATGAGCGATCCGGGTCAGTGGTCGCAAGTGCATGTGTTTGTGCCTGAAAGGGGGCGAAAAGAGACTTTGGGGAGTTTGATTGTGGCGGTAGCGGTAGGGCAGCCCTCCTCCGCTGAAGCTAC
>Ga0209542_10017591_pt1 | contig 11689 bp, 9 predicted proteins | sample RifCSPhighO2_01_FD_184028 | JGI IMG/M metagenome (GOLD analysis project Ga0209542, IMG submission 184028) | Soil microbial communities from Rifle, Colorado - Rifle CSP2_plank highO2_0.1 (SPAdes) (version 2) | ecosystem: Environmental > Terrestrial > Deep subsurface > Rock core/Sediment ...
AATCAAGAGCCTCAACAATGCTTATCCCAATACTTCTTCATCGTTTTGGCAAAGCAATTGTTCCTCTTCCCGGTGGAGATAAAATTGGGGAAAGGCCCTTGCAGCGCCATCTAAACGGATTAGAAGCCATGGGGGCAAAGATAACCTACAAGGGTCAAAAACTTTTTGCAGAGGCTAGGAAACTTGAGGGTGTGAAGTATCGCTTCGGAAAAAACACCCATACCGGAACGGAGACCTTAATTTTAGCAGCAAGTGTTGCTAATGGGGTAACGATTCTGGAAAACGCGGCCCAAGAACCAGAGGTGGATGATTTAATATTTTTCCTAAATAAGGCCGGCGCAAAAATTAATCGTCAAGAAAGAACAATTATTATCGAAGGTGTCAAAACTCTTCGCGGCCCAAAACATAGATGTATGACAGATAGAAACGAAGCAGTTACTTTTGCTTGTATGGCATTGGGTACAAAAGGAGATATTTTTGTCGAAAATATCTTACCAATTCATCTTAAAGCCTTTCTAACAAAAGTTAAAGAAGCCGGTGGTGGAGCAGAAATTACTGAAAATGGTATTAGGTTTTTTTATAAAGAAAAGCTTAAAGCTACTTGGCTGGAAACTAGTCCCTATCCTGGTTTTATGACTGATTGGCAACCACTTTGGAGTACTTTAATGACTCAAGGGAAGGGGAAATCAACTGTGATTGAGCGAGTTTTTGAAAATAGATTTACTTTCGTTGACACTTTAAAAGAAATGGGAGCAGATATTGAATTTTTTAATCCCAAAATTTCTAAACCCCAAACCTATTATAACTTTGATTGGAGTAGAGATAAAGCAAAATTGAAACACGGAATAAAAATTAAAGGTCCGACTTCTTTACAAGGAACTTCAGTGGTGATAACCGATATAAGAGCCGGAGCAACTTTAACGTTTGCCGCACTGATGGGGAGAGGGGTAAGCGAACTTACTAGTTTAGAACATATTGAACGGGGCTATGAAGATTTAGAAGGAAGACTAGCGTCACTAGGAGCAAATATAAAAAGAATCGACTAAGTTAAAAGTCAAAATGCAAAATTACAAGTCAAATTTAAAAAGTAAGTTTTTGAAATTTTATTTTCACTTTTACCTTTTGAATTTTGAATTTTGATTTCTTTATGGCATTGGAAAGATTGGTTTGGGCGGAAATAGACCTTTCCGCTATTAGACAAAACATTAAAAAAATTCAAGATTTTGTTGGTCCAAAAGTGGCCGTAATGGCTGTAGTAAAAGCCAATGCTTATGGTCACGGAGCAATTCCTGTATCAAAAGTTGCGTTAGAAGCGGGTGCAAAAATGCTTGGTGTGTCCTCTTTTGGGGAAAGTAAACAGCTTCGTGAGGGGGGTATAAAAGCACCAATTGTAATTCTTGGGTTTACTCCACCCGAAAATTATCTAGATGTGGTCAATTACGATATCACCGTTACGATTCGTAGCCTGGACGTTGCCCGTTCACTTGTCACTGCCGCCCGAAGAGTTAATAAAATTGCCAAAGTTTGGTTAAAAGTAGATACTGGGATGCACCGGCTAGGTTTAAACCCTGTAGAGGTACTCTATTTTGTTAAAAAGTTACAAAACTTACCAAACCTAGCTGTTAGCGGTATTTTTACCCACTTTGCGCAAGCCTCTAATTTGGGCTCTAGCAAAAAACAACTTAATTTATTCCAAAAAGTTCTCACTGAGCTAAAAAAAGAAGGAATCCACATACCAATTACTTCAACGGCTAATTCGATTGCTACTTTTAAACTACGTGAATCTCATTTTGATTTAGTTAGAATTGGTATTGCAATGTACGGTTTAAAACCTGATAAAAAATTTAGCTATCCGCTAGATTTTAAGCCGGCTTTGGAGTTCAAAACCGAAATTACCCAGATCACCGAAATTAGTAAGGGCGAGACAGTGGGTTACGGTCGTGAATTTAAAGCGCGCCGACCAATCCTAGTAGCCACTCTAGCAGTTGGTTACGGTGATGGTTTTCGAAGAGCGCCAAAAAATTGGGGTGAAGTTTTAATTGCTGGTCAGCGGGTTTTTCTTATCGGTCGGGTTTCTATGGATCAAGCGGCCGTAGATATTACCCATCTTAAAGGAAATATTCGCCGGGGAGAAGAAGTGGTATTGATTGGTAAAAGTGGTAGCGAAGAATTAACTGCCGAAGAAGTTGCTAAAAAGTTGGGTACGATCTCTTATGAGGTTGTTACTGCTATAGCCAGTCGTGTGCCGAGGATTTATAAATGAAAAAAATTCGCGTTGGTGTTGTTTTTGGAGGACAATCTCCGGAGCACGGAATTTCTCTTGCCTCCGGTAGCAATGTTGCCGCAAATTTAAACCAAGAAAAATATGAAATTTTTCGGATCCTAATAAATTTAGACGGGTCCTGGGGACTTACCAACAAAGAATGGTTGGGAGTCGACACTCAAAAAACTTACGAACCTTCATTTAATTTAAACGCTTTTAAAAACGCCTTGGGAATAATTAAAAAAGTTGACGTTATTTTTTTAGCTTTGCACGGAAGGGGAGGAGAAGATGGTAGCTTACAAGGTTTCTTGGAGGTTAATAGGATTCCGTATACTGGTTCCGGTGTTTTGGCAAGTGCTTTAAGTATAAATAAGTTAGTAACTAAGAAGCTATTAAATAGTGGGGGAATAAAGACTCCAAAATTTATTGCGCTAAGGAAAGAAGATGGGGTAAAAGAAATTTTTCTGCCCGCTATTGTGAAACCAAACGATCAAGGTTCAACTATTGGAATAAGCCTCGTTGAAAGAGAAAAAGACTTAACTGCCGCTTTAAAAAAGGCGTTTAGATTTTCAGATACAGTTTTGATTGAGGAATATATTAAAGGTTTGGAGGTGACTGGTGGTGTAATTGGGCGAAATTTGGCACCGGCCGCCCTTCCTCTAGTAGAAATAGTACCTAAAGTCTCTTTATTTTTTGATTATCGGGCAAAATATTCGTTCGGGGGTTCAGACGAAATTTGTCCAGCAAGACTTTCAAAGGGCCTAACAAATAAGGTTCAAGATATTGCTAAAAAAGTATTCCAAATTTTAGGTTGTGAAGGTATGGCTAGAGTAGATATGATTATAACTAAAGAAGAAGTCTTTACCTTGGAATTAAATACAATTCCTGGATTAACTCAGGTTTCATTATTGCCAAAGGAATTGGCAGCAGCCAACATACCTTTTGAAAAATTCTTAGATAAACAGATAGACATTTCCCTTGAGCGATATAATAGACCTCTTAAGAAAGAAACGTACTGATATTTAATTTATCTAGTAAAATGATTAACACCCTTAAAAATATATTTCACGAATCGCGCCGGGTTTTGGCGAAAGCGTGGCTAGCGATGCACAAAAACGTGCAAGTAATTGGTATTACTGGCAGTTATGGTAAAACTAATACTACGGCCGCTATTGCCGCGGTGCTTTCTGAAAAATTCAAGGTACTTTCTACTGATTTAAATCTTGACACTCGTTTCAATATTCCGATCACTGTTTTTGGGCTTTCTGATCATGAAAAGCTTGTTTTGGAATACGGAATAGATAAGAGGGGAGAGATGGATTATCACCTTTTTGTGGCGAAACCGTCTATTGCGGTGATTACTGGAATTACGTCGGTGCATGCAGATTCCGCCCATTTAGGTTCACTAGAAAATATCATTAGAGAAAAAGGTAAACTGGCTGCGGCTGTACCAAAAAGCGGTTGGGTGATTATAAATTGGGAAGATCAAGATGCCCGTAAGATTGCCTTTGTTGCAACTGCTAAGATTATTTTCTATGGTGAAAACAAAGATAAGTGCCAATACTGGGCTAGTGATGTAAGAACAAGTCTAAGTGGAACTAGTTTCACTCTGCACTATCAAGATAAAGCCTATAAAATTAAGATCCCTCTTATTGGTCGTCACCACTCTTATACGGCAATGGCGGCCGCAATTGTTGGTACATTATGTGGCCTAAAATGGAAGGAGATAGTAACCGGTCTTGCTAAAGTGGCGCCGCTATCTGGTCGGGGAACTATTGAGATAGGACCAAAAGGAACGACCATTCTTAATGATTCACGACGCGCCAATCCTGCTTCTACTATAGCTGGACTTGTGACGTTGGAAGATTTGCCTGCAAAAAGAAAAATTGCAGTTCTTGGCGAGATGGGAGAACTTGGGGATTATGAAGAAGAAGGTCACCGCAGCGTTGGAGAAAAGGCGGCCGGTACAAAACCGGATTATCTTATTTGTGTTGGAGGGGCAACAAAATATATTGCGCAGGAAGCCAGAAAAGGAATGAAGAAAAATCAAGTGATTTTTGTGAAGGATGTCTTTGAAGCGTCCCAAGTGCTATCTGGGATTTTACAAAAAGGGGATTTATGGTATTTGAAAGGCTCGCTGCTTAAACATCTAGAACGAATCCCCCTTATTATCGAAGGCAAGAAAGTCGATTCCGACGAAACCGCCTCTAAACGTTACGAAGTATACCGCTGATTTTTGTGCGGCGAAGTTCAACTTCGGAATCTAAATTGTTTTTTGTTTGCTTGGTAGGTAGAGAAGTGGTAAGATTGGTTTCATCACCTTATGGCAAAACTTTTAGGTATCCTGCTTTTTTCGTTTTTGGCGACTTTTGTCGCCGCGATTCCTTTTATAAATCTACTTTATCAACTTAAATTTCAAAGACAAAAAGGAAAACAAAAAAACGTTTTTGGTCAAGTTACCTCAATTGTAAACCGACTTCACGGCTGGAAAGTAGGAACTCCAAACGCTGGAGGTATTTTGATTATCTGTGTTACCGTAGTTTTGAGTGCCATTTTCTACCAATTTACAAAATATCATCTAAACTGGACCGCCTACATTTTATACTTTACCTTAATTTCTTTTGGACTTTTGGGATTGTATGATGATATCCGTAAATTTTACGGATTATCTACTGAAAGTTTGGGTTTGCGGCTACGTTACAAATTAATTCTACAATTAATTTTCGCTTTAGTAATTGGCTTTTTTCTCTTTAGCCAAATGAATTTGCACAGTATTTCAATTCCAATTTTTAATTTAAATCTTGATCTGGGGATTTGGTACATTATTTTTGCTGCTTTTGTAGTTGTTGCTAGCGCAAATGCGGTTAATATCACTGATGGGTTAGACGGGTTGGTTGTTGGTTTGGTAGTGATTGCTCTTAGTGCTTTTTGGGTTATTTCTGCTAATAGCTCTTTGCAAGATGTAACTTTATTCATCGCGGTTATCTTGGGTTCGCTCCTGGCATTTCTTTACTTTAATATTTTTCCAGCCAGAGTTTGGTTAGGTGATACTGGATCCCTTTCCTTAGGAGCAGTTTTAGCAGTAATCGCTCTGATTCTTAATTCTTCACTTGTACTTGTTTTTGTTGGTTTGGTTTTTGTATTAGAGGTCTTATCAGTTTTAATTCAGTGGTCTTCAAAAGCCCTTTTAAATAAAAAGGTTTTTTTAGTCGCTCCAATTCACCATCACTTTGAAGCTCGCGGTTGGGATGAAACTAAAGTAACGATGAGGTTTTGGCTTGCCGGTGCTGTTTCAGCTTTTATTGGTTTATTCATTGCCCTACTATAAATTAAAAAATTAAAATGCAAAATGCAAAATTGGATTTTAGAGGCAAAAAAATAGGCGTAATTGGAGCGGGGGTAGAGGGGATCTCCACGGTTAATTATTTGGTTTCTAAGTCTGCAAACGTTTCTTTACTTGATGAAAAAACTGAGAAACAACTTGGTTCTGAAAAAATAAACCAGATTAAAAAACTTTCGGTAACTACGCGCCTGGGAAAAAACTATCTCTTGGGTTTAAATGAATTTGATATTATTTTTCGTTCCCCTGGAATTAGGAGGGACTTGCCAGAGATTTTAGGGGTTGAAAAAGTCGGTGTCCAGATTACTTCGCAAATAAAATTATTTTTTGATCAATGCAACGCACCGATTATTGGCGTTACCGGAACTAAAGGAAAAGGAACAACTTGCGCTCTTATTTACGAAATTTTAAAGAGAGCCAAGAAAAAAGTTTTTTTGGGAGGTAACATTGGTAAACCACCACTTGATTTTGTTGATAAAGTAACCCCTGAATCTTGGGTTGTTTTAGAGCTTTCTAGCTTTCAACTGATCGATTTGCATAAAAGTCCCCATATAGCAGTTATATTAATGATTACTAGCGAACATCTGGATTGGCATAAAAGTATTGATGAATATATAGCCGCTAAAGAGCCAATCGTTAAGTACCAAAAGGGAGACGATTTTGTGGTTATAAATAAAGATTTTTCTGCGTCTAAGGAGTTTGGAGAAGGTTCTGCCGCTCAAAAATATTATTTTTCCACTAAAGAGCCAGTGGAAAAAGGCGCTTATATCGAAAAAGGTTTTGTCGTGGGAGTTACAGACGGGTGGACAACTATCGCGGCTGCTAAAGAAATTAAAATCCCCGGGGAACACAATTTACAAAATATCTGTGCAGCAGCTGCTGTTGCCGGAATATTAGAGATTCCACCTGAAACAATTTCCAAAGTCATCACCACATTCAAGGGGTTGCCACATCGTTTAGAGTTTGTCGCGCAAGTACACGGAGTGAAATATTACGATGATTCTGTGGCCACTACTCCAGAAGCAGGGATGGTAGCAGTAAGAGCTTTTAAAAATCCAAAAATTTTAATTTTAGGGGGCTCTAGTAAAAAATCCGATTTTACACTTCTAGGTAAAACTATTTCTGATTATAATGTGAAAGGGGTCGTCTTAATCGGCAAAGAAGCGAAAAATATAAAGATAGCGATTCGTTCCTCCGGTAGATTTACAGGCAAAATAGTTGAGGGGCTTAAAAAAATGGAAGAAATAGTTTCCGCGGCAAAAGATTTAGCCGAAGAAGGAGACGTCATCTTACTTTCCCCAGCTTGCGCCTCTTTAGATATGTTTGAAAACTACGTTGATAGGGGAAATCAGTTTAAGAAAAATGTCGATGCTCTTTAGTTTTTAATTGAATCTAACAAAAAGTCTGTAGTATAATTTTAAACAACTTCCATTTTTGATTCTTAATTTGCGAAAGAGAACCTACCTATGACAAAAGTTACTCAACCTCATAAACCGGATCTCTTATTACTTTCGATTACAGCCGCTTTAATCATATTCGGTTTATTGATGGTTTATAACGCCTCGAGTACTACGGCATACGATGAGTTTGGTGATCGCTATTATTTTATAAAAGCCCAACTTATTTGGACTGCTTTTGGAGGAGCTTCTTTATTATTTTTACTTAATATCAAATACACTTTTTGGGAAAAATTATCACTACCACTTTTAATTTTATCCATTATTTTACTTCTATTAGTATTTGTACCAAATTTTGGTATAACTGCCTTTGGAGCCCAGAGAGGGTTAGACCTTAAATATGTTAGTATCCAACCGGCAGAACTCGCTAAACTTACCTTTATTATTTACCTAGCCTCTTTCTTGAGTAAAAAGGTAGATATTAAGCGTTTTTTATTTTTGGTAGCAGTTTTTGCGGCAATTGTTTTAGCTCAAAGCGATTTAGGGACAGCTACAATTATTACTATAGTGGGTTTTGGGATATATTTTCTTGCTGGTGGTAGTTTAGTTGTTCTTAGCATGCTTGTCCCGCTAGTAACTTTTATTGGCTTTTTAATGATCTTTATTTCTTCCTACAGGAGAGCAAGATTTTTTTCTTTTTTGGATCCAACAATCGACCCCCAAGGAACTGCTTATCATATAAATCAGATTCTGATTGCCCTTGGGTCCGGAGGACTTTTTGGTGTTGGACTGGGAGAGTCACGCCAAAAATACGGATTTATTCCCGCAATAAGTACTGATTCGATTTTTGCTATATTAGGTAATGAATTAGGTTTTATTGGTAGTGTGATCTTAGTATTGGGTTTTTTAATTTTTATCTACCGAGGTTTTTACATTTCAAAAAAATCTCCCGATCATTTTTCCAGGCTTTTAAGTGGGGGTATTACTTTTTGGATTGCAATCCAAGCTTTAATTAATTTAGGTGGTATGGTCGCTTTAATACCCTTAACTGGAGTCCCGCTACCCTTTATTTCCTACGGAGGTAGTGCTTTAGTCACGACACTTGTCGGAGTTGGAATTTTAGCAAACGTCTCCCGTTATACTAAGAAAACTTAAGTTAATTGATTTTAATGATAAAATTATTGAAAGAATGAAAATCGCAATTGCCGGCGGGCATCTAACACCAGCTTTAGCTTTAATTGAAGAGTTAAAAAAGTATTCTGTGAGTTTAATTTATCTTGGTAGAACAAGATCTTTGGAGGGTGATAAAACCCCAAGCGCTGAATCAATTGTAATTCCCCAATTCGGTGTAAAATTTTTTGGTTTTAATCCAGGCAGATTACAAAGAAAATTCAGTACTCAAACAATTTTCTCCCTCGCAAGGGTTTTTTTAGGCTTTGTTCAAGCTTTTTTTATTTTATTTAAGGAAAAACCTAAGGTGATAGTTTCTTTTGGTAGTTACGTTGCTTTGCCAGTTGTTATCGCCGGTTGGTTACTCAAGATTCCAATTATTACTCACGAACAAACCGCTTCTTTAGGGTTAGCAAATAAAATTATTACCCTATTTGCCAGAAAAATTGGTGTTTCTTGGCAAACTTTTGGTACGTCCTTACCAAAGGAAAAAGTGATATTTGTTGGTAATTTTCTTAGAAAAGAGATTTTAGCGGTCAAAAAAAGAAATCAAAAAGTTCCTTTAATCTACATTACCGGTGGAAATCAAGGGTCGCATTTAATTAATGAAACTGTGTCTCACACTTTAGAAGATTTATTAAAAGATTTTTATATTGTTCATCAAACTGGTTCTTCTCAAATATTTGGGGATTTTGAGATGCTGACAGAAAAACGCCAAAATCTTCCTTCGAAACTAGCAAATCGTTATAGAATTTCCAAATGGTTTAATACAAAAGAACTAGCCAAAATATATTCAAAAGCTAGTTTTGTGGTTAGTAGAGCCGGAGCAAATACATTATACGAATTATCCTATTTAGGGATACCAGCAATTTTTATTCCCATTTCTTGGTCAGCAGATAATGAGCAAACCAAAAATTCCAAGATGCTAGAAAAATTGGGCTGCGCCTTGATTTTACCGGAAAGCACCTTAAGCCCAAAAAGATTTTTGAATGCAGTTCTTTTTATGAGTGACAATTTGGATACTTTTAGTAAAAAGACCAGAGAAGCAAGAGAAATGACAAAAACCAACGGCCTACTCATTTTTGTAGACGAAATCTTTAAATTAGTTAATGCCTAAATAAAAAATGAGTAAAATATTTACTAGCGAAAAAAAGGTAACCAAAAGAAATTTTATTTTAAGAATTTTCGAAATTTTAATAGTTATTGTGATTTTAATAGGGATTGTTTCTACCTACGCTAGTAAAGAAGGATTTATAGTTTTTTTGGGTTCGGCTCTTAAAGAAATAGTTTCACCAAAAATTCCGGTTTCTTCAGTAGAAAAAACCCCCAAAGAAAAAATTCTTTCGTCAATATCAGCAGATCTTAGTTTAAAAGAGGTTCGGGATAATCAAACTTCTTTAGAAATTATAACCGCCGAAGATACAAAAATTATTTTTTCCACTGAAAAAGATATTAGTAATCAGATTAACTCTTTACAAACAATTTCGGAGCAAGCTAAAATAGAGGGTAAGAAGATTAAAAAAATTGATCTAAGGTACGATAAAATTATTATCGAGTATTGAGTATAGATGATAATTAAAGATTAGGAGTGTTGTAATTTGGCTAAAGAAAAAACCATTGTCGGGATAGATGTTGGCTCTTCAAAAATTGCCACTTTAATTGCGAACGTAGCAAACGAAGGAAGTCTTACTGTTGTTGGTGTCTCCACAATTGAATCAAGAGGAATTAGAAAAGGCCAAATAGTTGATATCGATGAGGCAGTTAAAGCAATTGCCGAAGGAATTGAATCGGCCGAAAGAATGGCAGGGTATTCAATATCAGCTGCTTTTGTCTCTGTTGGTGGAGTTCACATTTCCTCAAATAATTCCCGAGGAGTTGTCGCCGTCGCCGGTGGCGAAAATGAAATCACTGAAGAAGATGTAAGAAGAGTAACCGAAGCAGCAAGAGCAATTTCTCTTCCCTCAAGTAGAGAAATTATTCATGTCATCCCCAGAGAATTCATTGTTGATTCTCAAGAAGGTATTAAAGACCCAGTAGGGATGACCGGTATAAGATTAGAGGTCGAAACTCATATTATCACTGGAGCGGCTACTTCAATGAGAAATTTGGCTAAATGTATTGGTCAAGTTGGAATAGATGTGGAAGATCTAGTCTTTTCTGGTATAGCTGCTTCAGAGGCTACTCTTACCAATACTGAAAAGGAATTAGGAGTTGCTTTGATAGATATTGGGGGAGGAACAACCGATATAACTTTGTTTATTGAAGGCTCAGTGGCTCATTCAACTGTAATACCAATCGGAGGAAAAAATATAACTAACGATTTAGCGATTGGATTGCGTTCTTCCCTAGAAAGTGCCGAGAAAATTAAACTTGAATTATCAAAAACGACAAAGAAAGTTGTTAGTGTTGAAGAAGAACCAGAAAAAAAGAGCGATGTTTTGGATGTCTCTAAACTTGATCTGAATGAAGATTTAGGGGTACTTTCTAAAAAGACTTTAGTCGAGGGAATTATTAAACCAAGATTGACAGAAATTTTTACTTTGGTGGGATTAGAAATTAAGAGATCTGGTTTTGCTGGACTTTTACCTTCCGGTATTGTTGCAACTGGTGGAGCGGCGGGAACTATTGGTTTGGTTGAAGTCGCGAAAGAAGTCTTAAGAATGCCAGTAAGGGTTGCTTCGCCTTCGGGTGTAACTGGGTTAATTGACGAAATATCATCTCCAGCTTACAGTGCTCCTGTAGGGTTGCTTTTGCATGGTCAAAATCTAACTTCTTTTGAAGGAGTTAGTTTTTCACCAGTTTTCAAAGGGAAGCGGTTTAAAGACATATTTTCAAAAATTTTAAACTGGTTGAAGGGATTTTTACCGTAATAATTGACAAAGGATTATTTTTGTTGTAATCTCTCTCGGAGAGGTTTTGATGCTAATAAAGCCAGAAGTTAACCGTTTCGCTAAAATAAAAGTCATTGGTGTTGGTGGTGGTGGGTGCAACGCCTTAAATTCAATGATCTCTCTTCAGCAGATCCAAGGAGTCGATTTTATTGGCATTAATACCGATGCCCAAGCTCTTATGACCTGTGAAGCCCCAATTAAAGTTCAAGTTGGTGAAAATTTAACAAGAGGTCTTGGTTCTGGCGGTTTGCCAGAAATTGGTTTTCAGGCGGCCGAGGAATCAAGAGAAAAATTAGGTGAGGTTATCGATGGAGCTGATATGGTTTTTATCACTTGCGGAATGGGTGGTGGTACTGGTACTGGTGGTAGTCCTATTATTGCGGATATTGCTAGAAAAAGCGGTGCTTTAACGGTTGCTGTAGTTACTAAACCATTTGCTTTTGAGGGGGCTCGTCGAAGAATTGTTGGCGAAGAAGGAATCGAAAATCTCAAAGATAAAGTTGATACTTTAATTGTTATTCCAAACCAAAGATTATTAGACGTTGTTGATAAGAAAATGTCGCTTCTTGAGGCTTTCAAAGTGGCTGACGGAGTTTTAGGGCAAGGCGTTCAAGGAATTTCCGACATA
>Ga0209542_10017592_pt1 | contig 11688 bp, 3 predicted proteins | sample RifCSPhighO2_01_FD_184028 | JGI IMG/M metagenome (GOLD analysis project Ga0209542, IMG submission 184028) | Soil microbial communities from Rifle, Colorado - Rifle CSP2_plank highO2_0.1 (SPAdes) (version 2) | ecosystem: Environmental > Terrestrial > Deep subsurface > Rock core/Sediment ...
GAACCAGTGCCTGTCGTTGTTGTTGCCGTAGTAGTTGCACTAACAGTCACGTCAACAGTAGTCGTTGCACTTGCCGCTCCCGTATCAGCTTGTCCAGTACTCGATGACGTTGTCGTCGCTGGGGTAGAGGGAGTGGCCGGAGTTGCGGGCGTTGCTGGAGTTGCCGGTGTCGCGGGCACAGCTGGCGTTGCCGGTTTGCGCAATTCGGCAAGAAGTTCATTAAGCTTCGCTCGCGTCTTTGGACCGACATTTCCGAACCCGGCATCTCCTCTCTTTGCAAGACCGTGCTTAATTTGGAATTTCTGCACAGCTCGAAGAGTAGCATTTCCAAATAGATTCGTTTCGTTCCCAGCTGAGCCAGCGCCAGAGCTGGCAACGGCCGTATCAGGATCACTGTTGAGAATTATTTGAAGGATGACTACATCGTCGCCCTTGGCTCGCAGATTAAGAGCACGCGCAAGAACATTGGCCGCATTTACCGAAGCATTGCCACTTTGTGCTTGACCTGTCGCGGAAGCGTTTGGCGAGGCAACTCCTGTTCCGAATACTTCGCTCACTTTCGCGCGCGTCTTGGGTCCGAGCGTTCCAAACCCGGCTTCGCCTTTCTTTGCAATCTTATATTTGACCTGGAATCTCTCTAACGCAGCTCGGGTTTGAGGGCCGAAGTAGCCAGACGCGTCCACGCCGAGCAATTTCTGGAGGCGTGTTACATCTGCGCCACGCGAGCCCTGCTTTAGAAGCACCTTGAAACTCGCCGGCACTCCGGCGGCCCCCGCTCTCAGGCCGGCAGAGGGTGCGGCTCCAGTCGCGCTAGGAGCCGTCGAGGCCTGCGCCACATTGCCTGACATCTGATCCACATAGACGACGCGGCCGTCAGGATAGACGATTTGTGCCCGCCCTTGTGGGCTTGTCGAACCGCCTCCGCCCGGAGATCCTCCTCCACCGCCGCTACCTGCTGCAGCTGCAGCAACAGGCGACGCTGCTGCTGCGACAGCGGTCGCCTGAGTGGCACCAGTTACGATAGGCGCAAAGTCGGAAAAGTGCGATACGACTGCAGTTAGTGTGTTTGCAGTCGTGTCCACAGTCGTCGAGAGCATGTCATACGACTGCGTCGCGTCGTTCCACACACCGAGCTGTAGATCAACCTCGGCCTTGCCGGAAGGAATGTCAGCCTCAGTATATGGAATAACTACGGTCACCTCATCGTTCAGGTTCTTGACTGGTTGCCCAGAAGAATCCACTGCGCTGATCGTTACAGCATTTTTAGAAAGTACCGTGCCGTTTACCGTATTCGGGACAGCAGAGTTTGACTGTGTCTTGACAGTTCCAGCATTGGAGCCAGTTCCCAAGGCGTTCGCGGGAATATTGAGCTTGAAGGAACCGCCTATATCGGAATTGGTGAACATTCCGCCAGCAGTTGGGGTTACGGTCTCCTGCTTTTCTGCCGTAACGGTAAAGCCGGAGATCGCGGTGAGGGTAATCGTCTGGTTTGACGGGTTGTTATTGGAAGCAGTAACCGTTGTCGGGCCTCCTTCATATCCCATGCTGTGCGCTCTTAGCGTCCATGCGCCGTTGCCAACCGAGAGAGAGTACGCTCCGGCAGAGTCTGTCTGCGCCACGGCAAATCCGTCACTGCCACTGGCGGCATCTACGAACGCTCCTGAAACGGGACTTCCGTCCAGGGTCACGGTCCCGCTGATCGTCTGAGAGGTGGCTGATAGACCAGTATTTCCGACAGAGGTAGCCCCAGTTACCGTAAGAGTCGAGGCGGGGGGTGAGACATACCCGGGCTTATTTACACGGATTTGATAGGAACCTGCAGGAACATTAATCGAGAATGCGCCGGTTGAATCAGTCTGTCCTCCCATCTGAACTGTGTTCGTTTGGCCCGTCGGCGTGCCGAAAACTGAAACCCATGCACCATTTAAGGCATTTCCTCCGGATGTGACTGTGCCAGTGATTGCATATAGCGCACCCGCGGTTGCGGTGTAGGTGATCGTCTGTGTCTCGCTCACGCTCCCCGTCGAGCCTATCTGTCCGTACGCCGGGTGCCCTGCCCGAACGGTGTAAGTCCCGGGCGGAACGTTTATTGTGTACACACCGTAGATAGTTGAAGTCGCGCTGACATTGGTGCCATTGCCGCGTCCGGCGGAACTCCGCACGTCTACAAATGCATCAGTGATGGGATTAGCGCCGTCAGTAAGCTGCACTGTTATCGTAATCGGAGCCGCGAGCGCGCAGTTGTTGTTATAACTGGTTGTGTCCGCAGTAACTGTAACCCCGGTCAAAGGCGTTCCCTCGCCGACCCCTGGGAAGAAGCAGGTGACGGTATAAGTTCCGGCTGGAACTTTGAGCGTGTAAACGCCAGAAGCGTCAGAAACACTCATGTTACCGCCCGCCGAGCCCTCGGCTCGCACCATGACGCCCTGCTGTGCTACGGAATCTTTTGTCGTCGTGCCCGTTATCGTTCCGAGTGAGAGGGTCTCTGCGGAGAAATCCTGCCCAGTGAGAGATGAAGAAGAAACAGTGACCGTCTTCGTTCCTAGACGTCCGAAGCCGGGCGCGAATGCTTCGATGACCCACGTGCCCGCATCCACATAGAGCGTGTATGCGCCGTTGGCGTCGGTAGGGCCTCCGACGAAGTTGCCTGAATTTCCACCCTTGGGCGTTGTGTCTGCAACCGAGTTTACTTTGCGTCCGCCTACGCCTGCATATGGAACAGCGTTCCCGCTGTCATCTTTGACAGTACCCGATATTGTAAGGGATGTCCCCGCATCAAGTTTGAACGTGAGCGAGCTTGGCGTATTTCCGCCCGTTGCGGGAACGGTGATCTGCTGTTCGGAAACGGTGGGCATGCCAGGCTTGAAAACGCCGACTAGGTAGACGCCGGGAACTACGTTTAGTGTGAATGCTCCTGACGTGTTCGTTTGTCCGCCGGTTCCAAAGCCGACGTCTGTTCCTCCAATGGTCGAATTCGACATAGGCCTCGCAAATATTCCGGCATTGGAAACCCCGTTGCCCGACGAATCGAGCACGGAGCCCGTTATTGTCTTATTCGTTGCGGAGAGGGTGAAGTTCTTATCCGTTACGCTCGTCGTAGCAACAGCCACCGAAAGCGGCGGAGGTGGCATGAAGGTAAACGTTGGCGGAGGCGGAGGCGGAGCGCCCGGAGTGAAGAATGCTTCTGGCATCGCGGGCCCGACGCCGACGTTGTACGTTGCATTCGGCGAAACGCGAAGTGAATACGCATCCGCACCGCCGGTAAGCGTCATCGTTTTTCTGGAAAATGCATTCGAGGATCCGGCAAACACGTCAACTGAAGTGCCATCCGGACCCGTGATGGTGCCCGCAATGGCGATAGTGCTTCCGCCGCCGCTTACGATAAAGTTCTTCGTGAGGTTCGTGGCGGAGAGTGTGAACGGCTGCGGCGCAGAGTTGATGTTTACGGTTGTGGACGCCGCCGTCAGAGAGCCGGGATCTATACCGATCATGTACTCACCGTCGGCAAGGGAGGTGAAAGATGCTACACCGCTCGCGTTCGTTGTCGTTGAATTGCCGCCGATCGCGGGAGAGAAGAGGAATACTCTGACGCCGGAGATCCCTTCATTCGCGTTAATGGTTGAATTAGCGTTGCCGTCGTTAAAGACGTTCACTGTGAGCGTGCGGCTGCCAGCTTGGCCTAAGAAGAACGGGGAAGCGGTCTTGGTTTCTAGTACCGAGCGATTGTTCGCCGCCGTATCGCGCGTCTTCACGTCCACCGAATAGCCGGAACTCGAGGGAACCGTGGAGTTCACTATGCCGGTAAGATCGAGGCATACGAAGGCATTGGCACCGGAGGCGGCGGTAGCGGTTGTGATAGTGATAGTGCTCGCTCCATTATCGCCAACAACAGTGTTGATGGTCGGAGCGCCTGTCGCGGGACCATTCATATCAGTGTTGCAGAAGCTCGACGCTGCCGCAACAGCGGCCGCGTTTGCGAGATCAAAGCCGGTCGGGAATGTCAGCACTATCTGACCGCCGAGCGGGATAGATGTGCCTGCGAGAAATTCGACTTTGTAATTCGCGGGAGCACCTGCAGAGCGCGTCATAGGTGTTACGCGGGTCGGGTTCATTCCCTGCTGCGACTGATCGATCGTACCGCTGCCGGGGCCGAGCTGTCCGCCGGTGGCTGTGGAGTTCTGGACAGTTCCGTATGCGAGATTTCCCGCTGGGCTTCCGGCAGTTGAGATGGCGTTCCCGGCCAAATCCTGCACCGGAGTTGCAACCGTAACCTTGAATGTGTTGCCGTTCGTGAGAGAGAGGCCTGAGATGCGAGCGGTTCTTGTCATCGAGTCATATGTGACGGTCTTCCCGCCTAGGGAAATGGAACTTCCTGTCGGGCTTTCGAGCGTGTAGTTCGCGATGTTGTCTACAGCATTCGGCGCGCCTCCCGTCACCATCGTTTCGGAGAACGTGACAGCGATGCCGAAGTTGTCAGCGGAAGCGAAGGAGACGACCGGAGCTGTCTCGTCTGCTACGGCAGTCGTCGTCGCATAGGCGATGTAATTTGCTGCGAGCGCATTGTTCGAGAGATCTTTAACGCCGCTGCCGCCGGAGACGATCGTGAGTTTGTATCCCGTGTTCGCCGCCAGCTGGGTCCCCGGTGCGAAGCTACCTGAGCGGCTCTGCGACGAATAACTGACATTGCCGGTAACAGCAGCGCCTCCGATCTGCGCGGTAAGCGTGATGGTCGAGGTTGTGAGCGTAGCGGGATTCATGTCTTCCGAAAATCCTGCAGTAAAGACTTGGCTCCTTGAGATGCCGGTCGAATTGTTTGCGGGATTAACGCCGAGTACCGTCGGCGCAGTGGTGTCCGCTGCGCTTCCCGTGCGAAAGTAGAGGCGGTATTCCATAGGAAATGCCGCATCCGTCGTGCTTTGTGCGGCAGTCGTCACCTGAACGAGATAGCTCGTCGAGGTCGCGAGATTCACCGCCGGCGTAATCGTTACCGTGTTGGTAGTTGAATCATACGTGTTCGTTGACGTGACTTGCGTGCCTGGCGCACCATTGACGTCGGTTGAGAGTTTGACGACGGCGGTATTGGTAACCGCATTTGCGCCGCCGTCGCTTTTCATAGCGACGCTGAAGGTGAGCTTCAGAGGAGAGCCAAGCGGGAAGGTTTGGTTTCCCGACTGCGGCTGGCTTGATTGAACGCTGGGCGGCGTCGTGTTCGTGCCGGTCGTCGCGCCGGTTGTAAATGTGAGCGTCGAAGATGCCGCTAATGGATTGCCCGCGCTGTCTTTCACTCCCGGACTCGCCGTTACCACGTAGGCGGTGGATGGGGTGAGGTTAGCTGACGCGTTATCTAAGCGGAGTGCGGTAGATGTCGCACCTGTTGCGCCGTTCGAGATGAGGTGGAAATTGTAGGCACTCAAGTTAGATGCGTTGGCCGTCGCTTTGGAGAACTGGATGTCTCCCATCGAGAAGACAGTGGCATCTTGGGTGCCAGTATCCACGGTGCCTCCCGCGCTCGTTGATAATGTCGCGATTACAGAAGATGGAACGAAGTGTGGCGGCGTAGCTGCGCCGTCAAGTCTGATAAATGCTGAAGTTGTTGTTCCGGTCCCTGATGGTGCATTGATTATGTCGCCGGAAGTGACGAGATGCCATGCATAGGAGCCGAGGTTATCGCCGCCAGTTACTACCTTTGCATAGACAAGAGAACTTGTGGCAAATGTCGTTGTCGCCACAAGCTGGCCGGAGGACTCTGTCGTTGAAGTGGCTGTTGGCATGATCGTCGAGAAGCGCGAGCTCGCGACATAGCTTGGCTGTCCGCTCTCACTATCAAGACGCAGGTTCGCAGAGTTGACATTTTCTGTACCAGCGGAAGTTACGATGTGCCAGCCATATCGTATGTTCGTCGGATTTGCGGTAGTGTTAGCAACTAAAAGATCGCCTTGCCCCACTGCCGTGGCTCCTATCGCACCCGTCGCGCGCGGGACAGCAAGTTTCGTGATCTGCGATGAGCGGAAAAGCGAGAAGCCGTTCACGGCGAAAGTGCCTCCGGTCATCGTAGCGTTGGTAACGAGGCCCACTTCAGGCGGGAACGTGTCGGACTGCGTGTACACAATGTCTCCCACCGTTGGCGTGGTATATGCACCTTGGGCAAAAATAGTCGTCGTGCCAAATATATTGAAGAATCCCGTTGAGGCCGTTGTCACTTTGGCAAAACGCGAACCAGCTAAGTAGGTTGGCGGGGATGATGCGATGACATCGAAGCCGTCCGGGAATGGCCGTATCGCCGCTCCTACCGCAGTTCCGTTTTGCGTAAAGGTTATGTTGTTGGAATTGAGCGTGCTCTGGTCCAAGTTTTCCGAAAAGCCCATGTGGATGAATGTTGAGACCGGAACTCCAGTCGAACCGTTCATGGGGCCCGTCATATTCGTATTCACAGTCGGCGCAACGGTGTCTACCGTTATTGTGTTCGTCTGTGTAGCTGTTGGGCCAGCGTGCGCAGCATTATTCCAGCCGACATTGCCGGGAATAATTTGTGCCAAAAAGGCATGACCGTTGACGGCAGTTGAATCACTTTGAATAACAACAAAATAGTCATCTCCGGCGTTGTCTCCGGTATCGTTTGCAAGCACGGCTTCTGCCGCGTTGAAAAATAGAGTGGTGGTCGCATTCAAGCCGCTTGAGACCCATGCGGGAGCTGCCGACAGAGGCACCACGTCGTCTTCAGCGTCAAAAGTGCCTTGCGTTCCCGCGGTGGCATCATCCCGGTAGATGGCTAGCCCGGAGGAGGTTGCAGTGCCAAGCGCAGCGAAATCGGTAGTAGTACCGGATGCAGAGAATATAAATGCGACCGTGGTTGATCCCACTGCCTCAGAGGCACTTCCAGCGAGATTAATGCCTAGAATTGCCGTGGGAGTCGAGGAGGCCTTGATTGTCTGATTTACACTAGTGAGAGATGTTGCAGCGTTAGTAGTTACCGCTGCATTTGCAAGTTGGGCTTGCAAAACTAATAAAGAAATAGCTGCGACCGCAAATACGGCTGCAGCAAGAAATCCTCGGATCTCAAGCATGTTTCCCTTATGCATATTTATAAATTAAAAACTACCCTAATAAAAACGGGACTAGCGACCCCTTATGAAGCGCACGCTTCATTATGATTTCCATTGTATCGCCTCTTGATGGAACACCAATATACTGTTGTGCATAGCGAATGGATATCTATTTCATGATCTCGATACAAAATAACCACGCTGCACTCGCGGCGATCGACGCATTATATTTACTCTCTAGGAAAAATTAGCGCCCAATTAACTCATTCAATTTCGCGCGCGTCCGGGGGCCTAATGTTCCGAATCCAATCTCGCCCTTTTTAGCGATCCCATGTTTTATCTGAAATTTCTCCAGAGCACGTAGCGTGAGTGCTCCGAATTTCATTGTCTCTAATCCCGGCGAGCCCGCGCCTGCGAGTGCGATTTGTGTGTCTGGATCGCTATTGAGGATTATTTGCAACAGCTTTACGTCGGCTCCTGTGCTGCCGACTTTAAGCGCCCGCGTGAGCGACGAGGCACCGGCAGGGATAGGGATTGGTTCGTATTTTGGCAATACGTTCCACATATTCGGGTCTTCCCCACCATCGATCTTGAATATCGCAACACCTCGAAGACCAAGCTCTTTAGCAAGCGCCACTTTACTCGCGATTGCCTGCGCATCGCTCCACCACATCATCCGGAATTTCAGATTCGAGTTTGTGGACGACGCGAACAAAAGCGCAGCTTCGGCCACTTGAGTATGCGAAATCATGGGTGCGGAAGTCGCTTCTGCCGAGGCGACAGGCTGAAGTGTCGTTGGAAAATACGAAAAGCTTATCTCCCCCGCAGCATTTCTATTTGGCGCGATGCCATATTGGGCTGCAATCGGTATAGCGTAGCCTGGATTGAAAGACCATAGTAGATCATATTGGTAGCCGTCTGCATATGCTGTGACGTCGTATTCATAGCCGTATGTAGGGACACCCAAGACCAGTTTATTTTTGTTTATTGATTTCGATATCAGCTTCATTGTTTTCCCAACCCACGCGACATCCGCAACAGGTGCATACAGAACGCCTCTATGCTGGTCATTGAGTTTGAGGTCTATTGATTGCTGGTCGTACGCCATGATACGCACGCGATCGCAATATTTATTTATGGCAACAAAATCGTTTGCGTATAGCCCAGCGTCGGGGGACACAGTTGTTCCGTAATATCTATCTCCTATAGGCGTACGCGATTCAATCGTGCAGACGAGCCATTTATTACCCAGCCGCTGGTCGAGACCTTTGAGAAAGGTCGAGAAATAATCTCTCGTTTCATATTTTTTCCCCTCGAAGTCGATGTCTATGCCGTCGAAATTATTTTCCTTTACCACGGCAGCGATCTCATCTTCAAGCGCGCGGCGCTTCTCGCCATCACTTAAAATCCTGTGCATCGTTTCGCCATTGCTCCACATTACTGTTGGGATGACGCGGATTTTCTTTGCATGCGCAGCTGCAATGAGTGGCGCCCAATCTGATGGTACGGAGATAGTGGTAGTTCCACTTGCCGTTGAAGTACTTACGAGAGTCGGCGCTAATTTTGCCGCATCGAAAAGTGTACCGTCATTCTTAACCGTGTAGCCGAATGGGTTTATCTCGGTGAAAGTATCGAGATGCTGGAGAGTGTCCGCCGTACCAGTTGCTACCCTCCAGTATGGAATCCAGCCAGAAACCTCAAACGGCTTCGATTGAGCGTGCGCAGGAATCGGAATATATAGAAAAAAAACTATTATTAAGGGCCACACTGGCAGCCAAAAAGTTTTTTTCATCGCAGAAAGCATAACACAACGATATGTGTATTTATGATGACGAACCTGATGCAATCCCCTTTCATTTGAGAATACCGAAAAATGATTTGGCTTTATCGAGCGTTTCTTTATATTCGTCTTTAATTTTCGAATCAAAAACTATTCCGCCGCCGACCGATAGATAAACTTTCTGCTTCTTTTTAACGAAAGTTCGAATTGCTAGATTGAAATCAAGCGTGTCATCAGGATCTATAAAACCTATCGCACCCGTATAAATTCCTCGCATCCTATGCTCGACTTCATCAATTACTTCAAGGGCACGCTTTTTTGGGCATCCAGAAATAGATCCGCCGGGAAACATTGAGAGCAGTGCGTCTGCCGATCTGATCCCCTTTTTTAGCTTCCCCTTAATGTGCGAGAACGAGTGCCAGACTGATGGGAGGGAGCGCATAAGACGGGGATGCATAACAGAAACCGAACCAAATTCGCATATTTTACCTACATCGTTGCGCAAAAGGTCAGTTATCATAAACAGCTCGGCGGATTCTTTTTCCGACTTTTCCAACTCAGATCTTAATTCTCTGTCCTCGAGAGGAGTTTTTCCACGCGGCCTCGTGCCTTTGATGGGAAAAGTTTCTATTACACGGTCCGGAGATATTTTAATGAAACGCTCCGGAGATGCACTAATAATCTCGAAGCCCTGACATTCCATGTATGCAGAAAAATCAGCTTTGTTTTTTTTAAAAACTTCCAAAAAGAGACGCCTTGGACTTTTTTCTGTCTCCCCTTCGAGAGTATGAGTCAGGTTCGTCTGATATACATGTCCGTCAATAATATAATTTCTGATTTTCTCAAATTGCTTTGAATATTTCGACAGAGTAGTAATTGTTTTTAATTCAGAACCGGTAAGAGCCGAAGCTGATTTTCTTTCATTCGTTGGTCTTTTTAGAACATTCCTCACTTCTTCCGAAAATCTTTTAAGTTCCTTGCGATTAGGAGCGCATATTTCAATTGAATTTTTGTGACAAAGCAAATATTTATCGAATGAATAGAAATAAATTTCCGGGAGATTCAGATAATTCCGGGCCTTGGGCTTTATGTTCAGAAGTGAATAGCCGAGATCATATGACAAATATCCAAAGATCCGTCGGCCGGATGCCTGTTCTTTTCTGACAAAATTTTTCCAGTTTTCGATACCAGTATATTTGTTACCGACAAAAACTGCCGACGGATTCCACGCGATAAAGGAATCCCATCCGCCTCTTCCCGAATTGCGCGTGCAACAAAGATGCTTTTCCGTCCGCGAGAAGCGCGTCCATAGATCTTCGAAACGGACATTCGTTAGGATTATCTTTTTCATTTGTACCCAATCTACTGTCTGGAAATTAAAAAGCCACCGAGGAGGATTTCAAGGCCTTGTTGGACGAGCTAGCGGTATTAGCGCTCGGCCGGCACGAATTTTGTGCCAACTTGCACTCCTCTCAAAATATCCTTTAAAACATCGGTATTATGCCCATTTGCAATATGGACTGCTATGCCTTTTTTGCATAAGTTTTTTGCGACAGCAAATTTTGTCGACATTCCTCCTCTACCGTCTTTCGATTTATCAGTCGTGATAAATTTCTCATAATTATCTATTTCTCTGCATTCTATTTCTGATATAAGTTGCGAATCGCTCTTTGACGGGTCCCCTCGAAAAACACCGTCGACGCTGGTAAGAATTATGACGGCGTCAACATCTAATTGTTCCGCTATCAATCCTGCCAGCTCATCGTTGTCCGTAAAAACGAGTTCAGCAACTGCCACTACGTCGTTCTCGTTAACCACCGGCACGACATTATCCTGTAGCAGATTTTGCATGCAATTCTTCATGTTTTGGTAGTGCTCTTTGTCCCTGAAATCTTCTTTGGTCGCCAAGACCTGTGCGCAAACAAACCCGCGCTTGGCAAAATATTCTGCATACATGCTCATCAATTTCACCTGCCCAACTGCCGCGAACACCTGTTTCTCCACGACGCTGTCAGCGCCATTTAGTTTTATCAGCCCTCTACCAGTACCCACTGCACCGGAAGTAACGATGATGACTTCAATCTGATTTTTTCGAAGTGTCGATACTTGTTCCACAAGCTGCTCCAGAACAGCACTATCGAGCCCACCATCTTTGCTGGAGATAACACCGGTGCCGATTTTTACGATGATTCTTTTGTACATAACTTTTTATTACTCCTTTGAAACTCTAATCTGACCCTCGCCTCGCACAACCCATTTATAGCTTAAGAGAGCATCAATTCCCATGGGTCCCCGCGCGTGGATTTTTTGGGTGCTTATGCCTACTTCTGCCCCCATTCCAAATTGTCCGCCATCTGTAAAACGCAGAGAAGCATTGTGCATGACGACAGCAGCGTCTATCGTTTTTAAAAATTCATTCGCATGCTTTTTGTCGGCCGTCAAAATAGACTCGGTGTGATAGGAAGTATTAGCCTTGATAAATTTAAGACCGTCGCTGAAGCTGCTTACTGTTTTGATAGCCATTTTTAACGAAAGAAATTCTCTGCCAAAATGTTCGGGCCTCGCTTGTTTTAGCAATGCGGACGCTGCATGCCTATTAAGGATGCGGTAGGACTGTGGATCTGCGAAAATCTCCACGCCGTATAAAAATAGTGCGTCAGCCGCCACGGGCAAAAGCTTCGCGGCAATTTTTTTATGAACAACAAGGGTGTCGAGTGCGTTGCAGGCGCTCGGCATCTGCACTTTCGAATTAACGATTATTTGTACTGCCTTTGCGAGATCACAGGATTCATCTGCAAATATGTGGCACACACCAGCACCAGTTTCTATTACTGGGACTTTAGCATTTTCGCGAACGAATTTGAT
>Ga0209542_10017595_pt1 | contig 11688 bp, 18 predicted proteins | sample RifCSPhighO2_01_FD_184028 | JGI IMG/M metagenome (GOLD analysis project Ga0209542, IMG submission 184028) | Soil microbial communities from Rifle, Colorado - Rifle CSP2_plank highO2_0.1 (SPAdes) (version 2) | ecosystem: Environmental > Terrestrial > Deep subsurface > Rock core/Sediment ...
AAAATGTTCGAAATCCATCATATCAGATTCTTTCAGCTGGCTTATTTAAGATTTATTTTGGAACTAATCTAAAGCTCCTGTACAGCCCCGTGGTGTAGAACCAATCCCTTTCTTGTAAGAAAGGTCTTGGTGGACCCCCAAAGAACATCAAGATATATTACAGAATGGATAGGGACAAAGGTCAAGCATAGTGGGCTTTGGTTGCCAAAACTAAAGACTTTAGCGGGAAACCGCGATGACAAAGGATACCCACTGACAGCAGTTCGAATCTGCTCGGGGCTATTTGGTGAAAGAATGCGCTCTGAAAACGTGAAAGATATAGCAGCGTTAGGCGGCAATCCCGTCTACTTCTTGGTAGGCGGCCTGTTCTGGTTTTTTGGCCAGCCTCAAGTGACATATCAGCTTATTGTAAGTCTTATTCTGTGCTACATGCTTACAACATTGTTTCGCATGGCTTTTTTCAGGCAAAGGCCCCTGAAGCAGCAATACAAAAACTTCCTGGAAAGGATAGATGCATCTTCATTTCCTAGTTTGCATTCGATGCGTGCGGCCGTCATATCTGTGACAATAGGCATGTTTTTCAGCCAGCCGCTAGTCTGGATTCTTGCTGCTGGTGCTGCAGTATCGGCAGCAATAACACGCGTGCTGCAGAAAAGACATTACAAGAGTGATGCAGTTGCAGGATTAATTATCGGGGTTGCCATAGCGGCTGTTTCTCCACTTATACTCAACTGGGTGTTGTGATGATAACCGTACTGCGTTTAGGCCACCGCTTTGGAAGAGACGACAGAATAAGCACGCACTGCGGCCTTGTGGCGCGCGCTCTGGGCGCTGATGCTATAATCTACAGCGGCGACCATGATGGCAGCATGATAGAAGGCTTGAAGAAAACGTCAAAGAGATGGGGCGGCAAATTCAGGATAGGCTATGAAACAAAGTGGAAGAAGATACTTGATTCCAATAAGAAAAAAGGCTTCTGCATCGTGCACGCAACAATGTACGGCCTGCCGCTGCAAAAAAGGATAAAAGAAATCAGAAAAAAGAAGAAGATTCTTTTTGTCATCGGGGGTGAAAAGGTCCCAGGAGAACTCTATTCTTTAGTGAATTATAATATAGCTGTAACAAACCAGCCGCACAGCGAGGTTGCTGCGCTAGCCATATTCATGCATGAATACTTCAAAGGCAAAGAGCTTGGCAGCAAATTCAAAGGCAAAATAAACATCGTTCCGCAGGAAAAAGGCAAGAAAGTTATTGAGTGCTAAGTCTCAACAGCTATTATCATCATAACTGTTAGAATAATTCCTAGAATAAGAAAGCTGTCTCTAAACAAGTAAGATATCAGCATGCTTACCGCCAGGTAAGCCCCCAGCCTTACAAACAGCGACATTTTGTATTTTTCTAATAATAATCTCCTTGATATTCTATATGCAGAAAATATATTTAAAATAAACAGATTTACTGCTAAATTCTTAAAACTTTTCTAGAAAAATTTTATCTTGGAATGTTTCTTTTTAAGCTTATTTGCTGTCATAAAATTCATGCTTGATCTTTTTCGACAAGTCAGAGAAGAACTTCGACTAGAAATTGTAAGGAATGGTGAATTAGTAAGACCAATAGTCTATCAAGAATCTGGAAATGCTCAAATGTGCTACAATTCTGGCGGACGAGGAATTGTTTTCCCTTATGAAGACAGGGCAATAAGAGTCAAAGGAATCCTAGATCCTGAAGGCAGATTGACTAGAAGAATTGCAGATTCTCCAAGAAATCAAATAGAAGATGTTAAAAAATTTGCATGTTATAGAGATGGTGATCGTGTGAATGGCAAACCTTTTGGAGTTCTGTTATCAGAAGCTGCCAAACAAGAACAGGAAGCTGTAGATAGGTTGAATTGGTGCTATTGGAAAGCTGGATTAACAAATCCTTACTCTATCTTAGATGTCGTTTCAACAGGCCAGACTCTTGACGGCGGTCCAACAGTCCAACTATACTTTGATCTTCCCAAAGTAGAAGACGATTTGCGTGTTGAAGAATTGAATGGTTTATTCAGAAAGAAGATGAATCGTCTGTCGGCACAGGAAATAAAGGAAAAAGAAGGGGATGTTCTGAAACTTTATCACAGATTCATGCAATGGCATGGTTTTAGCGCAAGATGTTTAACAATATCAAAGTTACTGCCAACACCAGAATCGTTTGTGCCACAAAATTATGTTATATCACATGTTAAAGGCGGTTATGGTTTATTCCGCGTAGACCATACATCTACTGTACCGAAAGACGTTGATGATGAAAAGGCTGTTTTTGAAGAATTATTAAGAAGGATTTCAAAAGGACAATCTGACGGGCCAATATCAACGTTCGGCAACTTGCCAACAGCTGTTGTACTTGCAGCAAACCATTCTGATCAAGTTCCAGTGGACAGTAGATCGCTGTTTGAAAGATGTTATTATTTTGATGGCGTTTTCAGGGCTAGCGATAGATACTTACAAGCTTTGAATATTTTCCATAAGCAATTTATTAACGGTATTCGGTTGCCACAACCAGAACCAATAGAAGAAGAATTCTTTAGGAAAGCACTTGCTGACTAGTCATCACCAGGCAAAAACTCTTTCGGCTTGCCGTCGCGGGTCATTAGCACTACGCGGCTGTCTTCCTTGTGGTCGATTATCTTGTAAGAGCTGTTCTTCTCAATGTTTTCTGCGAAATCAAGGATTTCAGCATCTGTCGGCATCAGCTCGTAAGCCAGTCTCTCGCGGGCGCCGCCGACTGACATGAACGCCTTAACTTCCAGATAGTCAGGTGAAGCTTTGTCTACAATTTCTGCATAGCCTTCGGGGTTTACTAGATTCAGATTCTTCACAAGAGTAAGCCTGATAACAGACCTCTTGAACTGTTCGAGCATAGCCAGCGAAGCCATCAATCTTTCCCAAGCATCATCAAACATCGGCAGCGCTGTCTTCCTCAGCGTCTCATTATCGGGAGCTGCAAGCGTGATGTAAAGCTGCGTTGGCTGCTGATCATTATCAAGCAGGCTTTGCAATCTTTCAGGAAGTGTGCCGTTCGTTACAAGAAAGGCAGTCATTTTCCTTCTGATTATTTCCTCAACAAGACCGCCTATCTTTGGATAGAGCGTTGGTTCACCGGAAAGCGAAATAGCAACATGCTTGGGCATCATGGCGTAGTAAAACTTTTTTGAGTCTGTGTTCGGATTGCCGCCAAACCCTTGCAGCAAATCGCGCTGCGCTTCAATGCACCCGTCTAAAATCTCGCTTGGCTCGTCCCATTCATCTCCCTGCCCGGGCATTGTGTAGCGAAGCGGCCTCCAGCAAAAAAGGCAGTTTTCGCTGCAAACCAGCGCAGTGGGTGACATCTGGATGCATTGGCTCGATTCTATGCCATAGAATTTCTGCTTGTAGCAGTGGCCTTTTTCATTCAGCGAGGACTTGCACCAGCTGCATACCTTTACTGCAGAGTGCTTCCGTCTTCCGACAAACCTGTAGCCGGCTTTTTCCATCTTTTCCATCATTCGCTCGCGGTAAGACTTTGCAGAATTCTGGTTAAAGATCACATTGCTTTGCATTTTTGCTAGTCCGTCTAGCAGATACTTAAAACTTGTTCACTGAGTTTATCTATGGCTTTCAAGCAGAAGCTGGCAAAGGTAACGGGCCTCAAACCGAGCCTAATACCAAGCAGCTACCAGATTCTCGGGGACATAATGCTTCTGAAAATTCCCAACGCTACACAAGCTGAGAAAAATAAGATAGCTCAGGGCGCAATGCTATTGCTGCCTTACGTCAGGAGCGTTTGCGAAATAAAAGAGGTCAAAGGTGAATTAAGGCAGCCTGCTGTAAAGCTTATTGCCGGAGAAAGAACGGAGACTATACATACAGAAAACAGCGTCAAGTATCATCTTGATGTCTCAAAAATCATGTTCTCCAAGGGCAATCTCAATGAGCGGCAAAGGCTTATCAAAAAGATAAAGAAAGATGAGACAATAGTCGACATGTTTGCAGGCATAGGCTATTTCTCGCTTCCAATAGCTAAGCACACGAAGGCAAAAAAGATTGTTGCAATAGAAAAGAATCTGGACGCATTCAGATTCCTCAAAAACAACATACAACTCAACAGTCTGGCAAATGTGCAAACAATATGGGGAGACTGCAAAGATTTTGCAAAGAGCGTAACAAACTTTGCAGACCGGATTATAATGGGATATTTTCCTGATACAGAGGAATTCCTGCCTTATGCCGTAAGGATAGCAAAAAACAACGCAATAGTGCATTTTCACAACATTTATTCTGCAAAAGACCTGTGGAAGAAGCCTTTGAAGCAGATAGAGGAAGCATGCAGCCAGCAGTCATGTGGCTTTGAGGTCCTCGAAAAGAAGAAAGTAAAGAGCTACAAACCCGGCGTTTTTCATGTTGTTGTAGATTTCAGAATCATCAAGGAATGATCTCGTCAAGATGATGGGCACGCAGAAACCCGTTCGATTTTCTGGCCGGCCTCTTAGAATTGTATTTTGCTTTAAGCACCAGGAATTTTATTCCGCTGGCTTTCGCAGCATTTAATACGTCTTCCCTATCGTCAACAAAAAGTGTTTTTTCATTGTCATAACGGACCGTTTTCTTTAGTCTTTTCCAGAAAAGCTTTTCATGCTTTGCTTTTTTTATGTCAAATTGATTGTAAATTCCGTCAAAATAAGGCATTATCTTGGAATGTGACAGTTTCAAGTCGACATCTCTTGGCTCGCTTGCGGTTACAAGGTATATCTTCTTGTTGTTTTTCCTGAGAAATTTCAGGAATCTGACAGTATGGGGGTGAAGTTTTATGAGATGTCTGATCCGGTACCGGATATCCCATAATTGTATGCCGAACTTCTTTTCCCAGAAATCCACAGAAGACCAGTTGAATGTTCCTTCATGTTTCATTATTTCCTCGCCTGTTATGTCAAGGACCACCGTCTGAAGACGGTGGCATGCTAAAATTTATGAATCCTTGAGCAATTCGCATTCTCTGAACCACTGTATAAATATCCACCGCTTAAAAGCGGTGGTATTCGCTTCCCTGATTCTTGACATATTCTTCCAAACGTTCATAAGTGTTTGTGCCGACCGAGTCGAAGAAGTAAGCAGGAGACCAGAAATGACCGCACCAGAAATATCTTGTTCGTAGCCAAGGAAATGCCCTGAGCAGGACGAAGGCACTTGCTCCCTTGAGCAGGTGCGCGATCTTTGAAGGGCTTGTTGTTGGCTTTACGGAAACGAGCAAGTGCACATGATCCTTGTCGAAACCGATTTCCTTGATCTTTATTCCTGCCTGCGCCGCCGTGCGGCGCAGTTGTGCTTCGCACAACCTCTTCACTCTTGGGTAAAGGAAAACTTTATGTCTGTACTTTGCCACAAAACACATATGGAGGGTCAGTTGCCCATAGCTTGAGCTAAACGAGTTCATGGTAGATTCTCCTGCAGGTTGCACTAAACGCGTTATCAGATGTAACGCAGCAGCCTGCAGTTTATGTTTGTCTGCGGAAGAATAAGTCGATCCACCGCCTAAAGGCTGGTGGAATTACGATTTAAAAACAGTGGAATGCGAAGTTTCAAGTGCCTTATTCACTGAAATGCCGTTTTTCTTTGCGTAAGCTCTTGGAAGAAGAGTATTCCAGAAATACCCTTCATAGTGATGATCAACAAGAGTGCCGTCCATGTCAAGCAACACCGTATCAATTTCGTTCCAGTTTATCTTGATTTTTTTCTTGGAAATTTTCTTAGACACTTAGCCAACCTCTATATCCATCCTGTATTTGTTTATTCTGGGACCATAAGGAAGTATTTTTCTTGCCTGAACTATATGTTTTTTACCCTTTCCAAGCATTTTCCTGGCTTTCCTTTTCCATTCAACGATCTTTTCTTCTTCCGAAAAGAAATAAAGATGTATAATTCCTTTCTTTTTCAGGCATTTTGCTGCGTCTTCAAGATAGTCTATTGCGGTCTCCGGCAAGGGCATTATAACCCGGTCGCATTTGCCATAATAATCCCTTGCTATCTGCTTAACGTTGCCGTGGACAACATCGACATTTTCTAGCTTGTTCAGCTTCACGTTCTTCCAGAAATAATCAATGGCTGCTTCACTCAATTCGATACCTATCACGCGCTTGGGCTTGGATTTCTTTGCGATGACAATTGCAAAAGGGCCTGCGCCGGCAAAAAATACCATTACAATCTCTTTTTTAGATACCTGCTCAACAATTCTCTGCCTTTCCGTTCCCTCGCGCGGAGAGAAATAAACTTTTTGCGGATCGAGAAGCAGCCGGCAGCCGTTTTCGACGTGCATTATTTCCGTATTTTTGTCGCCCTTAATGAGTTTATAGTTTCTTGTTCTGAACTGTCCTTGCCTCGCAGAGGCTTTAGCGAGGACAGTCTTAACATTCCTGTGCTGCCTCATTATGGCATTTGCAACCAAGATCTTTCTTTTTTCCAGCTTCTCTGGTATCTCGACGATGGCAACAGCTTTGTCTTTGTTGCCTATTATTTCAAAAGAACGCGGCGCACGCGACAGTTCTTTTTTTGTGAGCTTAGAAATGAGCAAGTCTTTGAGAGCCATAGGATCACGGATAGTGTAAAGGTTTAAATCTGCGCATTTAAAAATGGTTCGATATGAAGAAAGTAGCTGCAATTGTCGGCATGGCCGGATCTGGAAAGACGGAAGCCGCTGCTGTATTCATGAAGCATGGGTTCTCTTTCATACGCCTTGGCCAGATTACGCTTGATGAGGTTGTGAGACGCGGCTTGAAACCGGGAGAAGATAGTGAAAAACCTATAAGAGAGACGATAAGAAAAAAACATGGCATGGCCGCTTATGCTACCCTTAATTTTCCAAAGATAGATGCTCTTCTGAAAAGAGGAAACGTGGTTGCAGATGGCCTTTACAGCTGGGAAGAATATATCGCCTTCAGGAACAAATATGGCAAAAAATTTTACGTTGTTGCTGTTTACTCTTCGCCAAGAACAAGATATAAGCGGCTGCAAAAACAAAAGTGGGATAAAGAAGATAAAAAAATGATAAGAAGGCATTATATGCCAAAAGAAGCAGAATCCAGGGACTTTGCAGAACTGGAAAAGTCAAAGAAAGGCGGACCAATTGCCATGGCAGATTTTACGATAATAAACGAAGTTTCAAAAAAGGATTTTATCAAGAATGTAGAGGAGATAGTGAGGTCAATAAAATGAACATAGTAATCATCGGCCCGCAGGGGTCCGGCAAGGGAACGCAGGCGAGAATGATAGCCGAAAGATTCGGGATATCCCATGTCTCGACAGGCGACATGCTGCGGGAAATTGCAAGGCAGAACACGGACATGGGCGCCCATATCGACCTGCTGGTAAGGAAAGGCTCGCTTATACCCGATGATATTGTCACGGACCTTCTCAGCCGGCGTCTTTCAGAAGATGATTGCAAAAAAGGTTTTGTTCTTGACGGCTATCCAAGGAACGCCAACCAGGCAAAGCTGCTCGAGGGCATAGCAAAGATAGAGGCAGTGATTTACCTGAAACTCTCGGATGAAGAAGCGGTGAAGAGGCTTGCAACAAGATTTGTATGCAACAAATGCGGCGAAATTTATGGCGTTGTTAAGCAGCCCACAGAAGAAGGAAAATGCGATGCGTGCGGCGGCGACCTGTATCAGCGAAACGATGAAAGCGAGTTTGCTGTGCGCCGGAGGCTGGAAATATTCCACAAGGACACCAAGCCGCTTATAGACCACTACAGGTACAAAAGGCTTTTGCACGAGATAAACGCGAATCAGAGCATAGAACAGGTATTCAACGACATATCGCTGATTGTTGAGAATCTCTAGATCACGAAGCTGCAACCACTATCCCGGCAACAACTAATAGTGAAATAGCGTAACTTATTTTTAGATCCAGCCCGTAAAATTTCCTTATCAGCAACGCGCCTATGCTGACAGTTACTGCAGACCAGAGTATTTCCACAGGCAGCGCGTACCATGGGCCGCCAACCGCGAAGACTATGTAGTAAAACGGCCCGAAGAAAGGGAAGATTACATAAGTCAGGGAAAAGAGGAATGTAAGCAGTGAAGATATGAATATCGCCTTCAGGAAATCCTTCTTTGCGTTGAAAAGCGCCGTTGACGCGTGCAAGGCAAATCCCAGAATAAAAGACTGCCCGGACCAGGAACAAGTCGCCAATTGCAAGCCTGTAGCTTCCGTCTGGCAGGCCCGGGATGAGTATGTCAAAGAAACTGAAATAGATGGCAATAGCCAGAATCAAGAAGCAAGCCGAAGCCGCAAGCAGCTTGTTGTTCTTTTCATGTGCAAGGGCATTACGCCATGATGATGCCATATTAAATAAATGTTAAGTAAAACTAATAAATAGGAAGGAATTTGTGTGAAAATTAAAATTCCAGAGACAAAAAACAGGATGAGGCACAAAGTGCGCCTATCGGACATTGAGTGGAAGAAAGGCCTTACAGCTGAACAGTTCAACGTTTTGCGCAAAAAAGCCACCGAGGCGCCTTTCACTGGTAAACTCCTGCACAACAAGAATACAGGAGCTTACTTATGCGCTGGTTGCGGGGCTGAAGTATTCTCTTCAGACAAAAAATTTGACTCAGGCACAGGCTGGCCAAGTTTTTCTGACACAGTAAAGAAAAATGTAGAGGCCAGAAAGGATACCAGCCATGGGATGCAGAGAACCGAGGTTCTGTGCAAGCGATGTGGCGGTCATCTAGGACATGTCTTCGATGACAGTCCGTTGCCTGGCAAAAAGCGTTATTGCATTAACTCTTGCGCGCTGGATTTTAAGAAAAAAGGGAAAGAGAAATAACTTATACTATTACTGCCAAGATCGCGCCCAGCAAGTTTAAATGATTTCATGCCTTGTATATTTATTATGGCTCTTCTCGAATCATTGCTATCAATAATAGTCCTCGTCGCTGCCATATTCATCGGGCTGAAAATAATCAAGAACTTTATCATTATTGCAGTTCTTGTTGTACTGTTGGCAGCCGTTCTCTATTACTTTGGCTACTTGCTGCCGTTTTGATAAGATAGACGAGTGTCTGCTGGCAAACTAAAATAAATCTGCTTCTCTTTAAGATTTTGACACTCTACTTAGAATAATGTTCTATGTCTACGTGCTGAAATGCAGGGATGGATCACTTTACACAGGCTACACGAATAATGTGGAGAAAAGGCTCATTACGCATAGAAGTGGAAAAGCTTCAAGATATACCAGGAACCGTCTTCCCGTTGAGCTGGTGGCTCATTGGAAGTTTAAAACGAAATCAGAGGCAATGAGGCACGAGATTATGTTCAAGTCATTGTCCCGTAAAACAAAGATGAAAAGGATACTGAAAAGCGGATTATCTTAGTTTGTCCAGGAATTCGTAGAAAGACTCAATCATGTCTTCCCGGCTTTCAGAATCCGCTAATGCTGCAGACAGTTCCTTGAGCCCGATCTTCTTTTTCTTGAGGAACTGGACGATGGCAGAAGGCGTGCATTTTTTCTTGACTGCTGATCTTTGTGGCATCAGGTTCTTGAGCGACATATAATAATAGATTGCCACAGAAACGTCGCGGCAAGTCGCGTATTTTACCGTTTTCTTCACTTCTTCGGCGAATTCCTCGCCTTTCTTCATGAAATATTTGTCGTCTTCGTAAAACTGATAATAGGGCCCTATTTCATTGTTGATGAATTTTTTCATATGCCAACTAGGCGGGCAGAAATCATAGCCGTAGCCAATAGAATGCAGCCATAGGATTATTTTAGTATATTTTATGTTTGATACGTCCTCGTTGTTTGCGAGATCTTCAATGAATTTCCACGTTTTTTCCTTTGTATCCAGGTCTTTAGCCAGACTTCCTGGTGTTATGCCATTCAAAAAACGCGCACTGCCCTTGATAGAATAGCTTATTCTGAATATTTCCTTCTGAAACTCTTTGAGCACAGCTTTGCTATCTGCGTCCTGAATCCTTGGCGTACGCTCATTCAGAAGTTCTTCAACTTTGTCACGCCAATCCTCGCCTTTTATGGCAAGAACTTGATCAAACTGAACAAGATTTTTGCTCCTGAGAAGTTTTATGATGAACTGTATATCAGGTTCGGAACGCTTGCCGCCCATGAATATGACTGAAAGCAATTTTTCCCATAATTCTTCTCTTGTTTTTGGATGTTCTGGCCGCTCTTTCATTGCCAAGGCTACAAGATCATAGAATCCTTTTGAGACACCCATCTCTAAAACCTGTGCAGTGGTTTTTATTAATCTTTCTCATTTGTCGGGTTCGTAGCTGTGTTTGGCTGATGGTTTGATTCCTCCGAAAGACCCCTAGAAACGCGCGCTAAAACTGCCGTTTTTAGCAGTAAAACTACACTTTCGAGCATAAACCACACTGGCGACTAAGCCGCATGCAATGTCAAGAACTCTTTTGTCTGTCTGAAGAATTCCTTTAGCGTGAACTCTGCAAGTTTCTTTGGCGTGTCTTTCTCAACCGAGTCGATCAAAGACTGGAAATATCGCTCTTTTTTTGCTGAAATGTTAAGTAAAGGAAATCCTTCGTCCAGTAAAGTCTTATTTAGTATCAGTCTGCATATCCGTTTGTTTCCATCAAGAAACGGGTGAATTCTGTAAAGATTATAGTGCGCTAAAGCCGCCTTTTCAATTGGATTCAGTCTTGTCAATTTATACCACCTTACAAACTTATCAATTAATTTGTTTAGTTTGCTATAGTGTGGCGGTCTGTAAGCGATTTCTTTTCCAAGTGGATGTTGTGTGTCCTGCATGTGCAAATAGACTTGTTGCCTCCTTATTCTGCCGGGAGTTTTTCCTTCAAAGTTAGTCATTATTGTCTTATGCAATTCGAGTAAATATTTTTTGTCAAGAACGTGGTGTTCTTTTATTGATTCGACCGCATTAAGCATATTTTTGCTGATCTGCTCACTCATGTTTAATTGCCTGTTTTTTCCATAAGCATTCTGGACGTCTCTAAGGCCGACATTAACGCCTTCCGTCGTAAGCGTGGTCAGCGTGAAAAGAATTGTACTGTCAACTTCATACTTCCTTTTCCGGGCGCCCGAAAGCGAAGAGAATGCATTTTTAAAAGCGGCGCGAAAAAGCAGTGCTTTTATCAGGTCGTCTTTGGAAATTAATTTATTGTCGTAATGCTTTCCCGCTAATTTTGCTATTATTTCTGACTTGAATGATTGCCCGATCTTTGCTATATCATTTCTCAACGGTTTTTTTGTGCCGACATATTTACTGAACGTCTTTGACTTATTTGAAACAAAATAGCTTAAGTCAAGGTAGTAGTATTTTTTCCCATTAATGATTTTTGTTCTCAATGCCATACTGTATTTAGGCTGATAAAAATATTTAAAACTATCAGCCTAAGTGTTTTGTTGGTTAGGCTGATAAAAGTCGCTAAAGTTATCAGCATAAATCCATCCGTTGAATTAATCAGTACATTCCTCTGGGCTCGTAGCTTTGCTTGGCTGATGGTTTGGCTCGGTGCAGGCTAATCGTGGGCTATGGGCGGTTGGATTGTGAGCTACTCAAGAAACAGGTTTATGCAATCTCAAACTTCGCTTCTACGGGTATATTGAATCCTTTCTCCTTTTCTGACCTTTTCTCAAAATTAAGTATTGTAAATCCTACTACTTTGCCTTTCTTATCTTTTC
>Ga0209542_10017596_pt1 | contig 11688 bp, 8 predicted proteins | sample RifCSPhighO2_01_FD_184028 | JGI IMG/M metagenome (GOLD analysis project Ga0209542, IMG submission 184028) | Soil microbial communities from Rifle, Colorado - Rifle CSP2_plank highO2_0.1 (SPAdes) (version 2) | ecosystem: Environmental > Terrestrial > Deep subsurface > Rock core/Sediment ...
TTGTCAATCCCGTTGATTTTAAAGCTAATTTAGAGAACCTATATCTCCTCGGATGGACCTTGAACTAGTACCGGCTCCACCCCCATCTTTTTTCCGCTAATTCGGAGCACGTCTTTGTCTATTTTCCCAAACTCTTTGTAGGCATGGTTATACATGCTAACAGTAGTCCCAAGATTTTTGCCCAATTTCTTCAGATAGTCCTCGTAACTTCCCAAATGTTTCCCTAGGTTTTCCACCTGTTTTATTATCTCCTGTGCCTGTTCGGAAATTTTTTGGTTTTTTAGTCCCTGGAGAACTGTTTGCAAATAAGCCAGAAACGAAGTCGGAGAAACAATAATAACCCGCTTCTGCCCCGCGTAATGGATTAAATTCCTGGTATCGTCCGCGACAGCTCCCACTTTGTTAATCAAGAGGTCATAGTATACCGCCTCCGAGGGAATAAACATAAAGGCAAAATCCATCGTATTTTCCTCCGGCTTTACATATTTTGAGGTTTCGTCAATTCTAATTTTCAAGTCGGCGATAAAGGCACTTTCATAACGTTTTTTCTCTGTGGGGTCTCTGGCTTCCAAAATACGGTTATAGTTTTCCAAACTGAATTTAGAGTCAATGGGAATAATTCTTTTATCTACAAACACTGCGGCGTCCACTATTACCTTGTCTGAAAAAGGATACTGCATCTGATAGGAGCCGGGCGGGAGGACATTTTTAAGCACGGTTTCCAAAAAGTACTCGCCCAAAACGCCGCGCTGTTTAGGGTTTTGCAAGATATCCTGCAGTTTTCTGATTTCCTCAAAAGAATTTGCGGACTGCCGAGATATTTCCTCAACGCGCGCCACTCGTTCCCGCACGTCTCCGATGATTTTAATATTTTCACCGAACTGCCGTTGCATAAGCTGGTTTGACTCACCAAGTTTCTGATCAAGAGTGCGCGTAATTTCGTTTATCTGATTTTGTATCAAAAGCAGGGCCTGCTGCTCCTGAGGATTTTGCACGTCTTCTTTTTTCCTAGCCAGAAACCAAAAGATTCCGGCAAAGCCAGTTAGCACAATCAAAAGCAAAACAATGTATTCAAGACTCATTGAACACATTCTATATCAGAAGGGGTCCTGCGCCAAGCTACTTCAAAAGAGATTTAAGCTCCCTCATTTTTTCGTCAAAAAGTTCTTGGGTTTTGGCCTCCAACACTAGTCGCATCACCGGCTCAGTATTTGATGGCCGGATATTGAACCACCAATCCGGGAACTCCACGGTAAGCCCATCCTTGGCGCTGATTTTTGCTTTTTGGTAATACTTTTTGACCCTGCTCATTATTGTAGTCTCGTTTTTCATCTCAAAATTTATTTCCGGAGAAGTTGTATAATGCTCCAGTGGTTCTATGAGTTGTGATAGTGGCCGAGAATTAGAGGCAATAATTTGAGTAAGCCGGATAAAGGCAAGCAGGCCAGATTCGTCAAAAAAGAAATCACGAAAGTACAATTTTCCAGAAAGCTCAACACCAAGAGATGCATTATTGATGCGCATCAGCTTTTCTACATTAATATATCCAACTGGTGACAATTTTACTTTTCCGCCAAGTTCTTCTATAGATTCCCGCACTCTTTTGGAAGTATTAACGGTTAAAACAAAAGTTCCACCTTTCTTGCTTTTGATTTCATCTTGGGCAAAAAGAGCTAAAATAAAATCTTGGCGAATAAGCTTGCCTTTCTCGTCCAAAAAAGCCACTCGGTCTCCATCGCTGTCAAAAATTGCTCCAAAGCGGAATTTACCCGACTTCAGTTCAGCACGGACATATTTTTGTGCTTCTTCCAAGAGAGGATTAGGGAGATGGTGGCTAAAAGTTCCGTCTGGTTCAAAAAACATGGGTTTATAAGTAATATTTGGGAAACGACTTAGTAGGTCAGGTAGAAAAAAGGCTGTACTTCCTCCACCGGCATCCACTACCACTGAAATTTTAGCCGGTACAGAAATATTACGGGAAATAAATTTGAGATATCGTCCTTTATAGTTTTCTTTTGCCAGCAATAACACGCCTGGCCTAGTATTTAGGGTTCTATTCTTTTTTGCTATAGTCTTTCGTATCTCCTTTAGTCCGCTCTCCAAGCTCACAGCCTTACCGTCCTTATTGCGGATCTTAAAGCCGTTATATTCGGCAGAATTATGAGAAGCGGTCACCATTATTCCTCCGTCAACATTCTCCGTGTGAGTGAGGAAGTAGAAAAACGGAGTGGTGCCAATGCCGATGTCGACAACATCACTTCCCTGAGCCAATATTCCACGAATAAGCGCCTCCTTTAAGACCGGGGAAGAACTTCTCACATCTCTGCAAATAAGAAGTGGCATTTTATTTCTTTTCTGCTTCGGTGATAAAAATTTCGCAGTCGCGTATCCAATCTTTTCGGCAACTTCCAGATTTATCTCCTCTGGAAATTTTCCGCGGATATCGTATGCTTTGAAGATATTCGGATCTATTTGCATAAATATAGTTTACTATGAGCCTAAAAATCGGCATAGTCGGTTTGCCAAATGTCGGAAAATCAACGCTATTCAAAGCCCTGACCAGGCAGTCAGTTGACATTGCCAACTACCCCTTTGCTACCATTGAACCGAATATCGGCATTGTTTCGGTACCGGACGAAAGGCTCTATAAACTTGCAACGCTTTCAGGCCCAAAGAAAGTCATTCCGGCAGTAGTTGAGTTTGTAGATATTGCAGGGCTTGTGAAGGGGGCAGCCGAAGGAGAAGGGCTGGGAAATAAGTTTCTTACACACATTCGTGAGGTTGACGCTATCGCTGAGGTTGTGCGAATTTTTGACGATAAGGAAATCATCCATGTTGCCGGCAAGGCAGATCCGCTCTTGGACATTGAAGTTTTAGAATATGAATTAATCCTGAAGGACTTAGAAACGATAAATAAGCGCCTGGAGTCTTTACAAAAAGAAATAAAGGCCGGAAAGAAAGGAGCAGCAGAAGAACTTGATTATCTGCAACAAGTCGCTGGGAAACTCAAAATTGGACAACTACAACATTCCAACATTCTTCAGAATGTTGGAATGTTTGGCGACCTGCAACTGCTGACTGGGAAGCGCTTCATTTATATTTTCAATGCCTCCGAAAAGCAGATCCAGGACAAATGGCAACCTTCGGGAGAACTTGCTGCAAGCATAGCTTCTACTCCCTTTGCTATAATTTCAGCAAAAATAGAGGCAGAGCTTTCGGAACTTTCGGAAGAGGAGAAAAATGAATACTTAAAAACTCTTGGCCAAGAAAAGGGCGGCCTTGATCAGCTAATACAGGTTGGCTATCAAACTTTAGGCCTCATGACCTTCTTTACCACCGGAGAAGATGAAACTCGTGCTTGGACTATTCCGCTAAACTCTCCTGCCCCTAGGGCGGGACGCGCTATTCATTCTGACTTTGAAGAAAAGTTTATCCGCGCTGAAGTAATAAATTGGCAGAAATTGATTGAGGCTGGTTCTTGGGCAAAAGCTCGGGAACTAGGATGGTTAAGAATCGAGGGAAAGGACTATATAGCGCAAGATGGGGATGTAATAGAGTTTAAGATTTAGGGGGTTGAAAACTGGGCCGGTATCTGCTATAGTCTGTTGGTATGGTGTCCGGGCCAAAAAAGTATGAAATAGCCTATATTTTAACCCCCTCCCTCACCAATGAGGAAGCCTTAATTATTTCAGGAAAACTGTCTACATTGGTAGAAGAGGCTCAAGGAACCGTAAGACACAGAGAAGACCCCAGAAAACGCCGCCTCGCCTACCACGTTAAAAAGCAGGATTACGGATACTTTGGGTGGATCACTTTTGATGCGGCACCAGACATTTTATCCGAAATTGAAAAAAAATTAAAAACCATGAAGGAAGTAATGAGGCATCTTATGGTAGTCGGGGAAGAAGTCCCGCCTCAACCATTGCGCACTTTTACTCCGCGCCCTGAATCTCCGAAAGTATCTCCCAGGCCGGTTTCTCCCGAGTCGGTACCTGTTACCGAGAAGAAGCTGGACCTTGAAGAGCTTGATAAAAGACTAGAAGAAATTTTAGGCAAATAAATGAACAAGGCTTTCGTCTTAGGAAATCTTACGCGGGACCCGGAACTGCGCCAAACCCCCAACGGGCAAACCGTCTGCACATTTTCAGTCGCGACAAATAGGGTTTTCACTGATTCTTCCGGCCAGAAGCAAAAGCAAGCCGAATTTCACAATATTGTTGTTTGGGGAAGACAAGCAGAGGTTGTAAATCAATATTTAAAGAAAGGCAACCCGGTTCTGGTAGAAGGAAGAATTCAAACCCGAAATTGGCAGGATCAGCAAGGGGCCAAACACTGGAAGACTGAAATTGTTCTTGAAAGATTTGAGTTTGTTGGCTCACGAAGAGAGGGTGGAACCCCTAATAGAGAAGGGGGAATCCCGGATGACGGACCCAGCCGGTCCCAGGCAATAGACGAAACACCAATAGTAGAGCTTCCCGGAGACGAGGAAGAAGTAAACATGAAGGATATCCCTTTCTAGGAATTGGCCGGTAGGAATTAGCTGGTAGGTTTACCTACAAGCTACAAGCTACAAGCTACAAGGTAACTTGCAACAGCAAATTGAAAAAAAGCAGTGCTTTTTTTGTACCACCAATAGAGATATCGTTGATTATAAAGACGCAGAGCTTTTGCGAAAATTTATGAGTGCCATGGCCAAGATTTATCCACGCCGGAAATCAGGACTTTGTGCTAGGCATCAGAGGAAATTCTCCAATGCCGTAAAACGTGCAAGATACTTAGTACTGGTACCGTATACAACTAGATAAACTTAAATCCCGCCTCGAAGCGGGATTTAAGTTTAGTCTGCTGCCTCTTCTTTAATTGCTTCTTTAATTTTCTTCATTATCTCGTCTCTAACCTTGGGGTTTTCCTTAAGATAATTTTTGGCGTTATCGAACCCCTGCCCTAATTTAAAGGAATCGTAAGTTAAACTTGCTCCTGATTTTTTAATAAATCCGTATTTAAGGCCGGTGTTTATTACATCTGCTTCATACGAAATTCCCTCGTTATAAAAAATGTCGAATTCCGCGGTTTTAAATGGGGGAGCAACTTTATTCTTTACCACCTTTGCCTTTACCCGAACCCCCACGATTTCCTCACCCTTTTTAACTTGAGCAATTCTCCGGACATCTATGCGAACTGACGCATAAAATTTAAGGGCCTTTCCACCCGGCGTGGTTTCCGGATTTCCCCACATCATGCCAATTTGCATGCGAAGTTGATTTATAAAAATAACTATGGTTTTAGATTTGGCTACGATGGCCGTAAGTTTTCGCAGGGCGTGCGACATAAGACGCGCTTGAAGCCCGATGTGCTGATCCCCCATCTCTCCCTCAATTTCCGCTCGAGGAGTAAGAGCGGCCACAGAATCAACTACAATCACATCTACAGCGCTTGATCGCACCAAAGAATCAACTATCTCAAGCGCCTGCTCCCCGGTATCTGGCTGAGAAATGAGAAGGTCATTTATCTTAACTCCTATGCGTTTGGCATATTCAGGGTCAAGAGCGTGCTCCGCGTCAATGAAGGCACAAAGACCACCTTTCTTTTGAGCCTCTCGGACAATATGCAGGGCAAGAGTTGTTTTTCCGCTTGATTCAGGACCAAAAATCTCAATAATTCTCCCGCGAGGAACACCACCTACTCCAAGGGCCGCGTCCAAAGAAAAAGAGCCAGTGGGAATGGTGTCCACGTCCACCCTTCGCGCTTCCCCCAATTTCATTATGGACCCCTCCCCGTATTTGTCCTGAATTTCTTTGACGGTGGACTCAAGTATTTTCGTTTTATCCAATTTGTCTATTTTCATCTGATTTCTAAGTTACTTTATAAGTATGTGCCTGACTTCTTTGCTTTCTTTCCCAAATCTATTTTGCACCAGAAACTCTAAAGAATTAAGTCCTGCAGCAAGTTCAATCTCTTCAGAAAAATTGCCAACCTCATCAATCTTAAGTTCACGGCCGTTTACTGTCAATCTTGATTCTTTCTCCGTTCTTCCTTTAACTCGGATCACCGGACCCTCAAATGCGGCGCTATTGTCCGGCTCTTCGATAACCAGTCTGGGAGTACCTACGAATCTTGTAAGGCGGAAACCGAAAAATACAAGAAATAGGACAAGAAATAAAACACCCGCGGCAATTCCTAGCCGCGTTGGAGTTACCAGCGGCTCCTCTCCCCTATTCTCGGGGAGAGGAGCAAGTTCTTTTCTGGTGCGAAACATCTGGACATCCCACTCATTTGAAAATTCCTTCAAGAATTCACCTCGGCCTTCGAAATTAAGAACCCCCAAAATCTTTTTTAAGAACCCGAGGGCGTATATTTTCGCTGAGAAAACTTCGTAGCGATCTTCTTCGAGGCCCATAATATATTTTTGAGGCGCCTGCACTTCTTGCGCAAGTACCTGAATGGTAAGCCCGAGAGATTCCCGTCTCTCTTTAAGCCGCTCCCCCAAGCTCTCAGGCTCTTTTATGGCTTTAGGCATAAATAAAGGAGAACTTTAAACTTCTTCAACTCTGTTCTCTGCTGGGCCATGGCGGCCAATCACCTCTCTTGGTTTCGCACCGTCTGCCGGTCCAATCATGCCATTGGCTTCCATCAGATCAAGAAGACGCGCCGCTCGCGCATATCCGACTCGCAAACGGCGCTGAAGATAAGAAGCCGAGGCTTTTCCTGCCTGTATTACTAAAGCCTTAGCTTCTTCATATAATGGATCATCTTCTTCGCCAAAATTGTCTTCCGAACCTCCGTCCTCGATTTTTGTTTCAAAAATTCCCTCGTCATACTCTGGCGCATCCGTCTCGCGCAAAAAATCTACTACCCTCTTCACTTCCTGCTCGGAGACGAATCCCCCCTGGATTCTACGCGGCTTTGAAGTATCTCCGGCAAGAAAGAGCATGTCTCCGTTGCCAAGCAATTTTTCTGCGCCGGACATATCTAGAATCGTCCTTGAGTCAACCTGCGAAGCCACCTGGAACGCTATACGAGAAGTGATGTTTGCCTTTATAAGACCGGTAATAACTTCAACCGATGGACGCTGAGTGGCAACAATTAAGTGGATCCCTACAGCTCGCGCCATTTGTGCTAAGCGAATGATGGATGATTCAACTTCTCTGGGGAACATAGCCATTAAATCGGCAAGTTCATCAATAATAATTACCAAATAGGGCATAAGTTCCTCACCGGATTTTGCCATCTGGCTGTTATAACTCACAATATCCCGCACATGGTGATCTGAAAGTAAGTCATATCTCCGGTCCATTTCTCTAGTTGCCCAGCGAAGCGCCTGAATTGTTTTTTTATGGTCGGTAATAACTGGCGTCAAGAGGTGCGGAATGTCGTTATACATCGAGAGCTCCACTCGCTTCGGATCAACAATGATAAAACGAAGAATTTCTGGCGGATTTCGATATAAAAATGAAGTGATAATGGCGTGGGCACTCACTGATTTTCCTGAACCGGTGGCCCCTGAAATCAAAAGGTGGGGCATTTTTGCAAGGTCGGCAAAAACCGGGATTCCGGAAACATCTCTACCAATAACAAAAAGAAGGGGGCTTGAAGATTCTTGAAAAATTTTGTGCTCAATAAGAGCGCGAAGGCCCACTAGAGATATAGATTTGTTTGGAACTTCAATCCCCACTAGCGATTTTCCAGGGATCGGTGCCTCAATTCTAAGCGGGTGTGCCGCAAGTGCTAAAGACAGGTCGTTTCCAAGTGCTGTAATTCTTGAAAGCTTAACGCCCTCAGCCGGTTTCAGAGTATACTGGGTTACTGTTGGACCAATAGAAACTTCCCCCATTTCAACCTCAATTCCAAAATTTTCCAGAGTCCTTTTGATGATATTGGCATTGGCCCGAATGTCTCCTGAAGAAGGAGTTCCCCGGTCTCCCTGTAAAAGTTCAAGCGGCGGCTTTTTATAATCAAATTTTTTGGTAACTTTGCGGATGGCTATTAAGGGCTCTTCTTTGGCTTCCGCAATGGCCGATATAGCAGAATTTTCTTTCTTGTCCTCGACTTGTGCCTTAAGGAGAGTGCCCAAATCCTTAAGCATAGAGCTCGACGCAACAGCAGTTGTGGGATTGGGGTTACTCTCCACTTCTTCTGTTTCATCTTCCTTTTCTTCTATTTCCTCCCCGTCTTTGAAGAATGGGATATTAAGCATAAGCAGAAAAGAGACAACCAGAAGTCCCAAAAAAATCACTAAGCTTGCCCAGAAATCAAAAAGTCTAACAGCTGTTGACCCCAGATAATATCCCAAAATGCCTCCGGTGTTGCCGGCAAAGACAATTTCTAGGATGGCAAGAGAGGTAAGCAAAAATAAAATTCCTCCTAATAAGGATGCTACAATGATTTTCTTTCTTCCGGAAAAGAAAAGCGAAAAAGTAATAAAAATTAGCGAAAGGGGCGCGAAAAAATACCCTCGCCCCAAAAACCAGTCAAGCGCGCTATATATACCCCGCCCCACGCTTCCTCCTTTCCCAATGTAACTTAAAACAAGAAGCACTGCTCCCATAAAAGCAAAAATGGCCAGAGTACTCTTTTTAGTCTCTGGGTGGAGATCCTCGTGCCAGGACCTTGCCGATCCTTCTTCTTTGCTTTCACCTCCCTTCTTTTTTCGCTGTTTTCTGCGAGCCATTGTTTTTATAATAGGTTCATTATTTCAAATTTGCAATGAAAGACGAGAAGCCAGAGACGCGGTTTTTTTATTAAAAAACTGGCTTCTGGGCCAGTAAAAACTACATATGAGATGCCCCACCGAGTTCCAACAAACGGCGTCTCCTTAGCTCGTATTCATTAATCCTCTTTTCAATGAATTCAATGTCCTCTTTGTTCGGCCGAGGAACGACCCGATTCAGCCCATAAAATCTATTCAAATAGTTTTGATAATATTTCAAGAGGTTTTCCTATATCCGGTGCCCGCAGGAATCAGTCGTCCTATAATTACATTTTCTTTAAGTCCCCGGAGTTCATCTTTCTTGCCGCGCACCGCCGCATCAATAAGTACCCGCGCGGTTTCCTGGAAAGAGGCCGCGGAAAGGAAACTTGAGGTGGACAAGGCTACTCGAGTTATTCCCAAAAGCAACTGATATGCAATTGCCGGCCTTTTGCCTTCTCGAACAGCCTTTATGTTTACTCGCCTGAATTCCCGCTTCTCCGCTACTTCACCAGCGCTAAATTCGGTATCGCCGGCATCTTTGATCCGTACCCGGCTGAACATTTGCTTTACGATAACCTCAATGTGCTTGTCATGTATTGGCGCTCCCTGCAAAGAATAGATTTTCTGAACCTCTTTTATAATATACCGTTCCACTACTTCCTTGCCTGCGTATCTAAACAGTTCTCGAAGGTCAGCGTGCCCTTCAGAAAGAATATCTCCTCTTTTAATCTCTGAGCCCTGCTCTACAAAAATACCCGTGGAGGGAGGAATAATAAACTCTTTAATTTCCGAACCTGCCACAGCGCCAAGCTTTAGGAGCGGCTTTCGCTTGTGCTTGGCCTCCAACTCGCTGGGCATGACTTCCACACGAACTATCTTTTCTCTTCCTTGGTCGAGAATTTCAATAACCTTTCCGCTTACATCGCTGATCAAGGCACGACCTTTTGGAGGACGCACCTCAAAAATCTCTTCAACACGCGGAAGACCGGTTGTAATATCTCCTCCCCCAGCAACTCCTCCAGTGTGGAAAGTTCTCATGGTAAGCTGTGTTCCCGGCTCTCCGATGGCCTGGGCGGCTACTACACCTGCGGCCTCACCGAGCTTAGCAAGCATATTATTGCCAAGGTCATACCCATAGCAATTCTGGCATACTCCTACAAGGCTTCGGCAAGAAATAGGAGAGCGAATTATTACTCGGCGAGTTTCACTCCTGTCAAGAATTTTTGCTTTTTCATGGTCAACTATTTCTCCTCGAGAAAGTACCACATTGCCGTTTCCGTCTTTAACATCCTCAAAAAGCATGCGGCCAAAGGCTCGCTGACCAAGTGTTTTATTAATTTCTTCTGAATCTTTCTGCTCTACTAAAATTCCTCGCTGTGTTTTGCAGTCTTCCTCACTAACGATTATGTCCTGAGAAACATCCACAAGTCGGCGGGTAAGATATCCCGCCGCTGAAGTTCTTAGGGCCGTGTCCGCAGTTCCCTTTCTAGCACCGTGAGTAGAAATAAAGTATTCGAGTACATTCAAGCCTTCTTTATAAGAAGAGCGCACTGGAAGTTCGATAATTTTTCCTGCCGGGTTTACTACAAGACCCTTCATGCCGGACATCTGGCGGATCTGCGTCCAAGAACCTCGAGCTTTTCCGTCTACCATGGAATAAATTGAACCAAAGCGGTCAAGCGATTCCGGAACAAGCTTGGTTACTTTTTCAACCACCCCCTGCCAAACCTCGACAATCCGGTCATACCGCTCACGGTCCGTAAGAAGACCTCGCTGGTATTGGTCGATAATTTCACTCACTTCTTCCTCGGCTTTCTTGAGAAGTTCCGGCTTTTCGCTTGGAATTATGAGATCATCAATCCCCCAAGAAATTCCAGAACGGGTCGCGTATTCAAAACCAAAGGTCTTGATGCCGTCAAGAATAGCAGGAGTTTTTTCAATGCCATAATGCTTAATTATACGGGCCACAATATCTGCCAGATCTCGGTTTTTCACTTGCTGATTAACAAAAGGAAAGTCGGGAGGAAGACTTTTATTAAAAAGAAGTCTTCCGGCAGAAGTTTCGATAATTTTCTGCCCCTTTTCTTCCATGTTTCCGGTCAATTTGGCCTTTGGCATTCTTACCTTTATCTTTGAGTCCAGGGCAACTATACAGAAGTCCAATGCCAGGAGAGCTTCTTTTTCGGAGCCGAATATCTTCCCTTCACCGGGCCTTCCTTCTTTTAGGGCAGTGGCATAATAAGAGCCGAGAACAATGTCTTGCTGTGGGTTTACAATCGGATCCCCCGTGGCAGGTTTCAGAAGGTTTTTTACCGAAAGCATAATTTCGCGCGCTTCTTTCTGTGCTTCTTGGGTAAGAGGAAGGTGGACCGCCATTTGGTCCCCATCGAAGTCCGCGGTAAATGCGGGACATACCATGGGATGAATTTGAATTGCGTCACCTTCAATAAGCACCGGCTGGAATGCTTGAATCCCTAAGCGGTGAAGAGTCGGCGCTCGGTTAAGAAGCACATATCTTCCCTCAATCACTTCTTCAAGTATAGCCCACACTCTCGGGTCTTGGTCTTCGATAAGTCGTCCTGCCCCCTTAATGTTATACGCCATTTCCTTTTCAATCAGCCGGCGAATGACAAAAGGCTTGAAAAGCTCAAGTGCCATTTTTTTAGGAAGTCCGCATTCATGTAAACCAAGCTCAGGGCCAACGACAATTACTGAACGGCCGGAATAGTCAACCCGCTTTCCCAAAAGATTTTGGCGGAATCTTCCCTGCTTTCCTTTGAGTATGTCGGCAAGAGACTTAAGCGGCCGGCGCTGAATTTGCGAAGCTACCGGAGCAGAACCCCGCCTGATAGAGTTATCGATAAGCGCGTCCACTGCCTCCTGGAGCATGCGCTTTTCGTTTCGGGTAATAACCTCCGGAGCATTAAGCTCGTAAAGTCGTTTTAGACGATTGTTTCTGTTGATCACTCGGCGATAGAGGTCATTAAGATCAGAGGTTG
>Ga0209542_10017597_pt1 | contig 11687 bp, 9 predicted proteins | sample RifCSPhighO2_01_FD_184028 | JGI IMG/M metagenome (GOLD analysis project Ga0209542, IMG submission 184028) | Soil microbial communities from Rifle, Colorado - Rifle CSP2_plank highO2_0.1 (SPAdes) (version 2) | ecosystem: Environmental > Terrestrial > Deep subsurface > Rock core/Sediment ...
CTTAAATAAACTCAATTTCTGGTGGGGTGGCAGAGCGGTCTAATGCACCGGTCTTGAAAACCGGAGCGCCTTTACGGGCGCCGTGAGTTCGAATCTCACCCCCACCGCAGACAACATTTTTTATCGTAAGACCGCCTCTATCGAGGCGGTTTTGCGACCGAGACGCATAGTTATTTCGATAAAAAAACAATAACAACTTTAGGATAGCTGTTGTTGTTTTACCTCAAACTCATACTATGTTTCCTAAGCTCGGTTTTGACTTCTTGATAATCCGGAAACATGCCAGTGACCAGTTTCCAGAATCGTTTTGAATGGTTGAATTCTTTGAGGTGGCAAAGTTCGTGGGTAATGATGTAGTCCTGAACGTTTTCCGGCAAGAACAATATCTTATAGTTAAAATTCAGATTGGCTTTCCGCGAACAACTGCCCCAGCACGTTTTCTGATTTTTGATGCTGATTTTGTTGTATCGATTTCCGTGCTCGTTGGCAAAACGTTCGACTTTCTCTTGAACAAGCGCGCGGGCGTTATCTTTATATTTGAGATAATCATCGTGGCTATATCGCGCAACCGGCTTGCCTTCAAACTGCTTGAAGAATGCTAACTTCGAGAATAGCCACTCAGTTTTCTCCCGAATAAATCGCTCGGCAACCGTTTCCCGAAGATCGTGCGGCGTGGTTACTACAACAGACCCATCGCAATATACCGCAAGGCGCATGCGGCGTGCCCGTTTGCTCTTGCGGAGCGTGTAGGCGACTTTTTTATTTTGCAATGTGATCTGTTTTTTCATGTCAGAATTTCTTGATTACGATATCGATTAGCCGATTCAGATATTTATGGAAGTCGTTGACCTTTATTTTGTCCTTATACTCTTTGAGTACCAGCTCCTGAATGATACGCTTGGCTTCCTTCAAAAACTCGTCTCGCTTGGAAGATTCTTGCCAGCCTTCGTCGAGCGCCTCTTCAAGCCGACTCGTCATTTCCTTAATGAATTCGCGCACCGCTTCTTTATCGCTATCAACGATAAATTCCTCAGAAATAACGAATAGACCGTATTCCTTAAGCGTGTAGCCGAGCTCTTTTGCTTCGTCTCCTTTCTTGCGGATATCCTCAAGAAGTGTCTGATACCGCTTGATGCGTTCGGAAAGATCGATCTGGTTCTGCTCGAATTCTTTTCGTATTGCGGCAAGCCGCTCGCTGAATTTTTTGTATGCCGGGTTTGTATCGATGTTGATTGAGATTTCCTGCTTGAGCATCTTTTCAAGATTGAGGGCTTTCTCTTCATCGTCCATCTTGGTAAGTCGTTCCATGACATAGAGATCGTTCACGTTGAGCTCGCGGAAGTTTTTCGTAATGCCTTCATAATCAACCTTCTGCTGAATAAGTTGCTTCACTTTCTCGCCGTATTTCGCAAGGAGATCCGCATCGGATTCCTTCATGCCATATTCTTTCTCGAAAGCAATAAACACACTCGTCAACCATTCAAAAATGCGTACACGGCTCTTTAAGAATGGATCTGGCGACAAAATCTCAAAAAGCAGCTTGAGTCGGTTGTATTTCTGCTGGAAGAATTTCTGCTTCTCGATATTATCCGCGAATATCTTCAAGCACCGCCGCAGGTTCTCAATTGAGGGGTCTTCGGTGTTAATACCGACGAAAAGAGTTTTAAGTTCATCGAGAACCTCGACGAACTCCTCTTTCAGCTTGTCTATATTTATCATCGCGGAGTCGACGATGCTCTCGTCAAAATTCAACGCCTTGTGGAGGCTTTTAGTGATTCCATAATAATCGATGACTTTGCCCGCGCCCTTGTTTGGGTAAATACGGTTAGTACGCGCGATAGCTTGCAAGAGATTATGATCCCAAAGCGGCTTATCGAGATACATCATTTGCTCAACTGGCGCATCAAAACCAGTTAAAAGCATGTCGCAGACAAGTAAAAACTTCAGCGGACTCGCCGGATCCTTGAATTCATCGATGAGCTTCTCACGTTTCGCCTTTGTAGTATTGTATTTCCGCAATTCCTCCGGATCGGTATTCGCGTCACCGGGAGAATATATCACTTCCGACCAATTTTTCGGAACCAACTCATCGAGTAGCTTCTTGTATTTCGCTGTCGCTTCGCGGTCATAGCAAACGATCTGCGCCTTGAATCCCGCCGGCTCAACATAAAGCTTGAAATGCTCGACGATATCCCGAGCGATAGCCTGCATGCGTTTATCGAGCTTTACAACCACCTCTTTCTTACCGTATTTCTTGGCGATTATGTCCTTATCCTTCTCGGAAAGATCTGTGGTGAGTTCGTCGAACTGTTTGTCGAGTTGTTCTTCATCAATAAAGAATTTGGAAAGTCGCGCCTCGTAGGTAACCGGTAGCGTGGCGCCGTCATCAACGGATTGCTGAATAGAGTAGTAATCGAGATAGCGTTCGCCCTCCTCCCCGAAATTACGGTGCGTATTGAGCGTTACCCGATCGATCGGCGTACCGGTGAATCCGAAGAAAAAAGCGTTGGTCATGGCGTTGCGTAAATTGATCGCCGAAATGCCTTCGTTGTCGCGGTGCGCTTCGTCCGAAAGCACGATAATGTTTTCGTCGAGATTCTTGACCTCATCTCCAAGCTCGGAGAACTTCTGAATCGTGGAGATAAAGATGCCGCGTTCGGGCGATTGGATTTTGCGCTCAAGATCACGTCGTGACTCCACCCGGATAACATTCTGTCCGCCGCAATTAACGAATGTGTTATAAAGCTGATCATCAAGATCAACCCGATCCACTAAGACGAAAACCTTCGGATTTTTAAGTTTCTTATCGAAGCGGAGTTTCCATGCGGTGAAAAACATTGTGAATGACTTGCCAGATCCTTGCGTGTGCCAGATCAAACCCCGCTTCGTTTTGCCTTGCCGTACCCGTTCCACAATCTTATTTGTTCCCCGGTACTGCATATAGCGGGTGATTTTCTTCACCGCGCCTTCTTTTTCGGTTTCAAATAGAATAAAGTTTCCGATGAGATCAAGCAGACGATCGTGCGAGAGAAGCGCAACCAAAGTTACCTCAAGCCCTTCTCCATATTTCTTCTCCAATTCTTCCTCGTGCCATTCCAAGAAATATTGCGCCTGAGCGTACGTAGCGCCGTAAACCGTCTTTAAACCATCGGAGGCGATATTGAAACAGTTCGGCCAAAATAACCTGAATGCATTTCGCTCGTATCGCTTTATTTGCCCAACAGCATTAGAATAATCGATGCTGCTTGCGGCGGTCGGGCTTTTTGCCTCGATATCAATGACTGGCAACCCGTTCAAAAACACCATCACATCCGGTCGGATATTTTCCGAATTGCCCTCAAAGTAAAACTGATTGGTTATGACAAAGTGGTTATTCGCCGGATTATCAAAGTCAACGATAAAATAATCCCTCATCCTTCCTGTTTCCGGATCTTTCAGGTTGACGCCGTTGCGAAAAACATTCAGAAAGGCCTGATTTGAATCAATCTTCTTGACCTCGCGCACCACGGCTTGCGTCTCCGTTTCGTCGGTAATCCCATTGATTTTCTTTACCGCAGCAGTAAGGAGCGAGGTTATAATGTATTCGTTCTCAAATTCCCGCAGTTTCGCAAACTCTTGCGCTTTTATGTATTCATAACCAAGCTCCTCCCTAAGGAATTTTATGATGTGATTTTCAATTGTGTATTGTTCGTTGAATTTCATACTTTCTTGTGTGCCCCAAAATCGATAGAGGTGTCGATTATGCTACGCGTAAGCCCGAGCAGAATAGTCGTTGAGTTGCGTAAATCAACACCTTCATTTTGGTTTACGGGCCTTAGAGAGTTCTTTTTAAAGTCATAACGTACATCTGTAAGATCTTCTATGACCGCCGTTGAGTCGTTTATTTTGACCTCGTACTGTATAAACCCGTTGTTGTCCTTCCTAATAACATTCTGAATACCAAACCGGAATTCTTGCTGTACCTGATCAAAAAGACTCTGGAGGTTATGCAGTTTGGAGGCAGCTATTAAATCTTTAATGATTTCTGACTCGGTAGTCTTTTTGCTACCCAGAATAAATAATGCACTCAAGATAAGTTCCGTATTGAAAGATAGGAGTATGTAAGCAGATCGAGAATATGCGGCATCCGTACCGCTTTGTATGTGCGGTAAGACAATGTCTTGCAAAAAATACAATCCGCTCTGCGCTCGAAATATCGCTCGTTTTGCCAACTCATTTTTTATATTCTCATTCATACCTTTACTCTTTTAGTTCCACTCAAAAGATCCTGCATGAGACCTTTTTTGAGGAGGGCGAGCTTGGATTTTAATTTCTGGTTGGTAAATATCTTTGCATTAACAGAGGAAAGAATGTCAGTAATTTTTTTCTGCTCGTCTATATCAGGTAATGGCATTAAAAGATTGTTCAGTAATTTGATTGTGAGAAATTGAGTATTGGTACCAACTGAGTAGTTTCTCAACTCATTAAGTTGTGTATTCAAAAATTCCTTAAGAAAATAATAATCTAAGATTTTTTCATCTTTAACACTAATAACGTAAGTGCGCTGATAAGCATCAAATTTACCCTCGAAGTATTTTACTGAGTATTTTCCAGCAGCATTATTACCAGCTAGCAAGATGGCTTTCTGATCGAAAGAGTATGTGTCTATCTGGTAAGTTTCTTGCGCACAAGTGAAAAATGGATATTGGCCATCCTCCACTGCTTTATTTGAGTTCAGTCTCCCCGTTGTAAAATTACATACATACTGAAGTTTTTTTAAATCCCACGCAATCGGAATCTCACCGATTTTTGTTTTCTTAAATTTCGTATGCCCGATACCGCGGGAGAAAAGCTGCTGCATCAACCCGCGCTTCAGTTTTTCGGTAGCAACGAGGATCTGATCCGTCTTTTCTATTTCCCTATCGATCGTCTCCAAGATCTCTGCAATTTTTTGCTGTTCTTTGATTGAAGGAAGTAGAAATGGATAATCGGTGAGGTCACTCATTTTGATAAACTTCACGGAGCTTCCTTGATTGTTTTTGATGATTTCATTGAGGGCCTGCTTTGCCTTCTGATAGACAAAAGAACCTATCGTGTTTTTAAAATCGCTTAATATATAAGTGCGCTGATAAGCATCAAACTTTCCTTTGTAATATTTCACATTGAAATCGCCATTTCCTGCGATCAGAACCGCTTCGGTGTCAAATGCGAAATTATCAATTCTCGAGATTTTTTGAGCACAGGTAAAAAACGGATATTGGCCGTCTGGTGATCCGTGATTTGCGTCTCTTTTCCCGGTTGTAACCGAAGCCAGATCGCCCAATACGACTTGTTTCCATCCGCTCGGAATATTCTTTTGTAATGGTTTAGCTTTCATAATTAATCGTGTGTCTTCGTGAGATCGAATTCACTGAGGCGATCTTTCAGTCCGAGAACGTGGTCAATGTAGATATTGTGATTTTTAACAAAATCATCCCACTTTATAGGGTAGATATATGAATGATCATCTCCGTAGTGATGATAATTTCGACACACGGTGCAGATATTCCTCTTATGCTCATTTCGATTAAACATATTTGAGGAAATTATTTTGAAAAAATTATGTGTTTGGAATTCAGTAAAACAGTTATAATGCTTAACTCCATGTTCATAACTTCCACCTTCATCCGGTAATATCACGGCCAGCACTCCATTGGTGTAACTTGTTCGGTCTTCTCTGGTTTTGTCTCTCAAGGAATAAGCTATCTCTCTTGGTATCCACTGAAGACTTTCATGCGTTGTTTCCTTCATGTTTTTTGAGATCAGCGCAATAGTAACTGTACTGTCGAATATCCTGTCGTAGAGTTTTTGCTGGATGACTTCTTCAGTTAGATGTCTAAGGTCTTCATTGTCCTTTTCTGCCTTGTTTGTGTGATCAGTCAACACCTTTTCCATCAAGTGATCTACGTAGTGCCGCGCAGTTAAGTAGTTTCCATCTTCAATCTCCGACAACCAGTGTGTCCAGTCACAGGCATTATTTTGCCTGACAAATTTATCCGCGTATTTATAACTGATAAATATTTTTGCCATACTATTTCAAGAAAAATATTGCATATAAAGCGGCTAGCAAAAGCAACCCGTAAAAATATCGGAGTGTCGGAGAAAACATACAAAAAATAGCTGTATTTTGTACCTTCCCCTTGAATTCACTTATATCCATCGAGAAATCTATATCCTCCTCTTTCATTTTCCGTACCTTGTTATACAGATCCCTATACATCCTCTCGAGGGAGAGAAAATAGCCATCGTAGCACCAGAAGAGTACGGTAACGAGCAAAAGAAAAATGATCGGGAGTTTCCCGCCATCAAGTTGAGTAAGTAATACAAGAATTCCAGCAACAAGAGTAATTACCCAGCCACGCAAGTAAAAAAGATTGCCCGCCATTCTTGAGATGACACCCTGTATAAGTTCTAAGTGTTTTAGTTTTTTGTCTTCCATACAATTAACTCTTAGATCTAATTTTTACGGCCTCATTAGCAATTGCAGCGATGTATTTTGATATCCAGTCATACCTCTCTTTACTGTTTGCACCAACGGGGTTGTAACAATTGACGATTTTAGAAAATTTCTCATTTTCAAGGGTCAGGCTATCGAAAGGGTTATTACCCTGATTCGCAATATACCCATCGCTGTTTTTTAATCCGTGTATGTAAATACCAGTAACACCCATGCCCGCTTTCCACGACTCAATGATTTCGTAATTGATCCATTTTCTGTTGGCCGTATTTTGTCCAACCAGCACAATGGTGCAGGAACGATACTTCAGCTGCTCCTTTATCCACCTCTTTATTGCTTCATCGCCGCTTCTTATTATGGTTTCCCAGTCATTATCTGGTGCGGGTTTGTTTCCCTCAACCATTCCAATATTACGCACCTGAGAAGCACGCCAACAATCTGGTTGGTAATGGAAACTATAGAAAACTTGTCTTTTTGTTGCCATATATTTTAGTATTTCAAATCTTTCAAATATCCTTCGACCTTCTTATCAGTTTCCGCACGCTCTTTCTCCAAGGCCGCAAGTTCTTTGCGAATAGCCGAAACATCAATTTCCTCTTCTTTGTCGCCATTTTCTATATAGCGGCGGACATTGAGATTGAATTCGTTTTTTGCAATTTCTTTGATATCAACCACGCGAGCATATTGAGGGATGTCTTGCCAGCCATCGTATGCCTTCACGATTTTGGCAATATCCTGTACGCGAAGCGAATTTTGGTTTTTCCCCTCGGAGAAATCTTTTTCGGCGTCAATTATAAGAACTTTGCTCTTGCGACTCTCTGGTTTGTTCTTATTGAAGATAAGGATGGCGGCCGGAATGCCGGTGCCATAGAAAAGCTTGGACGGAAGAGCGATAACCGCCTCAATCAGATCGTGCTTGAGGATTTGCTCCCGGATGCGCCCCTCTGCGCCACCTCGGAAAAGAACTCCGTGCGGCAGAACAATGCCTGCTCGGCCGTTTGAGTTCATGGACTTTATAATGTGAAGTACGAAAGCGTAATCAGCATTACTCTTTGGCGGCAGTTCGTACCCTTCCAATCGGCCATATCTTTCTTTAAACATTTCACTTTCCCAATCGCTGATTGAGTAGGGTGGGTTTGCCACGCAGATGTCGAAAGTTTTCAGCGTTCCATTCGGATTTAAGAATTGGGGATTTGCGAGTGTGTCGCCGCGCTGGATGTCCGCCGCATCAAGACCGTGGAGGAACATGTTGATTTTCGCAATCGCGAACGTGCCGATATTTATTTCCTGTCCATAGAGGTAAAGTGTCCGCGCGATTTTCTCGCCCTCCTTTTCTTTCAAATGATGGTATGCCTCAAGCAGGAAGCCGCCTGATCCAACGGTGGGATCATATATATGATCTTTCTTGTGCGGATTTAATATTTGAATAATGACACGCTCAACTTCGCGCGGGGTGTAGAACTCACCGCCCTTTTTACCGGCATCGGCAGCAAACTGTTTGATGAGATATTCGTACGCGTCTCCGAGGAGATCAGAGTTGATGTATGTATCGCCGAAATTATATTGCGAGAAATGGTTTATTAAACGCTGGGTGGTTTCATTCGGGAATTTATCTTTATGTGCGAAATCAAGGTCGTCAAAAATTTTGTCGAGCTTCGGGCTATTCGCATTCGTGAGCTTGTCAAAAATTCCGTTAAGCTTTGGGCCGATATTCTCCGCCTGTTCCTCAATGACCGACCATCGGCAATCCTGCGGCACTTGGAAGCGGTGGTTGTAATCGGCGCGAGCGATAGTTTCGTCTTTATACTCATCCATCACGCGTTTATACTCTTCGTCCCATACGTCGCTTATACGCTTGTAGAAGAGAAGTCCAAAAATATATTTCTTGTAATCGGAACTATCGATCTTGCCGCGGAGAATATCAGCACTCTTCCAGAGAAATTGCTCAAGCTGTGGCAGGGTAAGCTTACTGCCCATCTTGTCCACGATGGCTTGAATGTCCTGGGGGCGATATTTACGATCCCCGCGCTTACCGGCTCGCAAAGGCACTAAAATACCCTCCTTTTCCCAGTTCCGGAGGGTGTCGGGGTGGATATTGAAAATCTCCGCTACCTGGCTGATAGAGAGCAATTTCGGCTTTCCTTTAAGTTTTGCCTGTATGTCCTTGCGCATATCGTTATTCCTATTCTAATCGATCTAATTTGTAAAGTCAAGTCTTTCATAGGTTTTCATAGGTTATTATACATATTTGTAGCATAAATAGCTATTTTTTGATACTGACTATCTTCTTCGCTATCGTAAACCTGCTTTTCATGCACGATAACAGCTCGCGTTTCTCAATAGCACTTCCTTCTCGCAGGAGATATTTCGCATATGTGCGGATATCGATGTCGGATTGCTTGATCGCCGGAATATCTTTATTCAGTCCGAGCACGGTTTTCTGGAATTTCATGAGGCGTGCGACTTCTTCTTCGAATTTGAGCCGCATGCCGATTTCATTGACGTCGATCTCATCCATGAGCTTGACCAGCTGTTCGATAAGCTCTTCTTCTCGGAGGTATCCGCTCTTGCAGTGGATATCTTTTGCCCGTGAGCAGCCGTAATATACGTAGCGGGCAGTTGTCCCGTCTTTGAGCTTTTTGAATTTTTCCTCCGCGCTTATGCCGGAATCGCAGAGTCCGCATTTCATGAGCTTTGTGAAGGCGAATTCTTTTATTTCCGACCGTACGATCTGGTCGCGCTTCAGCTGTTCCTGAACTTTATCGAATAATTCTTTCGTTATCAGTGGTTCGTGCTTTCCGTCGTACCAATTACCGCTCCTTTCCGGATACTCGAATCTGCCGGAGTAAAAATGATTTTGTAGGATAATGTAGACATTCGAGAGCGAGAGGTTTTTATTTCCTTTGGTTTTGAAGTTTATATCGAACTTCAGCCAGTGATAGAGTTTCCGTCCGCTCCATTTTTCATTCGCTACTTTCTCGAACATCTGTTTGACGATCGGAGCACGGTCCGGATCGACCGCTGCATGGCATTTCCGATCCGTCCTTTTTTCATTAAGATATCCAGTCGGCGCAACGCCTGGCCGGAGTCCCATCTCACAGCGGGTCCTTAACCCACGCCTCACATTCACTCCTCTGTTGTCATTTTCAAGTTTTGCCTGCGATCCCAGAATCATCAACAAGAACTTTTCATTCGGAGAATTCGTGAACCTCTGGCCGTAGGTACGAATTTCTAGCAATAGTTTTTCGTCCATGAGGTCTACCAGTTTCCCGAGATCTCCTGCATTTCTGCTTAAGCGATCCGGCGCCCACGTGAGAATACCGCTGAATTTTCCGAGCCGGATGTCGTTGATTATTTCGTTGAACACCGAACGCTGGCCTGTGGCTTTCGCCGAGTGGCTCTCGCGCCTGATTTCCGCGACCTCCAATCCTTCGCGCTCCGCTATCTGCAGCATCTCCTTTACCTGCGAATCTATAGAAAGGATCTGCCGCTCTTCGCTTTCGGTCGACTTCCGGGCGTAGAGGCAGTAGCGGATCTTTGCGGGGAGCTCTTCTTTTTGCGTGGGGGCTTGAGCTCCCGGAAGCCCCATAAGGTTTGTATTGTTCATACAACCAAAGGGATGACGCAATGGCTCTAGGGAGTCCAGACCCCTTTAGTTGGTAACCTGTAGATTGCTTAAATCGCCAGAAACTGCCTCAAGCTCTCAGCCCTCGCCCTTCGTTTTTCCATCTCAACCTGCTGCGCTCGAGGATTAAGATGCCGCAAATCGGAATCGTCGACCGTCGTCGAGAGCGCCAAAGCCCGAGGCCTGTGATCGCGCTCAAGCACCTGCATAAGCAGCATTGAAAAAGCGTCCACCAAATCGTCGTGCTTCTCAATCCCGAATCCTACGGCCTGATTTACGAGCGCCTCGACGGTTTTGTCGAGCTTTTCCGGGAACAATACTTTGCCGTCCTGAACCAGAAAGCTTACCGAACTGAGGCGGGAATACTTATCCTGCCCGTGCACCTTTGCCCCAGCAGCTTTGTAGTTGGCCCGGCGCAAGTGTTCGATGATCGATCCTTGATACTGTACGTCTTCGATCCATATCTTGGTGCCGTAACCGAGCGTTCGTGCGATTGCCTTCACCCGCTCGATCGTTTCAAGGGACGTGAGCCGTTCATTTACTGGATTCGGCAGAATGTATACGCGCAAATTTTCTCCGCGCCCGCAGACAAGCGCCGATACGATTGCGGTAAAATCCGCTTTCGAGGATAAAGACAGGGCAAGGTCGACGCTTATGGCGTAATAGCTGTGGAACGTGCGCGGCGGCAATTCTTTATAGGTTTTTATCCACTCGCGCCGAATCAGCTGATCATCAGTGGATATGATTTTCAGCAAATACTCCCGCGCCCATGCGGTATTACTCCCTGCTTTCCTGCGTTCTTCTTCGATATGCTCCTCTGCCGGATATTTTCCGGGCCAGAGCGGCTTCTCCTCGGCATCAATAATCGGATATTCCCGGTATACGCCGCTCATTTCTCCGCTCTCTATTTTCCGCTCCAAGCGCTTCAGAAGAGAATCCTCATGCAGAAGGTTGCCGACCGCGATGAGGCGGGTATTTCCGTCTCCGGCCGGAATGACTTCGCTGGTAAGCCAGTTGAAGATTTTGTCTCTGCCTTCCTGCGTTTTGACCGTGTTCGTATCTTCCACGTCGTCGAGAATTATGAGGTCGGGGCGGTGCTCGCCGTGCCGCATGCCGCGAATGCTCTGTTCCGTCGAGCTGATCATGATTTTGGCGTTCAGCTTCCGTATGACGAGCGCCGTTGCGTTCCCGAGACTGTTGCGCTCCTCATCAAAAGGTCCGAGATCCTTTTTCAGCAAATCATTGTGCTCCAGCTCGTACTTAATATTCAGAAGATACTGCCGCGCTTCGCGCTCAGTCCTGCCGTGGATGACGATGAACTTTTTTTGCTGAACGCCGAGTATCGACCACAGCACATACGCGGTCGTGACGATCGTCGATTTCGCCGATCCGCGAAAAGCAATAATAATGGCAAGCTTAATGCTCTCGTCTTCAAGAATGCCGAAAATCTCTTCTTGAAACGGAGCGGTTTCGTACTTTAAATACCGATAGAAGTATATCGGAAAAAAGTAATCGAAATGTTTGGTGACTATTTCCTGCCGGGCTCGCCGATCCCGCAGAATCTTCTCAAAAAGCCGCTCCAGCTCG
>Ga0209542_10017599_pt1 | contig 11687 bp, 17 predicted proteins | sample RifCSPhighO2_01_FD_184028 | JGI IMG/M metagenome (GOLD analysis project Ga0209542, IMG submission 184028) | Soil microbial communities from Rifle, Colorado - Rifle CSP2_plank highO2_0.1 (SPAdes) (version 2) | ecosystem: Environmental > Terrestrial > Deep subsurface > Rock core/Sediment ...
AAAATCATCAATAAATATGGGACTGGCGCTAAAATTGATGCACCTAAAGAATTTTTAGGAAGAAAAGTTTACGTTCTTATCAGAAAAGAGTGAGTTTCCACGCAACGCCGTTTTAGAGTAGAAGTCAAAGCCGCCGAAAAGAAGCTTAAGTGACACCCCTATTATCAGGCGTAATAAATGTGCCATACACCAGTTTCTACCATTTCCAAATTTATCACTCCCCACAAGTAGTAAATATACCGAAAAGTTTATATACTACCCTGATTCACGAGCTTAAGATAATAATTACGGAGGAACAAAAATGGTATTTCAAAAAATAAAAGATGCGTACAACGCAACAATGGCAGGATGGACTGCTCACCCATACATCGGAAATACAGCAGCAGCGGCTGTTTTAGTCGGCGCTGGCATTCTCGGAACAATGGGCGTTCAGAAGTATACTGATACTGCTACAGGAGTAACAAGCTCAACGTCAGGTGGCAAAACGATAACGACAATTACTGGTACACCAGACCCAAAAGAATCAAGCTTGGAATTACGACTCCCACAAGGAGGCGCAATAGAAGTCAAGTTTGAAAATGCTGAAGCTGAAAAAGCAGCACGAGCAGCGATGGCATGGGACCAGCTTGGCGTGAATGAAAAAGGCCAGATTCAAAGACGTAGTGTCTATGGTCCGCTTAATGAGTTTTACGGCGCAGCAAGTATGGATACAAATCTAAACGGCACTGTACAAACAACTGAAGCGACCTCAACATTGACCACAGCACGTGGCCGTGTGCCAGCAAAAGACTGGAGCAAGTAAATATTTTTTTACTTCTTTTTTATCTTTAATTCTTGAGTCAGCAGCAGAATATACTTTCTCTTGGAAATCTTTATAAGTAAATACTGCTTTAAGGACAACTATGACTCAGTTGTTAGAGCACATACATCAGGATCTTGAAACACTGAAAAGAGATGTTTCTGTCATAAAGCATGTTATTCTTCAGGAAGGGAAATTAAAGCCTGCAGCTCGAAAAGCACTTGAAGAAGCGCGCAATACGCCTGATGCTGGATATGTTAGCAACGACGTGTTAAAAAATAGAATACGATGAGCTTCTCTGTAAGCTGGCATCCAAAAGCTGCAAAATATGTTGAGAATCTGCCGAAAGAAACAGCGACAAGAATTCTTGAACAATTTGATAAAGCTGCCATAGACCCGTTCAAGTATCTTGAACATTTTGAAGGAGATTATTACAAACTGCGTATAGGAGATTATCGTGCTTTAATTGACATTGACTTCCAAAATAAAATCATTAAAATTCGCGTGTTTGATAAGAGAGGAAGGATTTATTGATACGGTTTTTATTTCTTTTTTACTTTTAATTCTTGAGTCAGCAGCTTGAGATATTTCTGCTCGACAAACACATATTTGCGCAATATTTATATACTCACAGTTTATACATCTAAACTTAGAGGTTATATGAAAGATATTACTCAAGCGGAGATGGATATTATACTCAGGCTTGTAAAAAGCCCAGAAGTAGATTATAATGCGAATAGCATTGCAAAGGCCGTAGGAATCACTGCAATGGGTGCGCTGAAGATACTTAAACGATTAGAAAGCGAGTTGATTTTAAAATCAAAGAAAATCGGTAAAGCAGTAATCTATCGAATAGATGTGGAGAATTTCTACGCTCGCCGCCATAGCGAATTAGTTCTATCGAGAGAAGCCCTTTATGCAGATCCAAAGGTGAAAAGATGGATTCAGGAATTGAGAAAAATAAAAAATGCTGATGTTATCGTCCTCTTTGGCTCTGTTTTAGATAAGCCGAATCCGAATGATATTGATGTTCTTATGGTAACAGATCAACAGCGATTTTCAAAGCTCCATCGGGAGATAAAAGAACTTAATGAAATGAACATCAAGAAAATCCATCCCATGTACCAGACAGACCAAGATATAATCAAAAACATTAAAAAAAGGGATAAACCACTTCTTAGCGCTATCAAAGGAATAATTGTTCTTGGAGAAGAAAAATTCTTGGAGATTTACAATGAGTCACGCAAAGAATAAAGTTGAATGGTGCTTGAACAAAGCAAAAAAAGAGCTCGACGAAGGAAAACAACATCGTGGATTAGTTAAAGCCAATACTGACCTTGAAAAAGCGAGGGAGCATGTAGCCAAAGCAGAACATAATCTTAAAGTTACTTTCTATCTGCAACAAGGAGGATACACTGATTGGTGTTCCAGCAGCTTATTTTATGTGATTTATCATTGCTTTCTTGCTATCCTCGCAAAGTTTGGCTACGAAACGCGAAATCAGGAGTGTACTTTTGCTCTTATTGCCAGCTTTATAGAAGACAAAAAGATAACAATAAACCTAGAAGATTTGGAAAAAGTGAGTAAGTTAAGCATACTGGATGCGCAAGAATCTTCAACGGCTGTACGTATTAGGGAGAATTACCAGTATAGCACAAAAGTATCGTTAGAAAATAAAGAGTATCAAGAGCTGCTTGAATTAGCAAAACGTATCCTTGATAAGACAAAAGAAATTTTGGAGGTGTGACGCTGAGAGAAGGATTTATTGATTTATTTTTTACTTCTTGTTTACTTTTAATTCCTTCGTCAGCAACTTCAGGTATTTCTGCTCGACAAAAACATATTTGCGCAATTCATGAAGCATTTTAATCGTGTCCATCAGCACCCAATTGTCGCCATTCTTGTACTGCCATAGCACTTCGTCAATCAAATATTGCCAGTTGAAGGATGCTTCTTTTTTAACAATAGTAAGAATATCTTCAAAGTCTTTGTCACGCTCTGTCACAGATTTCAGCATAACAATGAATTCTTTGCGAAGCACAGCAACAGTAAGCGCATATGTTTCTTTGAACTCGTGCCGTGCAAACATATCCTCTTTCATTTTAGGGCTTGTCACCGTATGAAAGATTTGCTTGACAAACAAATCAAAACGAGCACCCTCACGGGAATACATGAGCGGCTTATGCGGATCCAGCTTTTCAGGAATGTAGATGTTAAACAAGCTGGATTGCTGAAAGCCCATCGATTCAATCACACGAATGAATTCTGCACGATCTTCCAGATGCTCAAAAAGCAAATCAATATCTTTCGTATCATCTTTATAACCATAAAACATCATCGCTGTGCCGCCGAATGCTATACAACGGACATTTTTGTGAAGCCGCTTTCCTATTGCAGTGAATAAAACCTCTTGGTCGTTATAGGTTATCATTTTATGCCTCTCGCAGGTCATTTATATTGAATGGAATAAACACGCGCCATTTCTCTGCTATGTCAGGAAAGTTTTTCTTGCGCAATTGTGAAAGCTGTACCCATTTCTGTGAAAGCACGTGATAGTATCGCGAAGGAATACGCACGGCTTTAAAAAATAAGCGTGCAACATCGTACAACGCGCCCACCTTGTTCCAGCAATCGCGCTCATTGGCAAGCTTATACAGCTTTTTCCAGTCTGTAATGTGCTTAAAGAGATGCAAGCTCGCTAAAATCACACGAAAGCTTTGCGTTTCAATCGCGTCGATCAACGCTTCTTCAGGGCCGTACACGCCGTGCACTTGGTGGTCATACCACTCTGCAATTTTCATATGCGGCGAATACTTGTTAATGATGTCAAACATGCCTGGATCACGGGGACGCTGCTTGCGCAGGGTGATTTTGTACAGGCGCTTTCGCTTGCCGCCGCCGCTTGTAGTGAGATATTGCTGCTTCTTTAGCTTGCTGAGCAGATTGAGCGTCGACTGGCGTGCCATGCCAAGAACGTGCGAAGCTGATTCTATCGTTTGCAAACCTTCAAGCTTTCGTAAGATATCGTCTTGGTTGCGCATAAATGAGTATGCATCTGTTTATATATATAAATATTTCTATTTTTTGAGTATGTTAAACAGAATTTTTAAGATGGAAATGTTTATAAGAGCAGGCTGTTTGCTTGTCTCCAATGCCACCAAAGTTAGTGTTAAAAAAGAGGCCTAAAGGGGTTACTATCATCGAAGGGTTTCCTGGTATAGGATTAGTTGGCACGATTACCACAGAATTTCTGACAGAACATTTGAAAACAGAGAAAATAGGCGGCGTGTTAATCGACGATGTGCCTGCGATTGTTGCAGTGCATGGCAGCAAAGTGATTGAGCCTATCAGCATTCATTATAACAAGAAGTACAACATTGTCATCATTCATGCAATTACCCTCGGAAAAGGAGGGGGCTGGGATTTAGCAGCGATTATCCAAGACCTTGCAGAACAGTTGAATGCAAAGGAGATTATTGCTATTGAAGGCGTGGGCACGATGAAGCCAACAGAGGAAGCTGCTGCGGCTGTGTTTTATTACAGCACATCGGGCAAAAAAAATCTTGATAAAGTTGCAAAGCCGCTGAAAGAAGGAATAGTTGTAGGTGTCACTGGCGCGCTGCTTGCACGCCAAGAGAATTACAAAGTACCAGTGACTGCATTTTTCGCAGAAACACCGTCAAATTTGCCGGACAGCAAAGGAAGTGCAAATGTTATTCGTGCGCTTGACGGATATCTTGGCTTGGATGTTGATCCGAAGCCATTATTAAAACAAGCACAGCAGTTTGAAGAAAAACTCAAAATGATTATGTCGACTGCAAAGAAGACGACAGATTTACAAAAGAAGCAGCCAAGTTATTTTGGGTAAATGTGAGATAACTTTTTTGATTATGGATTTTTTTGGAAAACAGAAGTGATTCATTATTGCTTGAAGCATCGTTCGACGAGGCTGAATAAGAGCTGAGGGTTTACTGATGATTTTAATGGCGGTGATGCTGCCGTTGGAGTAACTTGCCGAGGCACAAGATAAGCCCAGCCGAAATTGTATTCTCTAGCTATTCTTTCGAGCACAGCGCTTGACGGCATAAAAGCGCCTCGCTCATAATGACCCATTGTTAAAGATGTGATGATAGGGGTATCTGGCTTTTGAGAGCGGCGTGCTGCCAATGCAGGCCCAAACCCGACCAATGGAATTTCAGCAGAACCTTCGGGGTCTAGATAGAATACCACAGGATCGATTACCGAACCGGAAATTCGAAGGTGGCCGGCAGCTGCTTTAAGTGAATGATATCGAACTGTTCCCGATCTTTGTGCAAGCTCTTGAAGATGAACAATGTGTGCAAGACGCTGGGAGTTATTGGTTTCTGCAGCAAGATCATCCAGCCGTTCAAGAAGCGGTTGACAAATATATGTTGGTCTTGACATAACTATTTTCTTTAAGGCTTTGTTTATAAAGGCGTTGGTCTCACTTTACAGATTATCCAATGGACTTTTGACTTTTCGTAATTGCTCTTGGGACACTTTCGTGTAAATCTGTGTTGTTTGCAGATTTGAATGACCAAGAAGCTCCTGGATGACGCGAATATCTGTGCCTGCTTCAAGGAGATGTGTCGCGAAAGAATGGCGAAGCTTGTGCGGTGAAACTGATTTGGCAATGCCCGCATTTTTTGCTGCACGCTTGATGATCAGCTGAACATTGCGAGGGGTTAATGGCTTATCACCGCCGAACAAAAACAAGCCAGCATTATTTTTTAAGTATTGATTAATAGTTTTAGTTAAGCTTTCGGGCAGTATAAACATACGATCTTTGCCCCCTTTGCCCGAGCGCACCCACCCGATATGCTGATTCAATTCAAGATCAACAGCTTTGAGGTTAAGACATTCACTCACACGAAGACCTGATGCGTACAACAATTTGATGATAAGTTTGCTCCTCAATGTAGGAGCAGCACTAATGAGTAGTTTTATTTCTTCTTTTGAAAGGATTACCGGCAATGTTGCTTTTTTCTTAGGATTTTTGAATTGGAGGAAATTTCGTTTGAGCATCTCATCGTACAAAAAACGAAGGGAACTCTTCACAAGCATATAACTCGCAGGACTCAGGTTATCCATCAGATCGGCCAAGTATCGTTTTATATCAGATTGAGTTACTTCTTCAGGTGTCTTTTTGATAGATAGGAGAAACTTCGTGTTATAGTAGAGATAAGCATCTTTCGTTCGCGGACTATACCCCCTCAATTTCAGCTCCGCAGCCAGGTCTTCGAGCATGTTTTTGCCTCTTTTTGATTTCACGCTTAAAAGATTCGCCTAATGTATATTAGACGAACTTCATTGTTTAAATAGATTGTGCACGAATTATTTAAGTTTTGATTAGAGTGTTTAGCAAAGAGGTTTTTGAGAGGCTCGCTAAAATGTTTAGTTTATTATTAGAAGTTTTGTAATGGAACAAAATGAGAACCATTATGAAACATTCGATTTTTGATTGAAGGATTTAGTTTAGGTTAGTTTTGAATTGTAAATAAAGATATCGATAGTTAATTAAAGGTTTTAGCGCGCGGAAAAAAAATGCAAACGGACAGATTTTTGAAAGAGAGCAAGATAAAACTTTTAAGCATCGACAAAAGATTTTAGAGAAAGGTTAACGACGTTTTCTTTTGCCTGCACTTCTTTAAACTCAGGGTGCATCTTGATTGAGGGCGTTGAATTGAAATAGGATTTGATAAGTGGAACACCTTTTTCTATTAAGCACGCAACGTAATGCATGACGAGCGCTTCAGAGAGATTTATCTGATGCGCAAGATCAGCATAACTCTTTGGCACTTCTTCAGTATAAAGGACGAGAAAAATTCTTTTTTCATCATAAGTCAAGGGCTGGACAGAAAAACGGTGTTTGTTGCCTGCGAGAAGCTGCTCAATGTGGTCAAGGCGAAGCATCATCTGCTCCATCCGCTGCTCTACCTTCTGAGCGTAAGAATAGTTTCCCTGGATCTCACTCGTGTTTTCGTTTATAGCCGATAAGTGTTCATCGAGCTCCTCACGAAACTGCGCGAGCGTAGTCTTTGTTCTACTTTTGAATAATACCATACACAAAACTTGCTCTGAACCTAACCCCAAAACTAAGGAAGTAGGAATGCGAAGTGGTTTAAAAAGATTTTGGTTTTAGATGTTTTGTCGTTGATAAGATGAGAATTATTGTAGATTCATCTGCTTCACAAGATATACTTTTTGTTTGCCGTCTTTAATGACCTCGCATTTTTCGTCATTCTCAAGCTCCTGAAGAAGACGATAAAAACTGCTCTTCGAGCACAGATGCTGCTCGTCGACGATAAGCTCTTTTAATTGCAGTGCAGAAATTTTATTGTGCCGACCAATCGTACTCACTAAAGCGCTTTTGATATAGGATTTACTGTTGCGAGCGATATTTCGCACAATTTTTTCCTGCAACGCACTGCTTTTTGGGCTGCTCAGATGCTCAATCTTTTGCTGAAGTTCACTCACTTTTGAATGTGTCGTATCATGAAGTGCAGCAACGACGCTGACTTTTTGGTTAAGTGAATTCAACCGCTGTTGGATGCTTCGCAAATGCTGAAAAGGAAGCTGACGATGAACAATTTGCTGGATATGTTGCGCAGTTGGAACTGTTTGCAGCTGCTCATGCAAAGCGAATATCGTGCTTTGCTGCTGCTGCACCACATATTCTTGGCTTCGCACACGTTCGTTTAAATAACGAACCCAATCATACAATGTCTGAGTATCTTTTCTGACGTTTGCAAAAGAAGCGTGAATATGATCCTCATTTTTTTTGAACAACCCCATGAGTAGGAGGAAGTGGGACTATTTTAATAAGCTTTTGTTTGAGTCGGATTAAGTTGAAGACAATTACGTTGAATAGACTCATAGTCCCAGTCCCATATTGAGACTTGAATAAGCCCGCTGTAAGTCAGTCTCAGTACTTATTTGGGAATTTTTGGGACTGTTTTAGGATTAGTTACGACGAGCGAATGGATTTATTGGGACTGTATTGGAATTAATAAGGACTGCTGCAGAAATGTCTCAGGAGAGATGCAGGACAGGAACTCTTTTAAAGCCCACGCATATAAAAAATAATATGTGGACAAAAAAAATGCTTGCAGTGGAGCTTTCAAAACTGAATAATTTTGATAAGATTGATGTCGCGCTTGAGCAGTATGCAACACCAAGTGAAATTGCTGCAGACTGGATTTGGAGTGCTGCCATGAAAGGAGATATTGCAGGAAAAGTGATAGTTGATGCTGCCTGCGGGCCAGGTATTTTGGGGTGCGGGGCATTGTTAATGAGTGCGGATAAAGTTATTTTTGTGGATAAAAGCAAAAATGCGTTGCGATTGGTTAAAAAAAATGTTGAACTGCTTGAACAGGCTTATGAAATCAAGAAAAGTGAGAGTTGGTGCGGGGATATTACACAATTTGAAGGAACAGCAGATGTCGTTGTGCAGAACCCACCGTTTGGAACGAAAATAAAGCACAGCGATAAAGCGTTTTTAGAGAAAGCATTTGCTGTTGCGCCCATTGTGTACAGTATGCATAAAATTGAGACTGCGGGCTTTGTTGAAGCGATTGCGCGAGATCATGTGTTTAGGATCACTGAGGTAATGGAATATGATTTTGGGCTGAAACAGATACTGCCCTGGCATAAAAGCAAGATGTATTATGTGAAGGTTGGGTTGTGGCGGATGGAGCTTAAAAAAGATGGAAAGTGAGAGATGTTTAACAAATAGATATGGCCAGAAAACATAATATTTCAAAAATCTAAACCTTTATAAACAACCCATTTTTTAGTGTGTCCATGGACGCCAAGATTCTTGAGGATAAGAAGCGCAGGCTTGTTGTTGAGCTTAAGGGAGTTAACCATGGGTTCTGCCACGCAGTCAAAAAAGAACTGTGGAATGACAGTGCTGTAACGCTCGCAAGCTATGTTGTTGACCATCCGACAATCGGCGTGCCAAAGCTGCTGATTGAAACGAATAACGACGAAGATGCCAAAGATGCGCTGAAAAAAGCAATCGAACGGCTGAAGAAAACGACTGAACAATTTAAAGTTGAATTGAAGAAGGTTAAGTGAGAATTCTAGAGAGTAAATGTGTTTTTTCGACTGAATCGAAGTCTTTATAAATAACCTCCTTTTGCACCCACTCAACCCGTTCACTATCCGAGGATAGGAGGGAATCATGGACAAAGCACGCGTTACTAAAGCTCTGGAACAATTGCAAGCGGAAAAGCAACGGAAGTTTCAGCAGAGCTATGATTTTATTGTTACATTAAAAGATATTAATGTCAAGACACAGCCCATTGATGCTTATGTCGTCTTGCCTCATTCTCGCGGAAAAACAGTTAAAGTGTGTGCGCTTGTGGGTCAAGAGCTGGCAGAACAGGCAGCAAAAAACTGTGACCTTGTTATCCGTGAAATGCAATTTGACGCATACAAAGGAAAGCCGAAAGATGCAAAAAAACTGGCAAAAACATATGATTTCTTTATCGCACAAGCAAACTTAATGACACAGATTGCAGCTGTTTTTGGACGAAGCTTTGGTCCGCGGGGAAAAATGCCTAATCCAAAAGCAGGATGTGTCGTGCCACCACAGGCAAATTTAGCAGTGCTGAAAGAAAGATTACAGAAGACTGTCCATGTCAAAGCAAAAGATGCGTTAATGCTGCAGTGCATCATCGGCAATGAAAAAATGAGCATGGACGAAGTAACTGATAATGTCATGGCAGTGCTCACTCAAGTTACAAAAGCACTCCCGAATGAAGAGCAGAATATCAATTGCATTTATTTAAAGAAAACAATGAGCAAGCCGGTGAAGGTATAATGGTCAGCGAGAAGAAAATACGTGTTGTTGCACAGCTCATCGAGAAGATGAAGCAATATCCCATCCTCGGCGTTGTCAACATGGAAAATCTCCCGGCGCCACAGCTGCAAGTGATGAGGCGTTCACTGCGCGGCAAAATAGAGTTAGTGATGGCACGCAGGCGTGTTTTGCAGCGCGCAATTGAAGCAAGTACAAACGGCGCAAAAGAGCTCATTCCATTCCTTGGTGGTATGCCCGCATTATTATTTACAAAAGAAAATCCATTTTCATTGTATAAGACCGTGCAGAAAAACAAGAGCAGTGCGCCTGCAAAGCCTGGGCAGACATCGCCGCAGGACATCATTATTCCAGCAGGTCCAACACCATTTGCACCTGGACCAGTAATCAGCGAGTTCAGCTCAGTTGGCATCAAGACTGGTGTCGAAAATGGAAAAGTCGCAATCAAGCAGGATTCATTAATTTGCAAGAAAGGAGAAGTTATCAATCAAAAAGTATCGGAAGTACTCAAAAGGCTCGGCATCCAGCCGATGGAAATTGGATTAAATATTGTTGCAGTCATTGAAAAAGGTGTTGTGTTCAAGGCGGAACAGCTATTCATCGATGAAGATGTATTCAACGCAAAGCTCATGGATGCAATCTCAAGCGCACGAAATCTTGCGGTTGATATTGCATACCCTGCACAGGATGTCATCGAGTTCCTTGTCCAGACTGCATTCAGAGAAGCAAAAGCTGTTGCATTGGAAGCTGGCGTTGTCAGCAAGGATACCATCAATGAAATGCTCGGCAAAAGCGAGCGGGAAGCGCAGGCGATTTTGCAGGCAGTTGAGGATAAAGCTTAAAAATTACGCGTCCATAGAGATGCTCACCGGAGGAGATAAGCATGGAATATGTATATGCCGCATTACTCTTGCATAAAGCAGGAAAGAAGGTTGACGAGGAAAGTGTCAAGAAGGTGCTGCACGCAGCAGGCGTTACTGTTGAAGAAGCACGCGTCAAAGCGTTAGTTGCAGCACTTCAAGGCGTTAATATTGACGAAGCTGTTAAGAAAAGCGCAATGGTCGCAGCTCCAGTTGCAGCAGCGGCTCCAGCAGCAGCAGCTCCAAAAGAAGATCCAAAGAAGAAAGCTGAGGAAGATAAAAAGAAAGAAGAAGAAGCTGCAGCAGGCTTAGGTGCGCTCTTTGGTTAAATTTTTTTTTACATTATATTTTTATTGATATCACTATGGAAAACACACCCGTGTTCAAACAGTTTGCGGATCAAAAGCATCTTGTTCTATCTCTCCGTGCTGAGCTGCGGCAGCTCTATGACAAATTACAGCCGCTTGTCTTGAAAAGAAATGAGTGCCATGATTCTATAGGGGGGATTTTAGATAGAGTGCGGCAATTACGCGTGCAGCGAGATGAGCTTACAGGTTCTGTCAGGAAGCATAAGGATGAGCGTGCTCAGGTTCAGGAACAGATACGACAGCATATCACAGCTGTAACAGGGTTCCGCCAAGAGAAAGTATTGTCAAAAGAAGGATTGAGAAATCCACGTGCATATGAAAAAGAGATTGAGAAAATTGAATTTCATATTCAAACAGAAGTCATGAATTTTTCCAAGGAACAAGGATTAATGAAGAAAATAAAAGAGTTGAGGAAAAAAGCTGAAGGAGCGGCTACTGCTCTTCATGCAGTGCAGAAAGTTCGCGGCGAAGAAAATACAATCAAGCAGCTCAAAAAGCAGAGCGAAGACGTGCATAGCGCCGTGCAGAAATATGCAAATGAAAGCCAGCAAAAGCATGAAGAGATGCAAGTGCTGCTGAAAGAAGTAGATGCGTTGCGAGAGCAGAAGAAGCTGCACGAGAAAGAAATCAAAGGATTGCGTAAATTGCGCGATGATGTCCGTAAAAAACTTGAGAGTGAATTAGAAAAATTAAATGAATTGTCAAAGCAGCTGGGCGCAACGAGAGACGAGCAGCAGAAACAGCACAAAGAGCGTGTTGAAACTCATATTGCTGGCAAAATGAAAACTGTCGAAGAAAAACTAAAAAAAGGCGAG
>Ga0209542_10017601_pt1 | contig 11685 bp, 10 predicted proteins | sample RifCSPhighO2_01_FD_184028 | JGI IMG/M metagenome (GOLD analysis project Ga0209542, IMG submission 184028) | Soil microbial communities from Rifle, Colorado - Rifle CSP2_plank highO2_0.1 (SPAdes) (version 2) | ecosystem: Environmental > Terrestrial > Deep subsurface > Rock core/Sediment ...
TGTATATCTCATCTTTCCGTATGGACCGGGCACGAGCATGCCGCGTTCGACTATCGCACTTGCTATCGTGATGGCTCTCACCCTCGTGCTGACCGGTCCAGGTGCGTACGCGTTTGATCTGCCGTTGTAATGAGCACATTTCGTGGATACGTTTACATATTGATAACGGCGATTGGCACTCGATACATTGGTTCAACAAAAAACCTTGCAAAGCGCATTGCGGAACATAATGCAGGAAGAGTGCTTTCGACGCGGCTCAAGCGCCCCGTTAGATTACTCGGTTACAGGGTTTTTTCAGATGTGCGTGAAGCCGCAATGTGGGAGAAAAAGTACAAACGCAGTCACGGTCAGCTAGATAGAGATATGAAAAAGGGTATATTAGTTGTAACCGCAGAGAGTCCTTTCCGCCGGCAGTAGTCCTTGGGACGAGCCCGCCGGGCAGAGCCCTCTGGGCGGCGCCCCTCGTAGCTCAATGGTAGAGCAGCTGCCTTTTAAGCAGTTGACGGAGGTCCGATTCCTCCCGGGGGGACATGACATACATCGACGCTGTCGTGCTCGGCATCATCGAGGGGTTGACGGAGTTCCTCCCGATCTCCTCGACGGCGCATCTAATCCTCGCGGGTGAGGTGCTCGGAATCCCCTCGAGCGAATTTCTCAAGAGTTTCGACATCGCGATACAGCTCGGCGCGATTTGCTCGGTCGTCGTACTCTTTGCACGCTCGTTCCTCGACTTTGAGGTTCTCAAGCGTCTCGTTATAGCCTTCGTGCCAACAGGGGTCATCGGGTTTCTGTTCTACGCGCTCGTGAAGTCATTTTTGCTCGAGAGTATTCCGACGATAGTATTCGCGCTCGCGCTCGGGGGTGTCGCGCTCATCGTCTTTGAATATTTCCACCGCGAAGAGACCGAGGAAACTCCCGTCTCCGCAATCAGCTTGAAGCACGCATTCGGCATCGGCATCTTTCAGTCTCTCGGTATGATACCCGGCGTGTCGCGCTCGGGCGCCACCATCATCGGCGGACTTTTGCTCGGTATTCCGCGCACGACCATCGTCGAATTCTCATTCCTTCTTGCCGTGCCGACGATGATCGCGGCAACCGGGTATGACTTATTCAAGAATGCGAGTACGTTCACTCTCGAGAATATCTCCGTCCTCGCCGTCGGGTTCGTTGTTTCGTTCGTCGTCGCGATTCTCGCTATCAAATTCCTCCTCTCGTACGTCCGCACGCACACGTTCGTATCGTTCGGCATCTACCGCATTCTCGCTGCGGCAATGTTTTGGCTTATTCTCATCGTCTAACTTCCGATTTTCACCGTTACGAAGTCACTGATCGGCGCGCCGTCCGGACCGATGCACGAGATGGTGTAGGTCGTCGCGCCTGTGAGCGGTACCGTGGAAGCCCCTTCTATTTTCCCGATAATCGCATGGTGCGTGAAGCTGCCATCCGGACTTGAGACAGTGCACTCGGTCACCCCCTGCGTGCTCCAGAAGACTGATGTGCGCGCTCCGAGGCTCACGGATTCAGGCACTGCCCATATCTGGATCTTCGGCTCTACGGTCGGTGCACTTGAGGTCGCCGTTGGTTTCTCTTCTTCGGTTCGCGGCGCTTGTACATACCGTATCTCGACTTGTTTCTCTTCTCCCGTGTTGTACCCACGCCACTTGCAGAGACTATCGAAGAAGCTCGGCGGAATGATGTTCGAGAGGAAATTGCTTGCCCACGGCCGCGCGAGGCACAGGCCCTGCACGATACCGCCACCTTCACCAGTGTACGAATCCGTCCCATAGAAACCTGCAACCTCACTCGTATCGGTGCGCGTGCCGCCGATTATCGTCGCCCCTCCACCGAGGATCTTGATGTCGCCATAGGCACCCGGCGTGAGATTGGCCTGATTGAACGGATTTTGCGTCGCAGGTGTGAGGGGCACGTTGAGCGGTGTCGTGAACACTTCGGTCACCGGGTTTTGTATTTGCGGCAAGAAGGGCTTGATCGGCAAAGTCGGGCCCGTGGGTGTATTGGTATTGAGTGTCCCGCTCACAGGAGGCGAGTTCAATGAATTGAGGAGCTCGGAAAGATTCGGAGACGTCGAAAGTGAAGTGGAGTTTGTGGCGAACACTTGTGTGGAGCAGCTATTCGAGCCTGATGATCCATTCACCATAAGAATGAAGTTCGTCGCTGCAGTAATTGTGGTCTGTCGTGTCCCCTGCAGCTCCACGGGCCCGATATCCGGCGAGAGCGTCGCTGTCGTCGCGTTCGTGGAGTACCACGAGAGATTTACCGTCGTGCTCGACGCTGTTGAACTCACGACCGATGAATAGATAGAACATGTCGGGAGTCCTGGCGGTGTGACGCCCGTCCCCGTGCCCCCGCCAAATGGCGGCGGCGTGGGCGGTTGCGGCGCGAGGAGCTTCTGGAGAAGACCCCCGAGGAGCGCGCTAACTATCGGGCTGAGCCCGCCGCCGCCGAGACCCATTGAGCTTCCGCCGAAACTCGTAGATACTCCGCGACAAACATTCGGAGCGATGCATGTGCCTACGGTAAGTGAGCCAAATGTCGTGTCAGCACAAATCTGCGGCCCCGGCGGACAGAGGTATTTATTGCCCGCTGGTCCCGCCGGGCTCGGGCAGCATCCGCCCGCGCATTTCCCCGGGACAAATCCGCACTTGCAGCCCGGGATGACGGGCGTACACATGGCGTCTGCGGTCGATCCAAAGCCCGGAGACCCGATTAATTTTGAAAGTTGTTGCGCTGCGATTACCGTTCCCCCTCCGATGACGATGCCTTTCCAGAGATCTGCCGATTGCGCATGCGCACGATGCGGTGCAAAAAGAAGCAGGAGCGCGAACGCGGAGATGAGTGCAATGAATCGAACGCCAAACGAAGACGTCTGTGCGGACATAGCACCAATAGTATCACGCGCGCTCATGCGCAGATGCGCCTCTGTGCATCACGGGCGCATGTCGCGCTCGAGCCCGCGTGATATCCGGCGCGCTCTTTCGATTATCTGCTCAATTGAAAGATCGCCGAGCCCGGGGAATTGCGGCGACGCGAGCGAGAGCACACACGGGCTTGGCACCGACACGGGAGACAATGAGTATTCCGCACACGATGAAGATGCGATTCCGCCGGGGAACGCAGCGGCTGCGGCCGATGTCGGCTGGCCGGATGCGACGAGTTTTGCGACAAGCGCTGCCATTCCGGCGATTGCCGCCATCGTTCCGATGTTTGAGAGCAGCCCATCGAGCCCGGTGAACGAGACGCCTTTGCACACTGTCGCGAAACACATGCCGTTCACGACACCCGCGCCGTTCCCTGCCGGTACGATACACGGGAAATCGCCCGCGGGCGGCGGCTGGGGAGGTGAAAGAGCTGCACGCCGGTTGGTCTCGGCGACGCATGCCGGATGCGTGAGGCCGCCGGTCGCCCCAGGAATCGGAGTCTTTACCGCTACCTCAGCGGGGAGCGGCGTGGGCCCGGCGGTGGGGAAGGCGACAGATTCGCACCAGAAACATGGAGCTGGTGTGATGTCGATTGCAGGCATTACATGTACGCCAAGGTCCATAAAACCGTTTGGTGGCGGTATGTACGGCGTCGAACCGGGACCGGCGACGAACGCAAGTACGGGAAGGGGGGTGACCGCTGAGAGAAGCAGCGAGACGAGCAGCGCGAGAGCTTGCAGGCGAGCGCTCATACCGATGTGAGCACGAACTTCTCGAGCGCGTACTCGAGTTCAAACCCTCTGCGGCGCGCTCGATGCGGGAGCTCGGCAAGCTCTGCTACGAGCCGTCGCGCACGCGCATCGTTCGCATTGCGCAGGAGCGCTTGCTTGGCAGCCCAAAAAAGAAATCCATGAATGGCCTCGGATTGCTTGCCGGCCATGAATTCACGCTGCAACCCTACCCAGAGTTCTTTTTTCTTTCCGCGCTGCAGGTAGTTTGCCAGTGAAAATATCGAGTCCTCCCGCTTGGTCTTCGGCGCGTCGAACCGCTCAGCGGTGGTTGCGTGCTTCTCGAGCGTGCGGCGGAGCTCCGCGCTGGGCGACCGCTCATAGATCAAAAAGGTGTCATTGCTTTTATTAAGTTCCGGCAGCGCAGCGCGCAAACGCTCTCCGAGCTCCTCGTGCTCGAACACGTTGTCGAAGACGACAACGCGCTTTGCATCGAACATTCCGCTGCCGCTCAGCGCTGCATCGAGGTCGCCGAGCGAATGTGCGTCGGTTATTCTGAGTTCTGTGAGTCCGGACTTCGCGACCAACGAGCGAATTGTTGCCCTCGCCTTCTCTGAATCCGCTCCGCTGAAGAGATAGAGCATACGTCCAGTATACACGCGCTCATCTCGGCGCTCGGCTTCTATTTCTGAGTGCCCGTGACCCGCTCAACGGAACCCCAATCGGGGCCTGTCGAGATCTCGGCACGTATCGGCACGCCACTGAGCAGTTTCGGGTCCACGACATTCTCCATGAGTGCGCGAATCTCTTCCGAGATCTCGGAGGCTACGTCGCTTCGTATCTCGTAAACGAGCTCGTCATGCACCTGCATCAGGAGCCGTGCGGTATCGCGCCACTTCTTCCGCTCTAGAAGTTCGTCTGCCTCGACCATTGCACGCTTGATGATGTCGGCTTGGGTGCCCTGGATGGGCGCGTTGACCGCCATGCGCTCTGCCTGCGCGCGAAGATTCGGCAAGGGCGACTTGAGCGCCGGGAAGTACCGCCTGCGACCGAAGAGCGTTTCCGTAAATCCTTCGCGCGCGGCATCTGCTTTTGTGCGCTCGATATAACGAGCGAGCCCCGCAAAATTCTTGAAGTAATCATCAAGGAATTTCGCCGCCTCGTCGCGCGAGACAGTAGCACCAAGATTCGCGCGCAGTGCGTTCACTCCCATGCCGTAGAGGATACCGAAATTGATGACCTTGGCGCGGCGGCGCATTTCGTAGTCGACGTGCTCGTGCGGGACGCCAAACACTTCGGCAGCAACTTCCGTGTGCACATCGCGCCCCTCTTGGAAGACGCGTACCAGCTTCTTGTCTCCCGAGAGACCCGCGGCGATACGCAGCTCAATCTGCGAGTAGTCTATCGCGACGATAGAGAAACCCCTTGGTGCGATGAACCCCTTGCGGATGCGTCTACCGGTCTCGGTCTTGATGGGGATGTTCTGCAAATTCGGATCTTGGCACGCCATCCGGCCCGTCGCGGAGCCGGCTTGGAGGAATTGAGTGTGCAATCTGCTATCACCTCCGACGAGCTTCGGCATCTTCTCGATATACGTGCCGAGCAATTTCTGGAGCTCGCGGTACGAGAGCACATCTTCGATGATCGGGTGCTGACTGCTGAGCTTCACAAGCTCCTCCTCGCGAGTGGTGCGCGCTCCTGTCGCCGTTTTCTTCTGCTTCTCGGGCTTTATCTTGAGCTCGTCGTAGAGCACGTCGCCGAGCTGCTTGGGAGAATTGATATTGAATTCGTGGCCGACGTACTTGTAGATCCGCATCCCTATCTTCGAGAGCTCGCTGGCGTATTCGCGCTCAAGCGCTCTGAGATATCCGACGTCGAGAAGCACCCCCGTCTCGTTCATCCGCTTAATGACCGGAATGAGCGGCTTCTCGATGGATTCGAACACGCCCGCGAGCCGCCCCGTCGCTCGAAGCTCTTTGAAGACAGCTTCACGCGCGGTCTTGAAGTTGTCGGTGTGCGCGAATTGAAGGACATCGTCGAAAGTTGGGTTCGATAGATCGCTCCGCAGAAGCCAGAGCGCGATGCGTGCCTCTTCAAGTTCCGTCGCGTCGACATCTTGCGGCGTGTGCGTATCGTGCGCGGGCAGGTTAAGCACCCCGGAGAGGCGCTCACGCAGCGAGCGGAATTCGAGCTCCTCGAGCATCTTCGCAATCCCTTCGGCATGGTCACTCATGTTCCAGTGCCGCTTGGGGAGCGAGAATTCGATATCGACATCACCATGTATCTGAGCAAGGCGCTTAGAGAATGCCGCTTCGGCTTTTTGCGCGAGCAAAAGCTCGATGGTGCGCGTCTTCACGCCCCTCTCTTCGAGCACCTTCGGACCTTTTGCGAGCGCCTTGTAGAGATCTTCTATGGTACCGAATTCTTTGATGAGTTCTGTCGCAGTTTTCTCCCCGATGCCGCGTACGCCGGGGATATTGTCGCTCGGATCTCCGCGGAGCGCTTTGTAGTCGACGATATACTCGGGCCCGAATCCATACCTCTCTTTCACCGCATCCTCGTCATAGATTACGGTGTCGCTGAGGCCCTTTCTGAGCGTGAACACTTTGACGCGCTTCCCATCGACGAGTTGGAGCGTGTCCATATCCCCGGTCGCGATAATCGTCTCGAAGTCGCTCTTGCCTTTGAGCGCGTGCACGATGCAACCGATCATATCGTCGGCTTCATATCCCGCTTTGCTGTATACGGGGATGCCGAACGCATCGAAAATACTCGGTGCTCGGCCAAGCTGCTCTTTGAGTTCGCCATCTATTTCTGCGCGTTTCGCTTTGTACCCATCAAATTCTTCGTGACGGATGGTTTTGCCGGGCAGATCGCGCGTGGCGATGATGAAGTCGGGTTTGAGCGACTCATGAATCTTCAGGAGCATGAGTATGAGGCCATACAGTGCGCCGGTCGGCTCCCCTTTTGCAGAGGAGAAATCCGGCAGCGCATGGTACGCGCGATGCAAAATAGCGTGTGAATCCAAAATCACGAGCCGCTGCGGCTTGCCTGATTTCTCCTTTTTGGCCTTTCCTTCAGTTTTCGAGCGCGCCATGTACCGTGATGATACGCGCAGCATCGCGTATGTCGAATGAGATACTGATGGCACTCTCGGGGCGGACACTCACGCATCTGCTGCAGGTGCCTTCGAGCCCCTGGTCCGAAGCTCATTTTGGAGTGCTTCCGCAAAAGCCGACATCTGAAGCATGCGAACACTCATGACGGCCGCGTCTGTGAGCACTCTCTCGCGGAGGGCATCGAGTGCGTCTGCCAATGCCATCGCGCGAACGACTGATGTGTGGGGTAATTTGAACAGGTGCGCCATCGAAGCCGTGTACCCTACGGCAAGTGCGTCTATCGAATCATGCAGCGCTTCGGGGTTGCCGTTGAGAAATGCAGCATCGAGTTCTCGGATGAAGCTTAGTACACACGTGCGTGATTCATTGCTCTGCCGCAGGGACATGAGCCCCTGCGTCATCGCGTCTTGATGGGACTGGGTCTCCACAGACATTTTCCCAACGGACGCACCCGCCTCGACATTAAGGGCTCCGAGAGCCGCCGCGCCGACGGCTCCTTTGAGGAACGCGCGCCTACCCATGTTCTCCAACATAAAAACAACGGTATCACATGAGTGCTTGGGAATGTAGCTGTGCGATAATGTGCAGCATGGTGCAGTTCGATGAGAAAAAGCAGACAGAGCGACTGCACGATTTGCGTGCTCGCGAGGAAGAGCAGCTCGCGGAGATGCTCTCGCAAAAATACAACGTCGACTACGTCGACCTCACATCGAAATCGATAGATACTGATGCACTCCGCCTCATCCCTGAGCCAGAAGCGCGTGTCGCTGAGGTCGCGGCCTTCCGCAAGCTCAACCGACAGGTATTTGTCGCCATGCGCTCCCCCGAGCGACCCGACGCGCTCGGAGCGGTGCAAAATCTCGAGCGCCTCGGCTACAGTGTGCGGCGCTTTATCGTCTCACACGCATCGCTCGAGCACGCGTGGGAACGCTACCGTGACATATCTTTCGCGACGGAGACTGAGGCGGGCGTTCTCACGCTCTCAAGCGAGACAATCCAGCAGATGCTTGAGAAGCTCAAAGTGCTCAGCGATGTGAAGACGGAAATTCAGAGCCACGCGGCGAGCAAAGATACCCACCGCATCTCGCGCGTGCTTGAGATAATCATGGCGGGAGGACTCTCGCTTGGTGCGTCCGACGTACACCTCGAGCCCGAGGAGGCGGGCGTGCGCATGCGTTATCGCCTCGACGGTGTGCTTGTCGAGGTGCTCATGTTCGATATCCCGACGTACGCTCTTATCTCATCTCGCCTCAAGCTTCTCTCCGGTCTCAAGCTCAATATAAAAAATGCTGCACAGGACGGACGCTTCTCTATCCAGGTCGGCGGCAAGGAGATCGAGATACGCACGAGCGTGCTCCCCGGTGCGTACGCCGAGACGATTGTTATGCGCATCCTCGATCCGAGCACGATAGCGCTGCCGATGGAGGCACTTGGTTTTGACGCATACCTGATGGGCATCTTCCACAAAGAGATAGCGAAGCCCAACGGCATGATTCTGAACACGGGTCCGACCGGAAGCGGTAAGACGACGACACTCTACGCGTTCCTCCGCGCGGTGCACAATCCCGGCATCAAGATTATCACGATCGAAGACCCAATCGAATATCACTTGCCCGGTATTGTGCAAACGCAAGTGTCGAAAGACTACAGCTTCGCGCAAGGGCTCCGCTCTACTCTGCGCCAGGACCCAGATGTCATCATGGTCGGCGAGATACGCGACCCGGAAGTTGCGTCAACCGCCGTGCAAGCCTCGCTCACCGGACACCTCGTCTTCTCCACGCTTCATACCAACGATGCTGCCGGTACGTTCCCGCGTCTCATCGACATGGGAGTGACGGCCGACATCCTCGGAGCGGCAGTCACGACCTCGATGGCGCAGCGCCTCGTGCGCCGCTTGTGTAGTCTATGCCGCGAACCTAAACCAATCGCGGGTGACGACCGAATACTCATGGACATGCTTCTGAAGAGTATGCCGCACGCCGAAGAGCTCCCGCAAAATCGCGAGACGATGTGGGCGGCGAAGGGCTGCGAAAAATGCGGTGGGCTCGGATACAAGGGCCGCGTCGCGGTCGTCGAAGTGATACTCATGGACCGCGAGATCGAAGATTGTGTGCGGCACTCTTCGTCCGAGCGCGATATCTGGAAAGCCGCAAAACATCAGGGTATACGGCGCATGGCGCAAGATGGCGCCGTGAAGGTTCTCCAGGGCGTTACATCACTCGACGAACTCGGAAGAGTTGTTGATTTGCATGATGAGGTAATGTTGGAAACAATTGCGTAGCGACGAAGCCTGCTCCGTTTGAGGTGCAGCTCTCTAATGGAGTAATGCTCGAGACGATTTCGTAGTACGACGAGCATTTTTGACCACAAAACGGGCGTTGCACGAGTGCGATGGGGTGTTATGGTGGCGAAGGAAACGAATGTGTGCACGTTCGGGCGATGCTTTTGTTGGAAAAAGTTGCTGTTTAGATCTAAGGATAGTGGCAGTCGAAACCGCCACGTCCTCGAAGAAACCGCCATCGCCCGAAGCTGCACGCATTCGGCTCAGTGTGAATGAGAGACACCAGAGGCACTAAAAAAGCGCCTCAAGGTGCGCTAAAAAGCAATATATCACGCTCGAATTAAAAGTCAATGAGCCGTTTCCCGCCCGCTCGCGGCCCGGAGATGCCTCAAACTATGGCTACAAACAACCAAAATACCGAAAAATCCCCTCGCTCGCTCGACCAGGCGCTGCGCCCCGCGACGTGGGATGAGTACATCGGGCAGTCGAGTATCAAGGAAAACCTCCGAATACTGCTCACCGCGGCCAAAGGGCGCAACCATCAGCCCGAACACGTCCTCCTCTACGGCCCGCCAGGTCTCGGCAAGACGACGCTCGCACACTTGATGGCGCGCGAAATCGGAGCGAGTCTCCGGACGACGTCGGGGCCTGCGATTGAGCGCGTCGGCGACCTCGCTTCAATATTGACGAATCTCTCACCAGGCGACGTGCTCTTCATCGATGAGATACATCGCCTCAACCGCACCATCGAGGAAGTGCTCTACCCGGCGATGGAGGCTGGCGTGCTCGATATCGTCATCGGCAAAGGACCCGCGGCACGTACCGTGCAGCTCGAGCTTCCACCCTTCACGCTGATCGCAGCGACGACACGCATTTCGATGCTCTCCGCACCGCTGCGCTCACGATTCTCCGGCGGCACCTTCCGTCTGCAGTACTATACCGACGTAGAGATCGCCGAAATCCTGCGCCGCTCAGCCGAAATACTCAGAATCGTTATCGACAAGGACTCACTCTCTGAAATTTCGCGGCGCTCGCGCGCGACGCCGCGCACGGCAAACTACCTGCTTAAACGCGCGCGTGATTTCTCGGAAGTAAGCGAGCAAGCGCTCGACACCAAGACAGTGCAGCGCGCACTCGCGATGCTCGAGATCGACGAGCTCGGCCTCAATCAGACCGACCGCGACATCCTCTCTATCATCATCGACAAGTTTGCCGGCGGTCCGGTGGGACTCAAGACGATAGCAGCGGCACTCTCGGAAGAAGAGGCGACCATCGAGGAAGTGAACGAGCCGTACCTGATGCAGATAGGGCTTCTCGAGCGCACGCCGCGTGGCCGCGCGGCGACGAAGAAGGCACGCCAACATCTCGGCGCGGACGTCTCCGAGCAGCCCTCGCTGATGTAGTGGGGATAAGACGCGCCGCAGGAGAAATTGCCGATACAATAGAAAAACTTGAACGCACGGTAAGCATAACGCCTCGGCACACCCGAGGCGTTATGCTTACCAACTCCTCGGCTCGGAAATCCGAGAGGTCACTCGGATTTCTCTCGCTCGCTCTCGGTGGTAACAAACAACCACCCGCGAGGGGTGGTTGTTTGTTTTCGGTCATTGTGAGTCACTGAACGGGCCGTTCCGGATCGATATGATCTCCCCTCGACGACCAGGGACTTTGGCTTGTCTTGCGGAAAAACTTTCGCTCACCGCACTACGAGCGCATGGCATCCCTACTTCATTTCAATCCCTGCTCTGACCGACGGCTCCCGCAGTGTCGCGAGTGTGAGCCCGCTAGACCCTGGGAGTTGCCCCGCTGCTCGAGACGTTGCCGCTTCCGCCTCAGGACGACCAACGCACGGTACGCGCATCAGTGCAAGTAACTATAGGTCTGGCTCGCCGCAGACGAATGAATGAAATGCTGCTGATTTCGGGGACTTCCTGTGCATGGAGCTGTGCATAAGTATGTGGACAACGCTGTGTCCGGAAACTGCATAAAAATCTCTTTTTTGCATTTTCCCCCTATCACCTATAACCTGTTCCCTACCACCTATTTTATGGCAGGGCACAACAAATGGGCGCAGATCAAACGACAGAAGGGAGCGGCAGACGCCGCGAAAAGCCGGCTCTGGGGCAAGCTCGGCAAACGCATCGCCGTCGAGAGCAAGAAAGCACGAGGTGACATCAACGCCGCAAGTCTGCGTTCCGTCGTAGAGCAGGCAAAAAAAGCCAACATGCCGAAGGACACTATCGATAGAGCAGTCGCAAAGGGCATCTCCACCGAAGCGAGCGCACTCGAGAGCATTCTCTACGAAGCCTACGGACCGGGCGGCGCTGCGATACTCATTCAAACGGTGACCGACAGCCGCAATCGAACGGCGCAGGAAATAAAACACCTCCTCGACAAGAACGGGCTTGCACTCGCAGCACAAGGAAGCGCGCTCTGGGCATTTGTAAAAACGACAGACGGATACGAACCAAAAACTACAGTCGAGCTCAGCTGAGAGGAGAGTGCGAAACTGATGGAGATACTGAATGCAATCGACGACCACGACGACGTCGAGGAGGTCTACACGAATGCGGAATAAAAAGCGGGGCGCTCCTTGTGGAGAGCCCCGATTGCAAGCA
>Ga0209542_10017602_pt1 | contig 11684 bp, 15 predicted proteins | sample RifCSPhighO2_01_FD_184028 | JGI IMG/M metagenome (GOLD analysis project Ga0209542, IMG submission 184028) | Soil microbial communities from Rifle, Colorado - Rifle CSP2_plank highO2_0.1 (SPAdes) (version 2) | ecosystem: Environmental > Terrestrial > Deep subsurface > Rock core/Sediment ...
GGCCCACAAGCTCACGCCCCACGCGAATCGAGAGAACGCGCCCGGTTGTTTTTACATGGTCGCCTTCGGAAATTTTTGTTGAGTCGCCCAAGATGATGGCGCCGACCGACTCCTCTTCAAGGTTGAATGCAATGCCGTGGACAGCGCCGTGAGGCGTTTCAAATTCAAGCATCTCCTGGCTCGCGGCGTTTGAAAGCCCGTAGATTCGCGCAATGCCGTCACCCACTTCAATAACGCGGCCGATTTTCTCGGCCTTGAGATTTTTGCGAAAACCTTCAATTTCGCTTTTTAGTTGATCAATAATGAAATCGGTCATAAAAAATTAGTGACGTGATTTCGTAAACCCCGTTAGAACGGATGCTTCGCCGAGCTAAGCTCGGCTTCGTGGCCGTCTGACGGGACCATTATAATACTCAAGTTAGCTGTCTTCATTGTTCGGCGTTTGTCGAACGAGTCGACCGCGTTCTAACGGGGTAAACATATCCCGGAGGAATTTCCGTCCGGTTGCATCAATCAAGAGTTCGTCGTCTATGAGGATCCGCGCGCCGGCAACAAGATCGGGGTCTATGGTTTCGCGGATGAGGGCACGCGTTCCGAACATTCGCTTGAGCTCACCCCGGTATTTCGGGTCAAGTTGTGCGGCTGACTCGACGGCGATTTCCGAGCGGCCGGATTTTTTCATATGCGCACGCCGAATGCCTTTTTCAATCTGCCCGATTTTGGAAAGCGCCCGGTCGCGAACCAAGCGGGAAAGAAATCGCGCTGTTATCCGTTTTTGATCCGCAGGGCTTTTGTTCTCAAGCGCCTTGAGGTATGCCTCGCGATATATTCGTAACGAGCGCGTCATTGTTTTTGTGTTGCTTCTTTAAGTTCTTCGAGCGCTTCTCTGATGAGTGGCGCGTCTCTCCGATCGGCGGGTATTTTGCCGAGGACTTTCGTGACCGCAAGCCGGACGAGCTCTTCGGCGCCCGCGCTGACGCCTTCTTTCATCCGCGCCTCTTCTTCCCGGATTCGGCGACGCGCTTCCTCGATTATTAATTCTGTTTTTTGCTCTGTCGCGCGGAGAATTTCGTTTTTCCGCTCCTCCGCAGCCGCCTCCCCCTTTTTAACGATTCCGAGCGACTCATCGTGAGCTTTTTTCAGGGTCTCCTCTTTGAGGACTCCGATTTCCGCAAGTTTTTTTTCTCCGTCTTTTGTGAACTGAATTCCTTTTGCAATTTCATCTTTTCTCGTTTTCATCATTTTGAGGAGCGGTCCGTAGGCATAGCGCTTCAAGATAAATAGGAGCAAAAGGAAATTCGCCGCCTGCGCGAGGAGGAGCTTTGCATCAATGCCGAAGTGGCGGACGAAATCATCCATAGGGTAGGAGAGCCCCGCGCTAGACGAATTTAATGATGAGCGCGACAACGAGGGCGTAGATCGCGACCGCCTCCGCAAATGCGATTGAGAGGATCATCGCGGTCTGGATTTTTCCGGACGCCTCGGGATTCCTGCCGATTGCCTCGAGCCCCTTTCCTGCTAAGAGTCCGATTGCAAGCGCGGGCCCGATTGAACCGATGCCCATAACAAGGGCGGTCGCAAGGAGTTTCACCGACTCCGTGTCAAGAAGCACTCCTGCGGCAATTTTTGTTACTTCACCTTCCATAATGAATTGATGTTAACGATTAATGTTGGCTCACCGCGATGCTTGTAAAGACCATAGCGAGCATCGCGAATACGAGCGCTTGGATAAAACCGACAAAAATTTCAAGCATCAGAAACGGAACCGGAATGAGATACGGCACGAGAAATCCCGTGATGACCAACAGTACCTCGCCCGCGAACACGTTTCCAAAAAGCCGGAACGAAAACGATATTATCTTAGCAATTTCAGAAATAAATTCAAGGATGCCGACGAAAAAATCGATGGGATTCCGGAAAGAAAAAAACTTTGAAAAATGCTTTATTGCACCGATCGCGGCGACTCCGAACACATTTACGGCAAATACCGTAATGATTCCGAGTGCGAGCGTAAAGTTTATGTCGCTTGCCGCAGAGCGGAAAAGTGGAACGAATTTTCCCCCCTCGCTCGCTGTCTCGTAAAACCCGACCGAGCCGATCCCCGGCAGTATTCCGAGCCAGTTTGACGTAAGGATGAAGAAAAAAATCGTTGCGACAAGCGGAAAAAATTTTTCAGCGCGTTCCCGTGTTCCGAAAACACCCTCCATCATACCGAGAATCATATCCATCAGCGCCTCAAAAGCGTTTTGAACTCCCGACGGGATGAGCCGAGGGCTCCGAAAAACAACGATTGCAAGCGAACCCAAAAAGACGGTCGATACTCCGCTCATGAGGAGCGTATTTGTCATCGAAAGTCCGAGAAGGGATATAATCGGCTCTGCCGCTATCTCAATACGGGGCATACCCAGTATATCAACCTCGACTGTCCCGACGGTACGTCGAAACAGAGAAAGGTTTCTGGATTACTTGGATAATCTCGCTATTCATGATGGTTTTCGAAAAAAATCTGCGGACATATATATTTGTCGAGGTTGTATTACTGGGCATACCGTTTGATACTACCGGAAAATGTCCAAGATTTCAAGTGTATGAGGAACCCCTTATCCCCGCAAAGCCGTAAAAAAAAATGAATAGAGCGCCTAAAGGGCGCTCATGTCTTGAGAGAACATCTTCTTTTTAGTACTTCGTAGTGCTTACGTTTGTCGATCCGAAGTGGGCTCCACGAGCTTCTGCCAGTTGAGTTCTGTTGTAAGGACGTTAAGTGTCCAGCTATAAGGTACGTACGCTTCCATTAGATGAAGGGAGTTGCGCGCATGGCCCCAGTGCCAGAGATCTCCGATGAAAAGATATCCTCCGATCGCGTCGGGTTCGAGGTCCGGCTGTATGGCATAGAGTCCTTCCGCGAGCACCCCTCTTTGGCCGAAACGAGCAATCAGATCAATGGGATGCAAACTAACCTTGTCTGCAACATCAGAGAGCTTGGCCCATTCCTGCGATCTGGCAAATTCCCCTAACGCAACACCTATTTGATCGGCTTCGAGACCTGTTATTATTGTTAGATCTTTCCACCGAGACAATTTCTCCGCGAGCAACGGCGGGGCGTAACTGGGTGGTATATTTATCGCGCTGAATCCGATGGGTCCCATTCCTATCAGTCGATACACGGCGAGTGACTGTCGAATCATTTGGTAAGGCATGCGTACCTCCTAGAAATGTCCTAACAAAGAAGTAGCATTGAAATTGCCAGATGTCAAGCATTTAAACACATTTTGACGAAGTCGAAGAACGCTTCGATATACTATGCTGAATGCCTGTGCAATCTAAAAATTTGACAAAACACGTTAAAAATGATATGATTGGAGCATTAATACAGCAATATATTATGAAAAGTGTTATATATAAGCCATTTATTATTTTTTCCTTGCTTGCGGTTAGTGCAGGACTTTTTGGAGATTTTACAGTTGCGTATGCAACTTCAACAGTTCCTGCGCCAACGGTTGTATTTGTCGCAAATCCGACAACGATCCGGCGCGGTGAATCTGCGGCGCTGTCGTGGACATCGACAAATACGGATTACTGCGTGGCATCCGGCGGCTGGTCTGAATGGGTTTTTTCTGGAGGTGCAGAAAACGTATATCCAAAAGTCACAACTGATTACGGAATTACGTGTAATGGCATCGGCGGGTCAGCCGCATCGCGCGTAACGATTACCGTTACCGATGCAGCGACAATTCCGTCAACATCCTATACTCCCACGTATACGTATTACGATCCGTATCGGGTATCTGGGGGAAGCTACCCGTATAATACCAGTCCGACGGTGAATGTCTCCGTATATCCCACGTCAATCAATCGCGGCCAAGCAGTGACAGTGAACTGGACAAGCACGAACGCGGGTTCTTGCTACGCCGCGGGCGGCTGGTCCGGCGGGAAAAATCTTTCCGGATCTGAAACGTTGTATCCCCAACAAACAGCGACATACACGATTGTATGCACGAATTCTTACGGTTCTGGTTCTGACAGCGAGTCGGTCGTGGTCTATAATTTCGTTGTGGGCGGATTTGGCGCGGGGTGCGCCGCGAGCCGAGAAACAGCGGCGGTTGGAAGCACGGTTACGTTTTACGGAAGTTCGTCCGGAGGCAACGCGCCGGTCACCTATCGATGGAGCGGAGACATTTCCGGAACCGGAGAAAGCTATCCCGTAACATTTTCCGCGACCGGGAGAAAACAAGCGACAATAACCGCAACCGATTCTGCCGGACGGACCGCGAGCGCGAATTGCAGTGTTACTATTGTTGCGGCGGCTGTGTCAGCCGCAAAAAAGCCCGCGACAGGAGTAGTGCTTGCGGAAAAAACGGATGAAAACGATTATGATAAAATTTGCCGGGAAAAGGGATACGTGAAGCCATCTGAAATTGAGCTTGCGGGCACGGACTCCGGAACGAGCACGACGTCGGATGAAAAGAGCAAGCAGTCATTTCTTTCGTTTCTCGCGTTCGGCGCCGGGTCATTGCCGCCGGGACTCGGGCTCTTCCTCTTTATGCTTTTCGTGATTCTTCTTACGTTCGGAACCGTGATGGTTGTGCTTCGGATGGCGAGGAAGCGCGAAGCAACTCCATAATATGAAATATACGCAATCATAAAACCCCGATGATATGTCGGGGTTTTATGATTGCAAGAACTATTCAAAGAAAAATCCCGGCACAATAACCAGTATTGCCCCAAGAATTATAAAAGCAATTTGGGATATGCCGTGCCGGAATGAAGAGGACTCGTGGAGTTCGGGCATGAGGTCTGCGACCGCGATATAGATGAAGTTTCCCGCGGCAACCAGAAGCGCGTAGGGCAAAAATGGCCGTAGGAGATCTCCCAGCGCAAACGTAAGAAGCACTCCGAAGATTGTTGAAAGCGAAATGAGGAAATTATACAAAAGCGCTTTTTTCTTATCGAGTCCCCCATGGATAAGGACGCCGAAATCGCTTATCTCCTGCGGTATTTCGTGAAATATGATTGCGGCGGTTGTGAGAAATCCGAGCCGGACGTCGGTAAGAAACGCAAGGCCGATGATAACCCCATCGATGGTGTTATGTAAAAAGTCCCCCCAAAGAATCAAACGGGTGTAGCTCGAGACCTCGCTCTCTTCGCCGTGGTGGTGGTACCAGATGAAAAATTTCTCGAGGACGAAAAATAAAAAGATTCCGCCGAATATAAAAATTGCGAGCGATTCAAACGTTTTGCCGCTTGACGCAAGGGCTTCGGGGATGAGCTCGAAAAGCGAAACGCCGAGAAGCGCGCCAACCGCAAAGCTCACGGTGAAGTGGGCGAGCCGCTTCATCTTTTCCTCGCCGAATATTATGAGTGCTGCGCCGGAAAACGAGATGATGCTTTCGGCAAGCGCCGCTCCCAGAGCTGAAAAAAATACGTTCATCCCGTTAGAAACAGGCCACGTTAGAAGCCGGCATGATTAGTTTTATAATACCAGTTATATTCATCGAAACTTTATGGTGGTAGCTTCTAACGGGATTCATTGTTTTAGCGCGCACGAGTTAAACGCGCGCACGCCGGTGTTGTAGAATTCAACGAGCGATTTGGCGCTTTCGACTGTCTTATTATAGCGCTTCACCGTATCATTGTATTCCTCGACGAGGGCGGCATACGCTTCGCGGTTATTCTCTTTTTTTGCATTCTCCGTTTTTTCACGAAGCGTATCGATGTGCGCTCTTTGGGATTTAAGCTCTCGATCAAGCGCCTCGATTGTCATTTTAATCGTATCGTCGGGCTCGGAGCAGGCAGAAACCGGAAGCCCGAAAATCTGGACTGCAATAAGCGCCGTTGCTCCCTCGACGGTCCCCTTTTTCGCTGCGATGCCGATCTCTGTGAATTTCGGATTCAGGATATTCGCACGGTGCCCCGGCGAATCCATCCACGCAGAGACAAGATCCTCCTCATCTGTGAAGTTTCCCATCGCGAGGTTTTCGCCGATAAGAATGTAGCGGTATCCAGCACCCTTCACCCATCCGTCAACACCCGTTTCGACTGGCGAGACGTGCGCAAAATAATTTTTTTCAATCATATCATCGAGTTTCTCGGAAGCCGCGGCGTCGAGCTCTGTTTCGATGGCGAGGGGTTTAAGTCCGTTTGTCGTGCGCTCGCGATTCGTCACTTCGCGAATCTTTTCCGGCGAGAGTGTTGTGACCGTCCCACCGTTTGCTTTTCGGATTGGCGGCGGCGTGAATACGTCCCGCGCGAGCGACTCCACAATCTCACGGATCTCCACGGATTTCGGTTCCCGGAATTCCGTGAAGAAACGGCGGAGCGATAGTTCAATGGTATCAAGAAAGAAAAAAACACTCGAGCCCGCGATGAGTAGGGCGACGATGGCGATTCCAAGGTTTTTTTTCATGGCTGGATGAGAACGAAAGCCGTATTCCGGCGCGCCGGAATATTAATCTATTTCGTACCGAAGCGTGACGGCGACGCGGATTTCTTGGCTTCCGGGCTCGATCGAGGGCGCGGGAATTGCGTCTCCTCCCATCCCCATACCGATTGCTTTTGCTTCGTTCCGGTAATAGAGCGGCGGATAGATGCTGCCTTCATCGAGAGACAAGAGACGCCCGAGCGAAAACTTTCCCGCTTTTGCGATTTCAGTCGCTTTCTTCTGGGCATTCGCGATTGCTTCGGCGCGCGCTTCGGATTCGAGCTCTGCGGGATCATCCACAGTGAACGAAATCTGGGAAACCGAGTTTGCGCCGGCCTCCACGACTCCAGTCAAAATATCCCCGATCGTATCAAAATTCCTGACCTTCACGAGAACCGTCTGCGAAACCGTGTACCCCGTGATCTCTGCGGGCGGACAGGGTTTTGCGCCACCTGCGGGTTCGGGTGGCGGGCAGGAATAATATTGATAGCGCGGATCGACCGAGTACTGCTCAGTTTTGATGTCTTTTTCCTCGACGCCGGATTTTTTGAGAAGCCCGATCGCGCGGTTTACGCGCTCGGTATTTTCTCTCTGGAGCTTTGTAATGTCCTTGCCGCCCTGTGAGATTACGCTAAATGAAAATTTTGCGACGTCGGGTTTTGCGATGACTTTTCCCTCACCCTGAACCGCAAAACTTCGAAAGCTCGACGGCTCGATCGAGCGCGAATACGTCTGGACATAGCTCAGTGAGGCGTAGGCAAATGCAACGAGCGCAATTCCTCCGCCGATGAAGAAAATCTGTTTTCCTCGTTCAAACATAATGAAAATAAAAAAAGTAATAAATATTACGTATAAGAGCATTATATAACCTTTCCTGATTATATCAAACGTCCGTGGCCCGTGCGCTGTGACAACGCATCATTGTACGGGAAGACGGCGCGGGGTTACTTAAAACAAAAGTCGCTCAATGAGACCGAGAATACGTGCGCGGGGTTTTTCCGATTATAAAATTCCTCTTCAAAAATACCGGAATAGCGAGGATCAATTATTCCGAATTTTCTCGGCGGTATGGGCGAATAGGGAAATCCCTTGTTGTCATTTTCCTGCGGAGGGCCAAGGCGGATAATAAGCTCCTCGTCAGTATCGTTTTGTATTTTTATAACGCACGAGGTTTCGGCGGCATCGTCTTTTGTAAGCGCGATGTGAGCGGGCGCGAAACCAACGCCCGTATACCGGATTATTGCGCCCGCAAATTCGTCATCGTCTATGATTTTCGCTTCGGATCCGCCTCCAGGACTTTGGTTTTGTGGCGATTCGAGTGAGTTCTGATTTTCGTGCGGCGCCTCTTCGGCTCCTGGTAAAACCCGAAGCGTACCAAGAGTGATTCCGATTGCGAGAAGAAGGACGACGCCTGCGACAATTACCACATTCCACGGATCCGTAAAATTTTTTTTTACCGTTTCCATGGCTACAGTATAAAGGGTATTACACCCAGAGCAAAGGTCTGGATTCTTATTTTGCAACTGGAGCTCTCGGGGTATGATTAAAACCGCTGGGACCCTTGAAATCGCCAGCGAGTGTAATTATAATGACAGGATGAAACACAAAACACTTTTCGCCGCATTACTTTTCTTCGGCGTACTCGTCGGCGCCGGGATATGGTATAAAAATGCCCTTGCGCCAGCGCCGTCCTTCGACTCTACTGTAAAAAGCGAGCCGCAAGCGCTTTCTCAAAATCCTATGCCGGAGAAATCTTCGCAAACGACTGCGCAAAAAAATCCGATAACTGTTTTAAAAACCGTGAAAGGCGATATTGAAATCGAACTTTTTATGGATAGAACTCCGGTGACGGCTGGAAATTTTGTGAAGCTCGCGAAATCCGAATTTTATAATGGAACAAAATTTCACCGCGTTATCAAAGGATTTATGATTCAAGGTGGTGACCCGAATTCAAAAGGAGCGGATACGTCAAAATACGGTTTCGGCGGCGCCGGCTACACAATACAAGATGAGTTTGTCGCGGGCCTTTCCAATGTCCGAGGGACAATTGCGATGGCAAACACCGGACAGCCCAATTCCGGAGGATCTCAGTTTTTTATTAATCTCGTGGATAATACCGGCCTTGATTTTGATGAGCCGCCTTTTACTTCGAGCCACCCGGTTTTCGGGAAAGTCATAAAAGGGATGGACGTCGTTGATGCGATCGCGGGCGTTCAAACAGGCGCAAATAATATTCCGGTTGTTCCGGTTGTGATTGAGCGTATCATTATCGCCGAATAAAGCCATAAACTCCGTCCGGGGTTTACGGCTTTCTCTACTGCAATTCAACTATCTTTTTTCGCGATTTGAGCCCCGCGATGATCCTCAAAGAGCGCGCGGGGATATTGTAGTGTTCTGCGATGATCTCGATGAGCCGCGCATTCGCCTTGCCGTATCGCGCCGGAGCGTCGACAGACACAATGATATGCGTCTGGTCAATCTCCGTAACACGCCGCGTGCGGCTATTCGGTTTTGCCGTTACAAAAATTTTCATGCCGGGCAATTTCGATTTTCATATCACTCTCACATTCTCAAGAATGTGAGAGTGATATGACGGTTACCAATATTTCTTTTATCGCATCGAATTTTTGGCGCCTCTTGTAGTATACCCATTCGTGGAATACAAAAAAGGCCTTTCGGCCTTATACGGTTGGGGGTGGGTATCGAGACATCAGCGTTTTTTGAGACATCCAGATCGTCCATAGCGTCCGGTTTTTCAGATCTACCGCACGCGATTTCTCGGCGCGCGCTTCTCGGACAGTAGCAATGAGTGTACGCGCATTCGCAAGCCCGAGGCGGTGCTTTAGGGTCTCCATATCAATTTCCGGTCGCGCGTCAAATCCGAAGTATCGCGCCTCAGGGCCATGAATGGTATTCCCCTTGATTGCTCGGACTTCTCGATAGATCGGATTGTCCCGGATTTTCAATGCAAGCAGGCGAAGCGAGTTTCTGAAATCGGCCCGCATTTTTACTCCAGCAAATGTCGAGTGCCCGGCAAGCTTTTGCATCTCGCGCGCTTGCAGTTTATTGACGTGTATCACGACAATCGGGTCGCCCCTCTCTACACGCGTGCCGTCAGTAAGCATGACCGCGTCGCCAGAGTGCCGGACAAGATGAAAAAGAATGAGATTCCCAGCACGCGCATTTTCCCGGTTGAGCCGATAGTATCGAAGATAGCACCAGTCGTATGTGCGAAATACGCACGCTGAAATGCGTTTGAGCATTCGCTAAACCTCCTAAAAGATCACGCACATAGATTAGCATCTTATAGAAGAAAGTCAATATTTTTCAAATATTTTGATCGGAAGGATTGACAATTCTCCTTATCTCTCGTATGCTCTGCCAAGAATACAAAGGGAGGGCGCTGTGAAATCAAGGCGAAGAGTCGCGATGGCAATCGGAGGAATTTCTTTTTCGCTCGTAATGAATGCATGCGCCTCGCATCCAGCCATTCGGACTGATACAGAACAAAAGGGCTATGCCGTCCGCGGAGAAATCGCAGATCCGTCGCAGATTTTTGCGCTCGAAATTCCTTTGGACTCCGAATCGTCAAAAGGTGTTGAGCGGACGGTTGGGGTTAGAGGCGCGCCGAGTGGAAAATCGCCTGAGCTTCTGCCGCGTCAGAAATCCGGCGAGGTGCCGCTCCCGGCGCCAAAACGCGAGGAGCCGAAAATTGCGCACGAATCAATAGTGGCGGCTCCACCCCTATACATTGCGTTGGTCTCGCCCGAAGCTGCGAAGCCCGCGATTCCGCAACAAAAACCAAAAGTACCCACGAAAAAATCTGTAACAGTTACTGCAGCGTCGAAAAAGGATTGTCCATGCGAAATTACCGTTACTACTCCCTTGCCGACGGTTATCGATAAGACGACGATTGTTTCGCAATCGCGCGATCCGATCATACTGTGGCTCTTTGTACTCCTTGCGATGGGCAGTTTCGGAATCCTAGTCGTTCTTTCGCTCATCCTTCGCGAAATGCAAAGTCAAAACAATCCCGCCAATAATCCGCGCCGTCCTACCGCGCGGGTATGAGGCGTCGGAAACAAAAAAGCACGAGGTCTTCCTCGTGCCTCTTTTTTAAATGTGATGCTATTGCAAAACGACATTCGGCGGAGAGCCGACAAGAAACCCCTTTATTGAATCAACGCTCGCGTCAAGAATCCGATGGAGCGCCTCTGCGGAATTAAATGCGTTATGCGGGGTTATGACGACGTTCGGAAGATTGATGAGTACGTGATTTGCGAGGATTGTCTTGATATTATGCTCCGCAACATTTCCTTTTGCGATAAAATCAAGCTCGTCTTTGATGACAAGCTCTTCTTCGAGAACGTCGAGCCCCGCGCCTCCCACTTGTCCGCTTTTCAAAGCGCCTACAAGCGCCTCGGTTTCAACAACACCGCCTCGGGACGTATTTATGAGATATGCCCCTTTTTTCATTTTTGCGAGCGAGTCGCGATTCATGAGATGGTGAGTATCTTTGGAATACGGGACGTGGAGCGTGATAATATCGCTTTCTTCAAGAAGATGTTCAAATGAGACATATTGGAATCCGAATGACGCGGCCGCCGTCGTATCCGGGAAGGCGTCTTGGGCGATTACGCGCATGCCGAAACAGTGCGCAAGCTCGATCACCTTTTTTCCGATTTTCCCAGTGCCGATGATCCCGATGGTTTTGTCTTTAAGGTCAAAACCTCGCAGTCCTTCGATGGAAAAACTTCCGGTTTCGCGGATTCGGTCAACCGAAAGAAAAATTTTTCTCGAGAGCGTAAGAATGAGCGCGAATGTAAATTCAGCAACCGTATGATCTCCGTACGACGGGACATTCGAAACAATAATGCCGCGCTTTTTTGCTTCTGTGAGGTCTATGTGGTCGTACCCGACGGAACGCGCCATGATGTACTTCAAGTTCGGAAATGCGTCTAAAACGGGTTTATCGATTTTCGAATCGACGAATACCGAAATAATGTCAAAATCCATTTCCATCGAAATATCCTCTTTCTGAAGTTTCTCGTCGGAAAATACGACGTTCCCGTCAAGCCCCGCCTCGGCAATTCGTCTTGTGAGATATGTTTTTTCGTCTTGTGTTACACCGAAGTATGCGATTTTCATATATTACGAAAAAGTTCCATGAGCAATTTCATGAGGAAATCCCCAGCGTCTCCTTCACCTTTTTTACGACGTCGTCGAGGTGCCATTCGGATTTTTGGAGATACCCCAAAGCTCCGAG
>Ga0209542_10017603_pt1 | contig 11684 bp, 12 predicted proteins | sample RifCSPhighO2_01_FD_184028 | JGI IMG/M metagenome (GOLD analysis project Ga0209542, IMG submission 184028) | Soil microbial communities from Rifle, Colorado - Rifle CSP2_plank highO2_0.1 (SPAdes) (version 2) | ecosystem: Environmental > Terrestrial > Deep subsurface > Rock core/Sediment ...
CGGGGGCCTGAAATTATCACCATCCAGGGCGGGGGAGTTGCCAAAGAGTTGCCGGCGGCCGAGGCGGAAACTTTTTCCGGATTGATCAAAAAAGTGGCGCTGGAATCTGCCAACCAGTGGCCCATTTTGCAGTTGGCCCAAGAGGGTTTTTGCACGTTCAAGATTACGCCGGGTTGGATGTCGTATTTAAATATGGAAAAAGGGAGATTCCCGGAAATTGCCGGCAGCGAATTTTACAAAATAGTATAACATAAAACGAAAACCGCCGCAGTGAACTGGGCGGTTTTTTGTATGTAAAGGGCACAGTGACTAAGTTGTGCCCTTTACGTTTACTGTGACGGGCAGGATTTGCATTCCTTACACGTTGCGCGCGATTTGCGCCGCGTAAGGAAGCCAATGCGTAAACGTCACAGGGTGTAGCAAGAGTTAGTCGCTGCCACCATAGAAGCCGATGCAGCGGCGAACCTGCAAGAGGGCCAAGGGGCATCTATTAATATCAGTGCGGACGCGGCATCGTTAAATTCCATTGACGCCACCATTGATACCACTATTGATGCAGCCATTGATGCAGACGCGGCAACCGATATTTCAGCCGATGCCGGCGCCAGTGTATCCCTGCCTTCAAGCGTGGATGCAGCCGTAAACAGCGTGCTTGATGTATCGCTTGGCATTACCGAGTAGTACCTTCTTGTGCGTTAAGCCGAAAGCCCATGCGGGCTTTTTGGCGTACCAGCATTATATGTTAATCTTTGGGTAATGTTGGCTTGCTAGACATATGGGGCATGCGGGTATAATATGAATAATTGATTAAGAATGTTGTAAGTATTAAGATTGCCATACGTTATATATGCCAGACAAAGCCCTTTTAGAGCGACAATTTACCGAAGCCTACGATGCCTATTCAGATGCCATTTTCCGCTACTGCTACTACCGCGTTTTCGACCGAGATAAAGCTAAAGATTTCATGCAGGAGGCTTATTGCCGCACCTGGAAGTATATTGCTGAAGGGAAGAAGGTGGATAACTTGCGGGCATTTTTATACCGCACGGCCAACAACATCATTATTGACGAATTCCGCAAGAAGAAAAGTTTTTCCCTAAACCAGATCATGGAAAAAGGCTTTACCCCCAGCATTGATATGCGCGAAAAAACGGAACATTATTTTGCCGGCCAGGAAATCATCAGTATTGTAAAATCGCTGGATGAAAAATACCGCGACGTGATTATTTTGAAATATGTTGAAGGGCTTTCCACCAAAGAAATGGCCATGGTACTTGAAGAAACGGAAAATAATATTTATGTCAGGCTGAACCGCGGGTTTGCCAAGGTGAAGGAAATCATCGCGCAATCGGAAGCGGCCCTTCAAGCGAAAAAAGTTAAATCATCGTAAAAAATCATGCAAAACACCGAGAACCAGTTTGACAAACTGCTTACTACATCACAATCCATTTCCCTTTCAAAAGAAGAAAAGGAAGCAACCAAAGGAAATATCATCAAATTCATGCAGGAGCATCCGTTTGATGGCAACGCCCCAAAAAAAGAGCGGCCGCGCGCAATGCTAGCAGGATACTTCGGCGGGGCGCTTGCCAAACGGCTGTCGTATTCATTTGCTTCACTGCTGCTATTATTCGGCCTTGGTTCAGGGGTGGCGTTTGCCGCGCATAATTCGCTGCCGGGGGATTTGCTGTATCCGGTGAAAACCGGGGTGAATGAAAAAATATTGGGCTGGACCATGGTTTCACAAGAAGCCAAAGCGGATTATGATATCGCTTTGGTGCAGCTCCGCCTGGAAGAAATTGAAAAAGTGTCCGTGCGAAAAAAGCTGGATGGTAAAAAAACCGCCACCGTGAAGAATTTGCTGGACAGCCACATCGCTTCTGCCAAAGGCCGGATTGCAAGCATCAAACAACAAAAGGGCAGCAACGCCGGTGTTGAGGCAAGCGCCACCTTGGAAGCTTCATTGCAAGCCCACGCCAAAATAATCGGCACGATTATAGAAAAAGAAACTGAAAATGGCGCCAAGGCTTCCGGCATCAAGGATTTTTTGCCAGAGGTTAAAATCCGCGCCAATGAAGCTGTCAAAGAGCGCGAAGATGAAGCCAAAAATACCGCCACAGCAACCGAAACCACAACAAAGGCCATGGTTGATGCAGAATTGGGTAAAACCGACATGGATTTTAAAGATCTGGCCGCGCTGATGGTGTATAAAAAGCAGGAAGTTTCCGTCAAAACATATGCCAGGGCCGAAGCGGATTTGCTGGTGGCCAACGAAAGCATTGCCAGGGGAAAGGTGGAATTGGCGGCGGGGAACTACGGCGCGGCGCACGGGTTATTCCAGGATGCGCGGCGCGTGATGCGGGAAATACGTATTTATATTATTAACGAAGCCGGCTTGAATCTGGATATCAATGTTAATATTATTAAATAAACCGTACAAGGTTAATGACTATGGACCACGTACCTTTGAGAATACAAAAGTTTGCGTATGACATTGTTTATTACGTGCTGTGGGCGGTTGAGATGGTATTGTTCTTGCGGTTTTTGCTGAAACTGTTGGGGGCCAATCCGTACAACAGCCTGGTTTCGTTTTTGTACTCCACCAGCCGGGTGTTGATGGGGCCGTTTGATGGCATGTTCGGGATCTCTTCGGTGGACAATATGGTGCTTGAGCCATCGGTTTTGGTGGCCATGGTTTTTTACGCGCTGGCTGCCTATGCGCTGGTAACCTTCATTGGCATGATCACCCCTGCCAATAAAATCAATATAAGTTAATAATATACAATCATGAACAAAACACTAACCATAGGGATTATTGCCATTGCAGTGCTGTTGGCTGGAATTGTCGGTTTTTGGATGATGTCTCAAAACATGCTCAAGCTTAACCCGGACCAATACACGTTCAGCAACAGGGGTAATAACAAAACAGACCAGGGCACGGTAGTAGTGGCCATAACCGATGCCGCTGCCAATATGGGAAATGTCAGCGCTGTCAATGTAACCGTGGACAAAGTATATTTGCATAGTGAAAGCCAGGGATGGGTTTTGGTTTCTTCAAATGAACAAACTTTTGAATTGCTTGACTTGAAGGCAAAAAAATCACTTGCTTTGGTTGCCAAAACCAACGTCAAAGCCGACACGTATGACCAGGTGTGGCTGCATATTTCAAAGGTGATGGTAACGGAATCGGGAACTGCCAAAGAAGCCAAACTACCCTCCAATGATGTGCGGATTTCTGGTATAGTGAAAGTGGCCGCCAATGCAACGGCCAGCGCAACCATGGATGTGATTGCCGACGAATCGTTGCACAAAACCGCCAATGGAAAATTCGTATTTGCGCCGGTTATCAAATTTGAAAGCCGGAGCCAAGCCACGGTCAATGTGACTGCTGATAATGTGGTTACCATTGTGAACGGGAATGTTGATTCCAGCAAGTCAGCAGGCATGGATGTGACCGGGGAAGTGAAAGATAATTTTAAGCTGGATGCAAAAGCCGTTATTGAAATCAATGCCGGCGCGGTCCAGATAAAAGGGTCGTCAACGGATACTATTAATCTAAAATAATAATTATGGACAAAAAAGTAACTACGATTGCCGTCATTGCAGCAGCATTGCTCATCGTTGCCGGTATTTATTTTTCCTGGCAGGCATATTCAACGCCCGTGATAAGCCCCATGGGCCAAAACGGTGAAGGCGGAGAAACGGCGGAAGAAGGTTTAAATAGCGGGGTCAATTCAGGGCCATCCGGAGCCAAACTTGCCTACACTGCGGCGGTGGAACTGTACGGCGACCGGCGCATCCAGTTTGACGAAACATGCGTGGCGCTGCCAAACTATATGGCCTTAAAAAAGGGCACGGCCATTATGCTGGATAACCGCGCCAGCGTTGCCCGGAAAATTTCCGTGGGCGGTGTGGCCTATAACATTGCGGCCTATGATTACCAGGTTATTACGTTAAGCACCAGCGCGCCGTTGCCCATTACGCTCAACGTTGATTGCGGCACCGGCCAGCAAAATGCCAGGATTTTATTGCAACAATAGGGTTTCCCCAAAAAGCGCCTGTACATAGGGCGCTTTTTTGTTTTATAATGCTGGTATGAAAAATAAGCCTCAAAAAGTGGCAATTTTTGATGTTGACGGCACCATTTTCCGCTCCAGCCTGCTTATTGAAGTGGTAAATGCCCTTATTGAACAGAAATTGTTCCCGAAAAAAGTTTCCAGTGAATACACGGCGGCATACGACGCGTGGATTAATCGAAAAGGTTCTTACGAAGATTATATCATGGGGGTGGTGCGGGCATTTGAAGAAAATATCAAAAACTTACGCCACAAAGATTTTATGCGGGTGGCAAAACAGGTGGTGGCGCTGCATAAAAACCGGACGTATGTGTACACGAGGGATTTGATTGGCGCGCTTAAAAAGAGGCAGTATTTTATTCTGGCCATCTCACATTCACCCAAAGAAATTTTAGATGAGTTTTGCGCGCATTTGGGCTTTGATAAAGTGTATGGCCGGGTATATGAAGTGGGTAACAATGGTAAATTCACCGGCGGCACGTTGTATTTGGATGAAATTTCCAACAAGGCCAATATTTTGCGCCGCTTTATTGAAAAAGAAAATTTGAGTTTGGAAGGGTCATATGGGGTGGGGGATTCCGAAAGCGATATCAAATTTTTAACGTTTGTTGAAAATCCGGTTTGTTTTAATCCGAACAAAGGATTATATAAACACGCCCAAAAAAGCGGCTGGAAAATTGTGGTGGAGCGCAAAGATGTTATTGTGGAAATACTTAACAATAAAATTATATGACAGAAACCATTTCTTTTGATGATTTTAAAAAAGTGGAAATCAGGGTTGGAAAAATTGTGGCCGCGGAAAAAATTGAAAGTTCAAATAAGTTGCTGAAACTTCAGGTGGATTTTGGTGCGGAGCAAAGGCAAATTCTGGCCGGTTTGGTAAAGTTTTACACGCCCGAACAGTTGATTGGGAAATTGTGCCCGTTTGCCTTTAATTTGGCGCCAAAGAAAATGGGCGAACTGGAGAGCCAAGGAATGATTTTGTGCGCGGATTCAGGTGAAGCGCCTGTGCTATTGCATCCGGATAAGGATCTTCCAACGGGAAGCATAATTAAGTAAAAAAATGGCAGATAAATATTCAGCAGTTTGGGTTTCGCATTCTTCCATGGGCGACTTTATCAAGTGCCCCAGGGCGTACTTTTTGCACAACATATACCGCAATCAAAATGGCCGCAAAATAAATATTGTGAATCCGCATTTATCCTTGGGCATTGCTGTGCATGACACGCTGGAGGGCTTGCTGAAATACCGCGCCGAAGACCGGTTTAAAAAGCCGCTGATGGCTACGTTTGAACAGAATTGGAAAAAGGTTTCCGGCAAAGTTGGCGGGTTTAAAACGCCAGAGGAAGAAGCAGAGGCAAAAGGGCGCGCCGCCGCCATGGTAATGAGGGCGGATAACAACCGCGGTTTTCTGGAACGCCTGGCCGTGCGCTTGCCAGAGCATGCCAACAATATGCCGCCCAATTTTTATTTATCCGAAGATGATAATATTATTTTATCCGGAAAAATTGACTGGCTGGAATATGTGGAAGCAGATGATAGCGTGCGGGTGATTGATTTTAAAACGGGTAAAAACGACGAAGAAAAAACTTCTTTGCAACTACCCATTTATGCTCTACTACTTAACGCCTTGCAGAAACGCAAAGTTTCCGGCGCGGCCTATTGGTATTTGGAAAGAAATGATGGGTTAACAGAAGTGGAACTACCCGATTTAGCGGCTTCGAAAGAGCGCGTACTTGAAGTTGCCCGCAAAGTAAAAGCCGCCAGGGAAAAGCAAGAATTTGCTTGTCTCCGCGGCCCGGCCGGTTGCTTCGCCTGCAAACCCTATGAGAAAATTTTACGTGGCGAAGCAGAGCTGGTGTATGTTGACGAAACCCGTAGGACAGAGATGTATATGGTGTAACGTTTATGTTTTCGCGAGGTTATCGTTAAGCCATTGACATATACACTGGCTTATGCTATAATCAGGTATAGTAAGAATAGCACATTTACAGGTTAAAATTACTTGCGTCCAGGCAAGAAAACGGCGAAAACCCAAAAGGAGAAAACGCCATGAGTACCCAAACCCAGTCCCACAAGTTCGCAGCGGTCATCCTGCAGAATCTCCCGGAAGTTCCGGAAGACAGGATGCAAAGCTGGATCGAGAATCCCCGAGCGCTTCAACAGCTTCTCGCTGGTCTCAATCCTCCCATTAACGGATCGGCTACCGTCACCGAGTTCCCGGTCTGGAAGACCGTCAAACTCCGCACCGGTATTGACGCCGACGGCTACCGTAAACTGATCGAAGGCAAAAAAGTCGGTACCCAGAAGATGCGCATCGGCGACTACGCCAATGACATTCTCGGCAAGCCCGCTTTCACCGTCGTCACGGAAGAGACGGAACTCGACCTCGTCGTCGTCTCGGTCAAAGAGCTGACGGGTAAGAACGAAGCTCCTCTCAAGGAAATCTTCGCCCGTGCCAAGGAGAAGGGTCTCCAGCTCTGCCCCAATCAGGTCGGTCCCGAACTGCGATTGCAGTACGAAGACCAGTCCAAGGGCGAGTGGGTCATTATCGGCATGGAACCGATTACCGACTCGGACGGCGATCTCAGCCTGTTCCGCGTGGTTCACGGTGGCGGTGGCCTGTGGCTCGACGCGAACTATGGCTGCCCTGACAGCATCTGGGATGGGGACTATCGCTTCGTGTTCGTCCTCCCGCGCAAGTAATCTTCAAGTTGCCCCTGGTAACTTGGATCCTATGCTCTTCGTTGAGTACTTGGTTCCTTGGGACCCAGAAACAACATTTCTCGAAGGCCGCGATCAGTTAACCATACTGATTCGCGGCTCCACTTCAGAGTAATTTACCAATGTAGATTTTTCTGAAGTGGAAAGTTCTTTAATTTTCAAAAATCAGTCACAGCAATAAGTCTGTAAATTGTTATTGATTTATTGCTGTGACTACATTTCGTGGTCAAGCAAAACTGGCGAAACCCTAACGAAAGGAAAAACCGCCATGAGTACCCAAACCGCCAAGCTGGTCGCACGGATTGCCGAGAACCTGCCTGACATGTCAACGGCACAGATGCAGGGATGGATTGAAAACCCCAAGCGTCTGAAGCAGGTGCTCTCGGTGTTGGCTGAGGTTCCCTCCGACCCCAAGGCCTGGAAGCGGATCACTCTCGGCACGGGCATCAAGGATGCCGATGGCTTTCGCAAGGCCATCAATGACAGCGGGATGCGAGTCGGTGACTGGGCCAACGACATCCTCGGCAAGACCGCTTTCAGCGTGGCCACCAAAAAGAAGGACGTCGATCTGGTCGTCGTAAGCGTCGAGGAGCTGGGCTTCAAGGATGGAGCCAGGCTCAAGGATATCTACGCTGCCGCCAAAAAGCGCGGTCTCGAACTTTGTCCGAACGAAGTCGGTCCCGAACTGCGATTGCAGTACGAAGACCAGTCCAAGGGCGAGTGGGTCATCATCGGCATGGAGCCGATTACCGACTCGGACGGCGCTCTCAGCCTGTTCAGCGTGGAGCACGATGGCAATGGCCTGTGGCTCTACACGGACTATGACAGCCCTGACTACATCTGGAATGGGGACGATCGCTTCGTGTTCGTCCTCCCGCGCAAGTAATCTTCAAGTTGCCCCTGGTAACTTGGATCCTATGCTCTTCGTTGAGTACTTGGTTCCTTGGGACCCATCGACAACAACCCCCTCAAGCATGATGCAAGAGGGGTGTTTTTTTGCTTCCAATATGATAGGATAGAAATCGGATAGTAGGCTATTATCAAGTCTGCGGTTACGGCTTCAGGCAGCCGAATTCTATATTTCAGGATAATGCAGAATCAAAGCGGTCAAGGCTTCTTTGAGCGTCATACCTGATTAGTAAAAAATGAAGATACTTGGTGTAAAGCGTTAGGGTATATATTAAGATACCGAATCAATTCAGCCCTGAGAGTATTCGAGGGGTGGTGGCAGAGGCGACGCTTTATGCATTACCGACTCGGACGGCGATCTCAACCTGTTCAACGTGGAACACAATGACAATGACCTGTGGCTCAACACGAACTATGACAACCCTGACAACATCTGGAATGAGAACTATCGCTTCGTGTTCGTCCTCCCGCGCAACTCTCTTTATTTCTCCGCTTTAAGAAGGCGGAGTTTTATTTAACGGATTTTATCCAGCCTCCTAACATTTTTCCCACCTCTAGTAATTTTTCAGAAAGGTTAATATATTTTTTATCGTCCAAAGATTTTATCTCCCAGGCAATCTGTAAGAAAAACTTAAGCAAATCCAATTTAACGGAAGCCCGTTTAAGAAAAATCTCTTTTTCCGCCTTATCTGAATACCCGGCTTTTATGGTGTTCTCTATCACTTCCAAAAACAAAGCGTCAATTTTCGTGCCAAGCGTATGTCTGGAATCTCTTGAGAAATTAGGCAAAATTTCGTGCCATAATTTGTAAATTAGGACTAATTTCTGAATGATGCTTAATCCAAAAGGCTGGCTGGGGGGGGGGGTTAGAAGAAACGTTATTATGAAGATGAGACTGGGCCATAAATTTGAAGATTTAGTTGGTATGTTGAACCTGCTTTTGGCGTGGGAGGATTTTATCAGGGGTAAGCGCAGCAAGAAAGATGTCCAAGAGTTCTATATGCACCTAATGGATAATATCCTATCACTTCACGATGATTTACTCAATAATACCTACAAACACGGAGGATATGAGGAGTTTTATATCTCTGATCCCAAACCAAGGGTTATAAATAAAGCTAGCGTCAGAGACAGGTTACTACATCACGCTGTTTATAGGATTTTATACCCATTCTTTGACGAAAAATTCACATCAGATTCTTTTTCGTGCCGCGATGAAAAGGGGACTCATAAAGCGATAAAAAGACTTAATGCCTTTTACGGCCAGGTCAGCAGAAACAAAACCAGGACTTGTTGGATATTAAAGTGTGATATTAAAAAATTCTTTCACTCAATAAATCAGCAAATACTACTGAACATTTTACGAGAGCATATTCCGGACCAAGATATTATAAATCTTCTGCGGGAAATAATTATCAGTTTCCACCATAAAAAAGAGGGGCTCGGTTTACCTTTAGGAAATCTAACTTCTCAACTTTTTGCCAATGTGTATATGAACGAGTTCGACCAGTTCATAAAGCACAAACTGAAAATAAAATACTACATCAGGTATGCGGATGATTTTGTTATCTTGTCAGAGGATAAAAATTACTTGAAAAAGATAATCCCCACCATCACTGATTTTTTGCAGAATAATTTAAGCCTTACGTTACATCCGGATAAAATTTACATTAAGACTATATATTCTGGAGTAGACTTTTTGGGATGGGTTAATTTCCCGCATCATAGGACAATAAGGAATAAGACTAAAAATAGGATGCTGGCAAGAATTAAAGGAAATAAAAATTCAAAAACCTTAAGCTCTTATATTGGCTTGCTTAAACATGGCAATACGCAAAAGGTAAAAGATAAAGTTTTGAAATTATATGTCAGTGGAAATTGGGAGCCTTAAGTAAAGCTTAAGTGTTTGGTTTGTTAAAACATGGGAATAGGGTAAGATTAAGAAGAGAATTTTTAAGCAAATCAATATATGACCCAAGACGAGGCGATACAATTATTGAAAATGGGGTACAATGTTTTTTTGACCGGAGCGCCGGGCAGCGGCAAGACGTTTTTGTTAAACAAATACATTGAATACCTGCGAAAAAACGGCAAGCGGGTGGCGGTGACTGCCAGCACAGGAATTGCGGCTACGCACATGGGGGGAACTACCATCCATTCCTGGTCGGGGCTTGGCATTCGGGAAAAAATCAGTGACAGTGAGATTCGCGGCTTACTCAAAAAACCGTATCTGCGAAAAAACATCAAAATAACGGAAGTGCTTTTGATTGATGAAATTTCCATGTTAAAGCCCGGCCAGTTTGAGGCCGTTGACCGCATTTGCCAATACTTCCGCGCCAGTTTTGAACCGTTTGGCGGCATGCAGGTTATTTGTTCCGGAGACTTTTTCCAACTGCCGCCGATTAACCGGTATGATGAAGAATTACGTTTTGTGGTTGAGGCGCGCAGTTGGCAAAATTTGGATATGAAAATTTGTTACTTGCAAGACCAGCACCGGACGCAAGATGTAAAGCTGGCGGAATTGCTTAACCACATTCGCAGCAATAATCCGTATGCCGGCAAAGAAATGCTGGAAGCCCATCAGAAATCAGCTGGACGTCGGGCGTCGATAGCTTCTGTCACTAAATTGTACACCCACAATGTTGATGTTGACCGGATTAATGATGCCCAATTGGCAAAAATTGAGGGAAAGCCAATGCAATACCATATGACCAGTGGAGGCAATACGGATTTAGTGGCAAGCCTGAAGCGCAGTTGTCTGGCGCCGGAAACCTTGGTGCTCAAAAAAGGGGCGCAGGTGATGTTTATCAAAAATAATTTTGACGAGGGGTATGTGAATGGCACGCAAGGGCAGGTGGTTGATTTTGACGAATTTGGCATGCCAGTGGTAAAAACAATGGCTGGGCAAAAAATCACCGCCGGGCAGGCTGATTGGACTATTGATGATATTGATTACGAAACCGGCAAGGCAAGAACATTGGCTAATATTAATCAGCTTCCCTTGCGCCTGGCGTGGGCTATTACGGTGCACAAAAGCCAGGGCATGAATTTAGACGCGGCCGAAATTGATTTATCAAAATGCTTTATAGAAGGCATGGGCTACGTGGCGCTTTCGCGGCTGAAAAGTTTGGCGGGGCTGAAGCTCAACGGCATCAATGACAAGGCCTTTGCCGTGCATGAAAAAGCGCTGGCTATTGACGAGGATTTTAAAAAAAATTCAGATGAGGCAAGGGCTTTGCTGGCCAGTTTGTCAACAAAACAGCGGGAAAGTATGGGGGCTACATTTATTAAGAATTTACCGGAGCTATCTGCTTAAGATATACTAGGAATATGCAAAAGAGTATTAATTATCCGAAAGTTACATTTTGGGATATAACGAAAGCGTTTTGGGCGGGAATAAAACCACATACATGGTTGCTGGTTTTTGTGCTTTTTTTCGCTATTTCAACCAATGTTATTGCCATTATAGTCCCGGTTTTTTATAAATACTTTTTTGATTTTATCGCTTCCGGCGCGGGCAAGGCGGATGCGGCTGGTACCTTGGTTTCCATTATTGTGTATATTGCCATGCTGCATGGAGTGCTTTGGATACTGTATAGGTTCCATAGCTTTTTAAACAGCAGGTTCCAGGCAAAGGTGATCGCAATATTGAAACAACAGGCGTATGGCTATCTGATGGAGCATTCGTATGGTTTTTTTACCAATAATTTTACCGGTTCTTTGGTCCAGAGGGTAAACCGGTTTGGAAAATCATTTGAAAGATTGGCTGACAGGATAGGGTGGGATTTGCTTGCCTTGGCCATCAGGACGGTTTCAATCATTGTGATTGTTTATTTTATCAATGCATGGATTGCGTTGGTGATTTTGATTTGGTCTTTGGTGTTTGTAACATTCAATGTCGGTTTTTCAATTTGGAAAATAAAATATGATATTGCGGTGGCGGAAGTGGATTCAAAAACCACCGCATATCTTGCGGAT
>Ga0209542_10017604_pt1 | contig 11684 bp, 13 predicted proteins | sample RifCSPhighO2_01_FD_184028 | JGI IMG/M metagenome (GOLD analysis project Ga0209542, IMG submission 184028) | Soil microbial communities from Rifle, Colorado - Rifle CSP2_plank highO2_0.1 (SPAdes) (version 2) | ecosystem: Environmental > Terrestrial > Deep subsurface > Rock core/Sediment ...
CGGTAGCCTACATTTTTCCTGTTCCGATGATTATGGTTGCCTAGATAGCGAGGATGCAAGCTGGACAATAAGGAAGATTAACCGACTATGACGATTAGGAGGGTTTATCGTTGTCCTTACGTACGTAGAGCATTGATGGTTTATGAAGCTCCGAGTCGTACCAGTCAATACGGTACTTCGCCATATGATACTCCAAGTCCTTCCTCGTAAGGGAGGCGTAGTCGATAATTCTGAGATCATTCTTTTTTATTTTCATAGTTCCCGACACCACATCCGGTGGGTTACCTAGCACCCAACAGCTAAATATGTATTCCTCACCTGTCTTATATTGAGGCAGAAACACTCGCTCAAATCCTGAATCTTTCAAAGGGAATACCTTGCACATAATCATTTGCCCGACAAGCATCTGCTGTTCCTTACCTTGTTTTTGGAATTTTCTTCTTGAGGCTTTTACTGACGGTCGGTCATAATCGGGGTAAACGAACAGGGCGTACGCACTCGCTTTGTTGTTAATCACAATCGATACACGGATATTGTTTGTTCTTCTATCGTCCTCGTTTCCGTAATTCCAGGCTTCAATAAAATGCCAAACATCCCTAGCGTAGGTGGGGTTAGTAAATACCATACTTACATTAGGGGGCTGTTCCTCTCCAAATCTTGCGAACAGCATTGCAACAAAATCTGCTTTCTTCCAAACATCGAAGCTCGGGAACGGCACGATGTGCATCGTTTGAAATGAATATATAACCCTTTCAAATAATTGCTCCAACAAAATAAGTCCAAGGGAAACGATAATTGAAATAGGAGGAGGAATTGCTATGACGCTGGTAATGATGCTCAGGAACAGGAAAACTCTTGAAGCGAACTTTATTTTTCGTTCGTACCTTTCACCAATAACTAGCTTCTTTTGTTTCTTGTCGATGTAGATATGAATATGAGCCCTACGCCTGGCAGATAAAACACGCAGAGTGCCCTGCTGTTGCCTAATCCAATATGTGACTCGATTGGTTTTAGTTTGCTTCATCTCTACCGCTTCTATAAGTCGCTAACCGTTCAGTTACTTTGCTAATTATAGAGGACGTTCCTCTATAGGTGTTATTCTGTGATAGTTTGTTGTTGGCTGACCATAGCGGTCTAGATTTTATCAGAACTTTTATTGATAAAATCGACGGCTCCTTCAAGCAACGTCTTATACCTGCTTAAATCGGCAGGGTAATACACGTAGGCCCCCTCGCCAAACCCCGCACTGTTAGTTTTATCAATAAACTTCTGGTTAATTATTCCAAGATTATGCAGGGAAATATCACGTACAGCATGATATTTACGCAATTCTTTAAAAAACAGTTGTTTTTTGAGATTAATGCCAGTCAACTTATCAAAATTATCGAATATACCTAGCGACTTATTATTGCTTCCGGTTACTTTATCAGCTATTGATTTGAGAAATAAGTCAAACACTGACGTCATTCCGACGATACCAAGAATGATTTGCCATCCTGTGAATAGGTTACTGTTTTCAGGTGCAAGCAGTTCATTTTTGGTCGTCATAAAGTCAATGCTCTCGCCGATGGTGTGCGTAATTTTGGGATTTTCAAAACTTACGTCCGGGAATACAACACTAAACACTACTTTATTGTTGAGAGTTTTCTTATATCTTGAATAGCTGAGCAATGCTGTATGCGTAACCCACCAAATTGTCTCTATTCTAGCTATTGTTTCATCAGAGGTCATACGAATCACCTTTGGTGCAATGCTTGGCTGGGGAAGGGGGATTCGAACAGCTTTATTTTAACAGACATACAACCAGATATAGTAATTGTCAAACCAAACAAATGGACAATACTCAATAAGTTAAGCATTATCTTGATCTGGGCATTAGCCACTAACCTGAAAGAACACGTCAGCAAAACAACAATTAAGCTGAAGGTTGTTTGAGCCTACCAAAGGAAGGCGAGTTCCTGAAGCTGTTGTTTTGACCTGACAAGTGGTCCTATCAAGTTGGTGGCTGGCCCAGGAGCTTTTGCTACTTTTAGCGACCTAAAAGTAGAAGTTAGTTCAACTAAATTTACAAAATCACAATAAAGTACTATAACCATAATAATTTTCACCAGGGAAAAGCTAGGTTATTTTAGCGTTACCCTGAAGTAAAAAATATTAAAAATACTTATTATAAAATATTTCCTGATTTACAGGGTGGCACCCTGTAAAACAAAACTCTGTAAAACTAAAATGTTCATTTATCATTCTGGCCTGTAATTCGCTATTTTTAATCCTTGTGTTAATAATTATAGGTGACAGTGATTGATTTACAGGGTGCCACCCTGTAAAAAACCATAATGTCATAGAAGTTAATAAAAATGCTAAACGTTTTCTTAAAACTATTGTAATAGGCAGCTAGTTGATCGGTTTAAGTTTGCCAATACATGTAAGGTTCATTACGTAGCAGCTTCAACAGTGGCGGAACAGATGGATCTGGAGATTTAAGGCGTTTTAGGACTCCGGACTATATGTCCCAGATCTAACTCAGAATACAGCACACCATTTTCCATATTCGTTATCGCATCTTTTACATGGTGCATCATATTTTCGGGCAAGGAATCGACCAGGAACCAATGGATATCGTCGCACTTATGGGGTTCTGCGTTAGTAATTTCCTTTGCCCATTTACGGACGACAAAAAATAGGTCTATCCTATCGCCGGTCTCATCGTGCTTTGTCCGGTACATTGTGTGGACTAATTGCGCATCTTTGGGTTTAATGATGATTCCTAGCTCTTCAATGGCTTCTCGAATCAATCCAGCGACCGGTAATTCTCCGACGTCTACATGACCAGCGGGCACTGAATACCATCCGTCATAGTATCCGGAGCCTTGGCGGCGTATGAGTAAAATTTGTTTACTTTTTCGTAGAAGTAGATAAACCGCCGGAACCGCTTTGTTTCTTTCTTTAGCTATACTATTTCTCCTTTACCTGGCGGTCCTGGTGGAACAACGTTCGAACTCAAGCTTGTGGTGGAAGCTCGGGAGGCTTCTCCGTTAGTGTGTCGTTAATACAACCAACGGCAACTTGACCCAACTCACGCTGACGAGTCTCCTCTCGTAATTCGAGATACCTGTCGGCAACCCTATCTCCATATAGGTCTCGGAGGTATCTCTCCGAAACTGGAAAACCCTCAAAATTATAAGCTCCAGACTCATCTGGGATTCTAACTTCTTCAAGTTCTTTGTAACGACGAAGACCCTTCATTTGGATAAATTATATAACCAACACTTTATGACAGCAAATTCTGTAGGTTCTAACTTTGATAATCATTCTCAGATTGGCGGAGAGGGAGGGATTTGAACCCTCGCGGGAGATTGCTCTCCCCTATCGATTTAGCAAACCGACCCCTTCAGCCACTTGGGTACCTCTCCTCGTCGGAACTCGTTCTTTATTTTGCTTTCCAAAATATTTGAGTCCATTTTGAAAAGCAAATTTTACGAACGGTTCCTCCTCTCAAATTTTTAAACGGCTGTAAGTTTCCCGATTTGAAAATTTGCAAGGCTGTATTAACCCATCGTTCTCCAACCTCCTGGTTTACTGCTAGCTTGTCGGAAAGGGTTACCGTAAAGGCTATAACAACTGCCGTTCAAGATAACCAACGCTTACATATTAGCATCGTTAGCTCTCTGTAGTGAGTAAAAAGAGTCTAACAGGCGTAGTCTTGATCAAGCTTGCCCAAGTACTGGATCAGATATGTCTTACCGCCTGTGAATTCGTGACCAGTGCAAAACGTCCTAGCTTGCTTGGCAGTTCGCCACGTGCTCGCACCCCAATTTGGCCAACCGTTTTTCCACGTGCCAGTAATTATGCTCCACTGATAAGTTGTGCTGTAGGCTCCAATAGTCGTAGCTCCAGCGGCCAGCAATGCGTCATATTCGCCCTGCAGGCTCTGTCTATTTTGGGCAGGATCATTAGTCCAACTGTTCTCCGTCTCCACGTCCAGCCACCATGTGTTCGACCTGACGTTCTGGCTGTTGGCGTAATTTACTGCGTAAAGTCCGGCGTTATAGCCATAGTTATATGCTAGGCAGTTCAAATCGGTATCGGCACAGGTAAGCGGATAGTTTTTGTAATCAAGCCCCCGATACGAGCCAGGGTAGCCCGTATTTACATAAAGTGACAGATTATTAAACCAGCTCGATTGTTTTGCTAAGCAACTATTTTGGCTGAAACCAAGTCCGCCCGTGACGCCAACAATTCCAAAGGCCGCATTAGTAGGTGGCTTGGCACTACAATTCGGCCACGATACATCGTTGCCAACTGTCCCGGATGTATAGACGCCCTGGGCTAAGGCTATGCTTCCAAACACCAGCATGCTCACCAGTAATGAGCCAAAAAAAGCTAAAAGGCTAGTTTTCATACGTTTTTATTATACGTTACCTCTTCTTTTAATCTTTGAGAAAGGTAGATATGTCAAACATTTGAGGGCCACCCTCCTTCGTGGAAACTTCGAAGGGCAGGCCGTGAAGGCTGTAGCAACCGCCATTCAGGGAACCAACACCTACATATTACGACTCTTACAGCTTCTGGTACATCGTAGTGAAGTAAGTTGAGACTCTATCTTTTATTTGGACTCGGCTGGTTCTCTATCGCTAGCTTAGTGATTTCTAAGTTGCAGCTCTTATATTGCTTACACCAAGCCTCGCACCTTTTGGCAATTGCTTCGTCTCTGTAGTGAAAGCTGCATTCGGGGCATTGGTATATTTTTTCCTCTGTACCGTTCATAAATTTAGGGCTGCATCTATCTTAGCTTTATCGAAGCCTAGAATTCTTTCCTCGGCGCCGTCGTCTTTGACAATATGGGTACACGGCACACCCATAGAGTTGCAGATGTGAACTAGTTTTGGTATTTCATTAGGGTTTTTATCAATTAATACGTCTTCAAATTCTACGCCCCTGCTCTTTAAATATTCTTTCTCGGCGTGACAATAAGGACAAGTAGTAGTTGAATAAATTGTAATTTTAGCCATTGCGTTCTCCTGTATCTTTTATTATAACAATGCAGATAAAGGGGTCTGCCACACGAAGCTTTCTTAATCTCCGAAGCTTTTTAAGCGAAGGAGATGGCGAAGTGTGGAGGGCCATCGTGAAGGCTGTAGCAACCGCCATTCAGTCAAATCCTAGAGTTGTGATTGCTACTTTTTAACCAACGTGAGGGCTATCCAGTTTTTACCCCTTTCTTGATTGTAGTTTTTATCCATTATTTTCCATTTATTACCTAATGATTCCATTAGCTCCATTTCCGTCCATCTTTTTCTGAATCGAGGAGGAGAATCAGAGTAATCGGCTTTTCCTTTGTACCCTTCCATCGGTTTACTGTGTAAAGTCGTCGTTATAAAGAATGCACCGTTTGGGGAAAGTAAATCATGAATTTTAACAATTACAGCTTGGGCGTCGACTTTAGGAAAAAGATGTATAAATGCTTTGGCGAATATACCTTGGTATTTTTGATCCATGAAGTTATGGGTTAAAAAATCATCGTTTATGAATGTAGTCTTGGGAGAGATGACTTGAGCATTATTAATAATCTCCTCGGCTATTTCAATGGCAGTAGTTCCAAAACCAGCTTTCTCAAAAAAACGCAAAGCCAAACCTGATCCAGGTCCGAGCTCTAGTATCTTTACCTCTTTAAACTTTCCGTTTAGATACTCAATAAACGGTCCTATTAGCTCTGTATCCCTTTGCTCGTACTCGGGGAGTCTGGCAGCGTATTGTTTAGCTAGGGTGTTGTAGGCTTGTTTATTCACACTTAAATATTTTTTCATATGGATCGATTGGAGAACCACCGTGAAGGCTGTAGCAACCGCTATTAGAAGTACTGAAACAGCTTTTCACATTACCCTATTTGATTATAACTGAGCTTCTTTAAGACCAAGTTCGTATGCCATCAAAGTAAGGTTGAGCGTCTCAACACCTTCTGGCGTCAATTCCATAACATCACCAATCACTACCTGTTCGTCAGTTAAATTAGTATCTGTCACTGGAATTAGGTAGTTACCCGACCTAATCATTACATGCCCAATAGGCTCTTTGTTTTGTCTTACTTCATCAAGCAAAACCTCACTGCTCATATCCAGCAAGCTAGCAATTACATCGGTAGGGTAATTACCATGACCACCGCCAGAAGCAGGGCTATACCACCACCTCAAGCCATCAGTGCTTTGGGCTTGCTCGAGATTAAGATATTCCTGCTCAAAACGCCTAAGCATTTCAGTGTATTCGGACTCGTCGTGGTGCGTAAAATATCTGTCTTTAAATGGGCTTTCGTCAAATACTTTTTCAACTGCTGATGTAACGCTACCAGGCAGTAAATATCTGGAATTCACCCAATCACTATATTCCCTTGAAAACGGACGATAGTCCTCGTCGCCTGACTTACCAAGAATGCCTCGAAAGGCTGCATTAACAATATGCCGTCTTTCCAATGGCCTCCAGGTTAATGGTTTTTCTGATACTAGGCCTTGTGCGTACGCAGGTATTATAGGTTTCTCCATAAAATCCTCTTATTTGCAATTATCAATCTAAAAATGAGGATTTGCAAGCAATAGCAATATAAAATCCGGTTCGGAAGTTACACTAGGTCTACTCTATAGCGATTGGTTGTAAAATCCTCAACAAAAACTAAAATAACAGATGTAAAAACGCTTACGCGTGGAGAGCCACCGTGAAGGCTGTAGCAACCGCCATTCAAGGTAGCCAACACTTACATATTACGACTTCAGCTGCTAAGAATCATGTCGCTGTACGACTCTGAAACTAAATCCGCTGGCACAATCTTTAATGCTTTTAGATAACTCTTGCATTGCACATTGAGTTTTGACAGTCCAATCTTTCCCTCGTAATCTATGGCCTCAATTTCCACGAATGAGCCAAGCTGTTTCACCTCATCAAGGTGGAATTTGACGTTATCAAGAAAATAAATCTCTCTTGTTTTATCAACGACCGCTAGCACACCAAGACTTTTCGTCAAGATTTCCTTTAGCGAGGAGTTAGGTTCGGACTTGTACAATAAAATTTGTGACTGTTTCGGACCTCGCTTGTTAGTTCTTTCGTAATATATCAGATGATTTTCTATGTTGCCTTCACGTAACTTCAGACGACCATTGGCGACTTTGAAATAGGTATCGATTTGATGGTCGATACCCTTCTTCTCTGCCTTTTGGCTAATAAGGAACTTCCTTACTTTTTGTAAGTCATTAGATTTTGCCTTAACCTCCACGTTTAAGAAAACGTTGCTTGTATTTATTAGTGTAGCTTTAATACTTTTTCTTACAGAGGTCATGACGCTTATGCTTGGAGGGCCACCGTCAATGCTGTAGCAACCAGATTAAGAAATAATCAGACTCTTTATATCGCTTCCTTAAAGTAGGTTCGATAAAATACCAGCACTGCCATTGACTTTGCATTCTTATTAAGCATTTTACTACCCAGGTCGTCTTCGTTAATTGTTATTGATTTATTAAAATATCTGTCTTCGCCTGGAAGAATATCCTGTATTCGTGACTCGCAAGATTTATCTCTCTTAGCTTTATCAACTGGCTGTATTGCATAAAAGCCTGATAATTGGTTGTTTATTGCCAGGTCTTTTGATTTCGAATAAGTAACGGCTGCGTTGCGTAATAATGTCGTCTGACCACCCAAGCACACGCCACTTTCAGGATACGTGGAGATAAAGCGATTATCTTGCTGAAAAACTTTGGATAACTCTGCATTTATTGACTTAACATCATTACTGCCGGAAAAATACAAGACCAAGTGTTGAGTACACTGTTTAACATAGTAACTGTTTAGTGTGCCGCTTTCGTTTTGTTGTTCACAGTAGTCTGCGTAGGATTCGCCCTCTTTATTCAATCCAAGGTCGGTAAAGGATATTCCATTAAGCTTTTCTCTTAACTGCGTCTCACTGGCCTGACTTTTTACGTTTACTTCATCTGCAAGATAGATTTTCAGTTTATCCATTGATAATGGGCTACTGGGCTTTGAATTACTGAATACAAGCCAACCAACCACACCAATGACAGTAACTATAAGTAGTATCACTAAAACCTCAATAACACTAAAGCCGTTTTGGTTTTTATTCATATCAGAAGTGTAGATAAAAAATATGCACTAGTCCATAGTGCTTATGCTTGGAGGGCCCAGTGGGATTCGAACCCACGACACGCGGCTTAAAAGGCCGCTGCTCTAACCGAGCTGAGCTATGGGCCCTCGTCGGAATCGATTACCGACTTCCGTAAGGCGTTATTCGCCTGACTACAGTCTACCATCGCTTCCTCCTCTCAATTTTGCAAAGCTTTGCCTTGCACGATTTTGCAAAATTGGGTAGAACTAACGATGCGGGCGCTCCTCGACCGCGCCCCGCCATTTCATTCAGGCGCAAAAAAAGGGGGATAAATAAAACGCGTTTAACTCCTTTCATTATCTGTTTTTTTGCTAAAAAGTCAATCTTCGACCCGTTCGGCTTGCTCTTGGTCGCCTTGAATTAAATCGAGTGGACGACAAACTCAAGATTAAAAACGTTAGCAATTAACTATACAGCTGCTCTATGTAATTATGAAGTTTAATTATGAGGCGCAGGCGGCAAACTACCCTAATTATTTCGTTTTGCTTGGGTGTTCTTGGTGGGCTGGGCTTATCGCGCCGGCTCATAGTTGAGCCTCAAGTTTGGTGGCTGGGATTTTTACCGCTTCTACTTTTGCTGCGGCGCAAAAATATAACTAGCTTAATAATCATTACTATCTGCGGGCTATTGATTGGTTTGAGTCGCGGCGGGGCGTTTATGGAAAAAGCCAGTGCCCTGCAAAACCTTAACGGACAAAAAGTGGTAGTCACTGGTACGGCTCGGACAGATTCTATTTACGGCCAAAACTCGCAAATTGAATTTGACCTAGGCAACATCATACTGGAAGAATCAAGCAACCAACCTCTGGCTGGTAGGTTCAAAATCGGTGGTTTTGGCGAACCGATGGTTTACCGAGGAGACATAGTTCAGGTTGAGGGCAAACTTTTTTTGACACGGGGCAGCCGCCAGGCCCGTATTACCTATGCCAAGTTGGACCGTGTTGGGGCCAGCACCTTCTGGCTGGATTCGTTGCGTCGCCACTACGCAACCGGTATGTATAACGCTTTGCCTGAACCAGCCGCTTCATTTGGGCTCGGGCTGCTTATAGGCCAACGAAGCACCCTCCCTCAAGATGTTGTTAACCAGCTTGCCTTGGTGGGGTTGGTACACATCGTAGCGGTTTCGGGCTATAACGTAACGATTTTATCCCGTGCCGTTGCCCGGCTAAGATTACCGTCCAAATTCCAGAAACTCGTTTTATCACTACTGCTAATTGGCATGTTCGTGTTAGTGACGGGCTTTAGCGCTTCTATTGTGCGGGCAGCCTTGGTATCTTTGCTAAGTCTGTGGGCTTGGTATTACGGCCGAAAGCTAAAACCGCTTTTACTAATCCTCTTGGTGGCGGCTTTAACTGGATTATTCAATCCGTTTTATGTTTGGAGCGATATTGGCTGGTACTTATCGTTTTTGGCTTTTGCCGGGGTTTTGATTGTTGCTCCGTTGATCGTTAAGCGCTTTTTTAGCGCCAAGCGGAAGCCTAAAATGCTCGGGATGGTCTTAATCGAGACTGTTTCGGCTCAACTAATGACCATGCCGTTGATTGCCATGATTTTCGGGCAAGTTTCCATAATTTCTATTTTGGCCAACGCGTTGGTGGTGCCGTTGGTGCCGGTGGCCATGCTGCTGGCGGCAATTGCTGCCGCGGCCGGGGTCTGGCTGACTGCCTTTGCTGGTTGGTTGGCTTGGCCGGCCAAACTGCTACTGACCTATATGTTAGATGTCACTCAATTATTAAGCACGGTACCGGCTGCGGCCATCAGCATAACGTTCAGTGTGGCGGGTATGGTAATTTGTTACGGGGTTTTAGGAATAGTTTTTATCGCCATGTACCGGCGGGGTAAAGCGAAGACTGATATACTAACCCCGAAGCAAGCTAAAGCTGCTACGGGGCAGGCAGATTACCAAAAACTTTAATTATTGAGATAATTATTGTATGAGTGGACATTCAAAGTGGTCGACAATCAAGCGGCAAAAAGGCGTTACTGACGCCAAGCGCGGCGCATTGTTTACTAAATTTGGCAACCAGCTGGCTGTAGCCGCCCGCGATGGAACTGATCCAGCCACCAACGCCACCTTGGCAATGGTGGTCGAAAAAGCTAAATCAGCCAATATGCCAATGAGCAATATCGAGCGAGCCATTAAGCGCGTAGCGGATAAGTCGGCAGCCCAGCTGGAAGAAGTGATGTACGAGGGCTACGGGCCGGGCGGGGTAGCCGTGATGGTAGAATGTGCCACTGATAACCGCAACCGCACCCTGCCAGAAGTCCGGTTGGCTTTTACCAGAAACGGTGGCAATATGGCGGAACAGGGAAGCGTAGCCTTTCAATTCGACCGCAAAGGGGTAATCCGCGTTAAGGGTATCGGCGAAGCTATCCAGCTGGCAGCTATCGAAGCCGGTGCCGAAGATATATTCGAAGAAAAAGAAAATAACGAAACGGTCGTATACACCGCCCCGAATGAATTGGCTATGGTTCGGGACTTGCTAAAATCGGCCGGCACGGAAGTTGTTGATGCCGATCTAACCTATGTAGCTAAAAATAACGTGGAAATAAGCGACAGCGAAACGGCCCGTAAAATCGTCAATCTCATGGATGCCCTCGAAGACCTCAACGACGTGATCGCCACCCACACTAACTTTGATATCGCCGAGGATATCGATGTCTGACCTCCTTGGGCAAATAAAAAAAATCGCACCCGAGATTTTCAAAAATCGACATATTCATGCCATGTGGCTGGAGGGCTCTTACGCCACCGGCAGATTTAACCAACAGTCTGATATTGATGTGTGGCTTGATGTGGATGATGATACTTTTAAGTACTGTGCAAAAGTATTTAAAAGATACCTAGAAAAGCACGGAGAAGTTGATTATGAAGATGCGAAAGGGATTTATTCAATAGATCCTAAGTTGGCGAAATATGTTTTTCATCTAAAAGGTTTTCCAGAAGAACAAACCATTGAACTGGATATGCAAGAGCATAGTCGTAATTTTGTTTTTTCAAAATCCATACATACTATCGAAGTCCTTTTTGATAAAGATAATGCCATTCAGTGGAAGGATTAATGTGCGCATAATAGGGATTGACCCGGGGACGGGGATTTTGGGGTTCGGGGTGATTGACGCGCTGGCCGATGGCAAGGTCAAGCTTATTGACGGCGGCGTGATACGCACTAAGGTTAATCAGCCACTGGACGAGAGGTTGGTGGAAATTTACCGGCACCTGGCCAGCGTGATCAGCAAAACCCGGCCGGTGGTTATGGCTGTAGAAAAACTGTTTTTCGCCCAAAACGTTACCACGGCCATCAGCGTCAGCCATGCCCGGGGAGTGGCGATTTTATCCGGTAAAATTGCAGGACTGGAAATTTTCGAATACACGCCGTTGCAAATTAAGCAGGCCCTGACCGGCTACGGGCGGGCTGATAAAAAACAAGTGCAGGAGATGGTACGGGTACTGCTGGGGCTTAGCGAAATTCCCAAACCGGATGACTGCGCCGATGCTCTGGCTACCGCCATCTGCCATG
>Ga0209542_10017605_pt1 | contig 11683 bp, 14 predicted proteins | sample RifCSPhighO2_01_FD_184028 | JGI IMG/M metagenome (GOLD analysis project Ga0209542, IMG submission 184028) | Soil microbial communities from Rifle, Colorado - Rifle CSP2_plank highO2_0.1 (SPAdes) (version 2) | ecosystem: Environmental > Terrestrial > Deep subsurface > Rock core/Sediment ...
GCCCGCCACAACAAAGGCGGAAAAACTTTAAGCAAAAAGATGGAAGAAGTTTTTGGAAACGTAAAAGTTATCGCAAAGAAATCCGGCTATTTTGTTTATTTAAGCGTTAAAGATTAAATTTTGTTTTTTCAATATCTTCCACAACCTTTAAAAATACGCTGAATTTCTCGATATTAGATAAAAATGAATGGTAACAATATGATTTCAGAAACTTTTGAAAAAGTAAGAAGCAATAAGCCGCTAGTCCATCATATTACTAACTGGGTCACTATCTATGATTGCGCAAACATGACTAGGGCTTTCGGGGCACTGCCGGTCATGGCTCATGCAAAAGAAGAATCCGGGGATATGGCTGCAATAGCATCTTCTTTGGTTTTGAATATAGGAACTTTGACTCCGGAATTGATTGACTCAATGATAATTGCGGGAAAAAGCGCAAACAAGAAAGGAATTCCTGTTGTTTTGGATGCAGTCGGAGTTGGAGCAACAAAACTTAGGGACAATGAGGCATTAAGATTATTGAAAGAAATCCGGATTGATATAATCAAGGGAAATTCATCCGAAATCGCGAAATTGGCGGGAATGAACGTAACGACAAGAGGCGTCGAATCAACAAAAGTTGATGCAAATCTTGTTGATGTTGCAGGAAATCTGGCAAATAAATACAATTCAACTGTAGTCATTACGGGAAAGCAGGATATCGTCACAGATGGCAAAAAAGTTTACCTTGTAAACAACGGCCATGCCATGATGGGCTCGATGGTAGGAACAGGATGCATGGCAGCCTCAATAATCGGCGTGTTTGCCGGCGTTGAAAAAGATTATGCAAAAGCCGCCGCTCATGGATTGGCATGCTATGGAATTGCAGGCGAACTGGCAGCTGCAAAATCCCATGGGCCAGGAAGCTTTCACGAGCATTTCTATGATGAAGTTTATAACCTGAATTCTGAGAAAATAAATAAAATGGCTAAGGTTGAAGAGAAATAATTTTTTATTTTTAAATTAATATTTTATAATTCCTTAATGCCTTCTTTGGTTACTGCCATCAGCCGTATTCCAAGTCCTGATTTTATCAAAGCAGATAAAATTGCCATATGCTCTTTTCCGTTGCCTGAAACTAAATTCAGCGCGACTTCCAGGTCATTTAGTTTTCCCTTGATTCCCTTCTGTATGTCCACAATCAGCTCAAAAACAGGCTTCTGGAAATCAACGACCACCCAGTCAATCTCTTTGGCGGATTTGAAATTTTTTCTCCCAAGCTCGTTTGTAATGATGATTACATTCGACCAGTCCTGCCCGTTAATCAGCCTTTCAACGTGGCTCTGGCTTTTCTCGCCAGATGATAAGCATGCAACTAAATCCGTCATGGAAATTTAGAAAATATTATTGTATATTAATGTTGTGAAAATTAAAACAATAGATTTAAAAAAAATAGAACTATCTTGCTAATATGGAGTTTGAAATAAGGTCCGCCGCCTTCCCTTTGATTATAGCCACAATAGCAGTTTTTATTCTCCAGTTTGTGCTGGGGAACTGGTTTACTGAGGCATTTCTTTTATCGTCAAAAGATATATACACGAGGCCGTGGATTTTGGTAACTCACATTTTCCTCCATGCCAGCCCGCTGCATTTGTTTTATAACCTGTGGGGGCTGTTTATGTTTGGCCCTCTTCTCGAATCGATAATAGGCGCAAAAAGATTTCTTGCATTTTATCTGTCGGCGGGAGTAATTGCAGGATTCCTGGCGAGCTTTTTCTACTCAGGCTCGTTGGGGGCAAGCGGGGCTTTGATGGGCGTGATAGGGATGTTAATCATTCTTATACCAAATTTAAGGCTGCTGTTCTTTTACGTAGTGCCGACTCCTTTATGGCTGGCAGGAATAATTTACGCTGCCATGGATACTTTCGGAATTTTCTTTCCGTCAGGAGTTGGAAACATAGCCCACCTCATCGGAATGGGCGCTGGCCTGCTGTACGGATTGTACCTGAAAAGCCAAAGCGCAAAATTCACAAAAAGATTTGCCAAAAAGAAAAGCCTGAACGAAGTGGATGTTGATGAGTATTTAAGAAGCGGAAGAATCTAGTCACTTTTTCTTTGGCTTGAGCTCAACCGGATGCATTGCATCGCCAAGCTCTGAAAACGGAAAAGGCCTTGAGTTTGTTGAGAAAGTCATGTAGCGTACAAACCTGTAAGCCTGTGTTGTCCAAAGGTTGCAGAATTCCGCAATCCCTTTGCTCCTCTTGTTTGAAAATATAACATAAATCCAGTGGAATACGGTAATTGCCATTACCAAAGTTTTCCATAAGCTTAGAATTATTCCCGAAACAATCGCCACAACAATTCTCATCCACGCTTCCTTTCTTTCTGACATAACACTGCAATTTAATTTGATATATTTAAATATTTCTATCTAAAATTATACAGAATTTCAAACCCTTTCAATGCCATTTCCCTAACATCACTAGGAATATGATTTTTATTCAGTCCCTCTTTGGTAAGCCACTCAAAATTTTTCAGTTCAGCATGGTTAATATTTAGTTCATCCCCATTTATTGCTTTGCAAACGTAAAAGAAGCAGCAGTGGTCATGGTCTCCGACAGAATGCAGATTGACATTGAATGGAATTGCCAAATTCTTTTTCACATTTTCAATCATTCCAAATTTGTTATTATTAAGAATTTCAACATCAAGCCCAACTTCTTCTTTTATCTCTCTCAATAAAGCATCATCCGGAGTTTCATTTTTTTGGATGTGCCCTCCAACCGGAAGCCACATGTCTAACTTCCTATGGTGAATCAGCAGAACTTTATTTTTATCGTAAATATATCCTGCGACAACTAAATCAATTTTCATTGAAATAGGTTAAAGTACACTCATTATAAATTTTTGTATTCATCTTTACACTTATTTATATTCCATATTGAAAACAAACCTAATTTATTCACTAAACCATAAACTATAAATAAGCATTGTTTCATTTCCAATTAATGCACTCAGGAAATTTTAAAACTGCTTCTACAAGATTTCCATATTGGGATTTGTCTAAAATTAGTTCATTAGCGAGAGGTGTTTATTTTGGCTAGGTACATCGTTGTAGCCGGCGGAGTGATGAGCGGTGTCGGCAAAGGAGTCACAACAGCATCCATCGGAAAAATTTTGCAGGAGCACGGCTACAAAGTCACTTCGGTAAAAATAGACCCCTATCTCAATTTTGATGCAGGCACCCTAAGGCCGACAGAGCATGGTGAAGTCTGGGTCACGGATGATGGCGGAGAAATTGACCAGGATTTAGGAACGTATGAAAGATTTCTCAACATAGATATCCCGAAAAGAAATAACATGACCACCGGCCAGGTCTATAAGGCAGTCATTGACCGCGAAAGGCGGGGGGAATACCTTGGCCAGACCGTGCAGTTTATCCCGCACATCATAGAGGAAATAAAGGACAGGATAAAAAAGACAGCAGATTCTTATGATTTTGTCATTGTGGAAGTTGGAGGCACAATCGGCGACTATGAAAATATACCATTTTTATTTGCACTTAAGAGTTTGGAAAGAGATATTGGAAAGCAAAATCTCAGCTATGTTCTTGTGACTTACCTTCCGATTCCAAGCCATATTGAAGAGATGAAAACAAAGCCGACTCAGCAGGCAATCAGGCTATTGAGCGAGCACGGAATTTTTCCTGATTTTATAGTCTGCCGCGCAAAAAGGCCGCTTGACGAGCCCAGGAAAAAGAAAATTGAAATTTATGCAAACATACCCTCCGACCACGTCATCTCAGAGCCGGATATAGACAGTGTTTATCAGATTCCACTTGATTTGGAAAAAGAAAAGCTCGGGGAAAAAATTCTGAAAGAATTTGGCATAAAATCAAAAAAGCAGCCAGACTGGACTGAATGGAAAAAATTGGTTGACAACATCCTAAGCCCAAAAAAATCTGTCAAGATTGCAATTGTCGGAAAATATATTGACATTGGGGATTATACTCTTGCAGATTCTTATCTTTCAATTAACCAATCCCTGCTTCACGCAGGCGCGTCTTTGAATGCCGGTGTTGAAATAACCTGGGTTGACTCAAAAAAGTTTGAAGACAGCAAAAAGAACCTGAATGACCTGAAAAATTATGACGGCATAATTGTTCCCGGCGGCTTCGGCTCATCTGGAGTTGAAGGAAAGATAAGCGCAGCTAATTTTGCAAGGGTCAATAAAATTCCTTATTTGGGATTGTGCTATGGCTTGCAATTAGCTGTAATTGAATTCGCAAGGAACGTTTGCAACCTGAAAGACGCGCACACAACCGAAGTAAACTCAAAAACTCCTCATCCGGTCATTGACGTGCAGCCTGCCCAGAAAGAAATTCTGGAGAAAAGCATGTACGGCGGCACAATGAGGCTAGGGGTTTATGCCGCTCTTTTGAAAGACAAAACCCAGGTTTTGAAACTGTATGAGGAAACCGGAAGGCTTGGAGAAGACGCAAAAAAGCTTCAGGAACTGACAAAAGACAAAGCTCAGGCATTTAGAATAGGTTTATTGGAAAAAGGAAAAAAAGTTGTTCTGGAGAGGCACCGCCACAGGTATGAAGTCAATCCAAAATATGTTGACATTCTCGAAAAAAATGGATTGGCATTTTCCGGCTACTATGAAAGGTTTGACAAGACAAGATTAATGGAGTATACTGAACTGCCCGAAAATGATTTTTTTGTGGGAACACAAAGCCATCCGGAAATGAAGTCAAGATTAGGAAATCCTTCTCCTATATTTTATGGTTTTATTAAAGCCACTTTAAAATTCCAGTCGTCAAAGTAAAACATAATAAGTTGTGCCTTTTTCTTTTATTTGTTTTACAAGACCTAACCTAACCATATCTTTTAATATTTTATAACACCTGTCAAGTCTAAGATTTAACAAATTTCTACAATCTCTATTGTAAATTTTTCCATTATTTTTAATAAATTCTATTATCATTCTTTTTCTGTTTTCAAAACTTATATCTTCATTTTTAAGAGAATAACGACCTCTACTTCCAGCTTTTATTACAAATAATCTTCCATTATTAACCAATTTTGACAAAACTAAATAAGTTCTATCCCTGCTTAAATTTATAATCTTTTGAATTTCAGTAAACTTTACGTATTCTTTTTCCTTTAAATAATTTAAGATTATTTCTGCTTTTTTATTGCCATTTATTCTTGTTTCATTCAATAATTTCGCTCTTTCAGAAACTGTTTTACTATACCTTATTTTCAAATCTTTCTGTTTCCACCATAATCCAGCATAATTTCCATATTTCCTTATTACTTCTTCTATATTTTTAACTAAAATGATAAGTCCTTCTCTGTTTATGTCTAAATGATACACTTTTGTACCCTTTTTAGTTATCTGCGTATAATCTCTGGAAGTCAATGGAAACAGATTGTCCCAAATTTCTTTTATTTTATAGAAAACATTTTTGTTTTGATCTTCAAATATTGTAGGCATCCACCTCTTGCAAGAACCATCATCAACTATAAAAGCCAAAATAGCTTGTATTTGGTGATCTTTAGACAATTTTGATATTAAATCTACAAGTAAAACAGGATTTCTTATCAATTCTTCATGACTTATACCAAAAATTGAAGCAAAATCAATAAATGTTTTCTTAGGAATGATAACTTTATAAGTTCCATATTTGTCACTGACTACTGGACCCCAATATTTGATTTTGAGAAAATCGGCTAAATTCAAGAAATCTTTAACATGTTTATTGTTATATTCAAAGTGTCCATAATGATTACAGCTCCCATCCCCTATTCTGTGAGCTAAAAGTCTTGTATGTAAGGGAGTCCAGCCTATTACTTCCAATCTCTTTTCTATATCTTCGTTAACTTCTATTAGTTCCATTTTCATCAACCTCCAAAGTTTTTTATTTTTACAAAGACTTGGGAGTCTCAAGAAAAAGAGAATCTCAAAAATCAAAGATTTTTGATGATGCTCGAAAATCTGCGATTTTCGACATGTTAAGCGAAACTGCGTAATTGATTTTCGTGTCTTTAGACCGAAAAGCATTATTTGGTAGTTTTGCGTATTCTCTTTTTCAGATTTAGTGGAATTCTCCTTTATATACTTCACCCGAAGATGTCCAGTGCTACTGGAAAATATATGTTTAAGATAGAATTACTTTACTATTAAACCGTATTTGTTTTCTTTTTCTTCTGTTCCATAATAACAATGTATTACCCATTCCCTTATGGCAGACAGAATTAATAATGATATATTTATATTTGTTAAAATATTATTTTTCCAATAAAAACTTAGCGCGAAAATTACTAATGACGAAGCCATAATCAAATGAAGAAAAAGAATTTTCTTCGCCTTCTTTTCAGTCCCAAGCCAAATTAAATCTCCAGCACCAACCATTGTAAATTGGTTCAATCTTTACTAATATCAAACTTTCCAAAACCTTTATTAACCATTCTTTTATCCTTCACTCTATAATTAATTTGGAGTTGTCATGGAAGAAAATAATGAACAGAAGGCCGAAGCGCACCCATCTCATATTGAAACTAAAAAAGAATGGCATAAAACAGAGCATCAAAAGAAAGAAGAGCCGAAGAAGAGCATAAAGCATTCCTTAATGGATTTCTACGATAAAAAATATAAATTATTGTTGATAATCCCTTTCCTCATACTTTTCTTCTCAATCGCGCAAATCGGCTACCAGATTTACAGCACTGGCGATTTCCTAAACAGGGACATTTCATTAAAAGGCGGAGTAACTGTTACTGTTCCCTATGACCAGCCATTTGATATTAAAAGCCTTGAAAAGCAGGTCAAGGAAAATTTCCCGAAAAATGATGTTGTTGTAAGGACGCTAAGGGCATCCGGCTCAGTTGTCGGAGTGATTGCGGAAGCTGATATTGACGGCAACAACAAAGCCCAGGTCCAGAATTTCTTGGATTCTATAGGAAATTCTTTGCAGGTTGATTTAAGCAAAGTGGATTATGGAATAGAAATAATAGGCTCATCTTTGGGTGCAAGCTTCTTTAGGGAATCTTTGATTGCATTGGCAGTTGCGTTTTTATTTATGGGGCTGGTTATATTGATTTATTTCAGGACTGGCATACCCAGCGTTGCAGTGATTGTTGCCGCTTTCTCTGACATGGTCTTTGCGCTTGCAGTTGTTAACATAATGGGGATGAGGGTCGGCACGGCCGGAATTGCTGCGTTTTTGATGTTAATAGGCTACTCAGTTGATACGGACATTCTTCTGACAGTTAGGGTATTAAAGAGAAAAGAAGGAACCGTAATGGACAGAATCTACAGCTCAATCAAGACAGGGATGACTGAAACAATGACTGGGATGGTTGCAATAGTGGTTGCTATGATGGTAACTCAGTCAGAAGTCATAAGGCAGATTATGATAATTCTGTTCTGGGGGCTGGTTGCGGACATTTTCAACACCTGGATACAGAATGTCGGATTGTTAAGGTGGTATGTTGAAAGAAAAGCGAAAAAGGGAATTACAATTTAAAAATAATAATAAAAATTTATAAAAATGAAACAAGAAAAAGGTTGTATGATATGAACTACAAAGCAAAAAAGCTCCTGACAAACTGGCGTGTAATCCTCCTTATATTCTTCTTAGTTGTATCGGTAATCGCAATTCATCCTACTTTAAGCAAAGGGGCTGCAATAAGGAATGTCATAACCAACAGTTCTGCGAGCCTAGCAGGAGTCCCTCAGCCAAAGCCGAATATTCTCCCGGTCAACAGGGAAAGAATTATTGCAATAAACAATGCCCCGGTCAATACGGTGGAGGATTATTACAAATATACCTCAACGCTAACTCCAAACAGGACGATAACTGTAAAAACTAACAAGGCAGTTTACAAATTATTAACTCAGGAAAATTTTGAAACGATAACACTAAATGAAACTGAAGAAAAAACAGTTGAAGAAACAGTTCAAAAAAATATAACAGTAAACGGCACAGTTCAATTAATTGACGAAACTATAACCAAAATAATTACTGTTCCAAAAACAAAGCAAATAAGCAAAGGCGTTCGGGATTTGGGATTCAGAGTTTATGAAGCTCCCACAACAAACATCAGGAAAGGGCTGGACCTGCAGGGCGGGACAAGAGTTCTCCTCCAGCCGGAAGCAAAGCTCAACCCAGCTGATTTGAGCACTCTGATTGATAACATGAAAACGAGGCTTAATGTTTATGGGTTAAGCGACATAGTGGTTCGGGATGCCGGAGACTTGAGCGGGAACCAATATATTGTTGTTGAGATTGCAGGGGCAACGGAAGAGGAGATAAAAGACTTGCTTGCAAGGCAGGGGAAGTTTGAGTCAAGGATAGGCAACCAAACAGTTTTTAGAGGTGGCCAGGATATAACTTATGTTGGCAGAAGCGCGCAGGACGCCAGAATTGAAGAATGCAACCCCACGAGCGGGAGCCAGTGGGCATGCAGGTTTAGTTTTGTAATTTCATTAACTCAGGCAGCAGCGCAAAGGCAGGCAGACGCGACAGCAGGCCTAAGCCCGGTGACTGATTCTACAGGCGCAAGGGAATGTTATTTGAGCGAGAAAATCCAGCTTTATCTTGATGACAAGATGGTGGACGAGCTTAGCATCGCATGTGATTTGAAAGGCCAGGCGCAGACTCAGATTGCAATATCAGGCTCTGGAGTGGGTGTTAATCAGGTGGATGCAATTACAAACACGCAGGCTAACATGAAGCGCCTTCAGACCATTTTGATAACGGGCTCACTGCCGGTAAAATTAACCATTGTAAAAACAGATGCAGTCTCTCCTGTTCTTGGGGAGCAGTTCATCAACAACGCGATTTTAATGTCAGCGCTCGCAATTTTGTCAGTTGCAGTTGTGCTTGGACTAAGGTATTGGAAGCTGATTATTGCAGTCCCTATCTTCATAACAATGCTCTCAGAAGTTTTGATTTTGCTTGGAGTCGCGGCTTTTATCGGCTGGAACATGGACCTGGCGGCGATTGCGGGAATTCTCGTGGCAATTGGAACGGGAGTTGACGACCAGATTGTCATAACCGACGAGACTTTGAAAGGGGAAACATCAAACGTCTACAACTGGAAAGAAAAAGTCAAGAGGGCTTTCATTATCATCATGCTGGCCTACGCAACGGTAGTAGTCGCAATGATTCCATTGATATTCGCAGGCGCAGGCTTGTTGAAGGGATTTGCAATAACGACAATCATAGGAGTCACAATCGGAGTTTTCGTCACAAGGCCAGCTTATTCTGCGTTCGTTGAAGTGATGCTGAAGTGAAACAATAACTATCAAAAATCATAAATCTTTGGAGTTCCCAAAAAGCACATCTTTTCGATAACTATAAAAACTAACAATTTTTCTGATTTTAAAATGGCAACTAAACTTTGGGCGGCATTGCTGGTTTTATTCACGACTTTATTGACGTCTTCAGCCCAGCTCCTTTACAAATATTCGGTCGGCACCCTTCAATTTAACATTATCAGCATCGTCACAAACAAATTCCTGATTGGCGGCATGATTCTGTATGCGATTGGAGGAATTTTGATGATAGTCTCTTTTAGAGGCGGAGAGCTTTCTGTTTTGTATCCAATAATCGCGACAAGCTATATCTGGGTCAGCTTTCTGTCCATGTGGTTTTTGCACGAGGGAATGGATGTTTTGAAGTGGATGGGGATAGCTTCAATAATTGCAGGGATTGTTTTCATCGGCTTTGGAAGCAAGGATTCTGCGCCGGAGGCTGTTTAAGATGGCAACCCAATTATGGGCGATAGGGCTTGTAGTTCTTGCCACAGTTATAGGCGCTTTTGGACCTATCCTTCTGAAAAAAGCGTCTGCAAAAAAATTATCAAACATCAAATCATTGATGACTAATTACCCTCTTTTTGGGGGCGTTGCATTGTACGGCATAAGCACGATTCTGTTTATTCCGGCATTGAAAGGGGGAGAATTATCTGTCCTGTACCCATTTGTTGCGCTGGTCTACATTTGGGTAAGCCTTCTAAGTGTTAAATTCTTAGGCGAGAAAATGAACAAATACAAGTGGATTGGGATTTTTTTGATAATTCTCGGTGTAAGCTTTATAGGGTTAGGGAGTAATTAGAAACATTTTTATATATTCTTTATACTGAAATCAGAATGCGAAAAACTATTGTCTTGTCATTAGGCGGGTCCTTGATTTGCCCTGATGACTATGATTTTGATTTCCTTAAAAAATTCAAAAAGCTTGCAGAAAGCTATATTAAAAAAAATTATAAATTCATTGTTATTTGCGGCGGAGGGAAGCTCGCAAGAAATTTTCAGGAGATTGCTTCCAAATCGTCAAAACTTGACAACGAGGAGCTGGACTGGCTCGGAATCTATGCAACAAGAATCAATGCCCACATTGTAAAGTCAATATTTGGCAAATGCGCGGAAGAATCCGTTGTTTCAGACCCAACCAAAAAATTAAATTTCAAAAGAAATGTTTTAATTGCCTCGGGCTGGAAGCCAGGATGGAGCACAGATTACGACGCCATTCTTCTTGCGAAAAATTTTGGAGTAAAGGAAGTGATTAACATGAGCAACGTTGATTTTGTTTATGACAAAGACCCAAGGAAGCACCGCGATGCAAAAAAAATAGAAAAAATAAGCTGGAGCAGTTTCAGAAAATTAATTGGCTCCAAATGGACGGCAGGGCTGAATGCGCCTTTTGACCCAATTGCAGCAAAAGAAGCCCAGAAATCAAAGATAAAAGTCAGCATCATCGGAAAAGATATGGATAACCTGAAAAATTTATTGGAAGGAAAAAAATTTAAAGGCACGGTTATCGAGTAGCACAATATAATATTGCAGCAATGGGTGGCTGGAGGGCTATCGGCTGCACTTTTAGTGCGCTCAGTGCTTCCCTCCGTTATGAAAACAATTATTAATAATAAACAAAAAAACTAAACATAAAAAATTTAAAATAAAAATGGAAGAAGAATACAATTGGAGCCTGATATTGAAATCGTCTGTGCCGATTGCACTGGTGGAAATATACATATTCTACGCAAATATCGGCAATGCCTGGAAATGGTCTGCGCTGGCGATTGGAATATTTCTATCAGCCATGATTGTTTACATGAATGAAAAAAAGAAAAGCGGTGTTTTTACCGCGGCAGCAATTGTGCTGCTGGCAGTTTTGGCTGTAAGATTCTTGAAAGCTTCCGGACTTCTCTAAGGGAACTTTGAAAGAAGATTGAAAAATACTGATGATTTAAAGTTCTCTAGAAGTGCCTTAATTTTTCCCTGACTATTGATATAAATAGTATAAATAAAAGCACTGAAGCAAAGAAAAAGCTCAGAAAAGCAAGGATTGGGATGCCAAGCACGCTGGGGCCTTTCTCTACATTTATCAAAATTGCGGTTGTGATGAGCAAAGCCGCAATCAGCAGCCCGTAAGCGACTCGGTTGCTGCTTCTGTCAATCTCAAGCGAAAGCTTTCTTATGTCGGTATCTTCAATGTCAACTTTTATCGTGCCTCTCTGTATTCTGTCCAGGGCCCTTTCGGCCTTCTCGGGAAAGTCCTCTGCAAACTTCCTGTAGCGGTTCATGTTGTGCATGAGATTTTTCCAGACATACAGCGGGTTTGTCCTTTTCATGATTAATTTTTCAATGAACGGCCTTGAAGTCTCCGCCAGCCTGAAATTTGGGTCGT
>Ga0209542_10017607_pt1 | contig 11682 bp, 8 predicted proteins | sample RifCSPhighO2_01_FD_184028 | JGI IMG/M metagenome (GOLD analysis project Ga0209542, IMG submission 184028) | Soil microbial communities from Rifle, Colorado - Rifle CSP2_plank highO2_0.1 (SPAdes) (version 2) | ecosystem: Environmental > Terrestrial > Deep subsurface > Rock core/Sediment ...
CCCGGGAGATTGAGATTCCCGGACAAAAAATTTCTTTTATCCGCATGAAAGATTACGTCTTAAGCAATACAACTGGCATTGAGCACGCCGAGGCCTGTTCCATCGCCAGTAAGGAACGCGCTTTTTTGGATAGAATTTATATTAGCAAAGACTATCATTTCGATCACTTGGATGTGTTGGATTGGGATAAAGTTTTTGAAATATTACCCATTTACCACAACAAGAGAATGGAGAAAAAAGTCAAAGAATATTTCGAACATTATAAAAGTACAAAAATATGACATTGGATTACTCAAAACATAAAAATATCCTGCTTCAGATTCTTAAAGACATATATTCAGATGCGTCGATCGCGCCGCACTTAGGTTTTAAAGGTGGTACCGCCGCTCTCTTATTTTACGACTTGAGTCGTGACTCGGTTGATTTGGATTTTGATTTGTTGGACGAGAGTAAGGAACAGATTGTGTTTGATAAAATTCAGAAAATTGTAGCTACTTACGGAAAGATAGCTGATTCCCGAATAAAGCGGTTTAATTTGATAAATATAATTTCCTACGACACCAAATCTCAGAATATCAAAGTGGAAGTTAACCGCAGAGATTTCGGTTCAGAATACGACTTAAAAACATTACTCGGCATTTCCATGTTGGTAATGGTTCGAGAGGACATGTTCGCCCACAAATTGATGGCGATGCACGAACGGGTCGGCAAAACCAGTCGTGATATCTATGATGTCTGGTTTTTCCTGAAAAATAACTGGCCGATCAACAAAGAAATCGTTGAACAACGTTCAGGCAAATCGTTCAAAGAAATATTGCAAATAACCGCGGAGCAATTAGAAAAGCTGGATAACCGGAATATTTTGGTTGGCTTAGGAGAGTCTCTTACCGAGTCGCAAAAAGATTGGGCCCGAGCGAAGCTTCGGACAGAGACAATCTTTTTGCTCAAGGCTCGTTTAGAGAGCGAAAAATAAAACTATGAAAAAGGAAATCGCCAAAAATTCAGACTTAACATTTATCACAAATGAGAAAGGCCAGAATCTCAAAGAGAGATTTGAGGTCTTGATCAAAGATACAAAATTCTTTGATTGTTTGGTTGGCTATTTTTACGCCAGTGGTTTTTATGCAATTTATAAATCCCTTGAGAAAACCGAGAAGGTCAGAATTCTTATTGGTATTAGTACCAATTTGCAGACTTACGATTTGATGCAAAAAGCAAAGATTGAGCAGTCAGCTTTGCAGTTTTCCAGTGCTGAAATAAAAGAAAAGTTAGGCGAAATTATTGAGACAGAAATGGAGAATGCCGAGGACAGTGAAAAAACCGAAGATGGCATTTACACTTTTATCGACTGGATTAAAAATGGCAAGCTGGAAATGCGGGCATATCCATCCGAAAAGATTCACGCCAAGGTTTACATTATGACTTTTGGCGAGGGCGATCGGGACAAAGGCAGAGTCATCACCGGCTCAAGTAATTTCACGCAGGCCGGATTAATGGATAATTTGGAATTTAACGTTGAGCTCAAAAACCGAGCTGACTATGATTTTGCTTTGGCTAAATTCGAAGAGCTTTGGAAAGATTCGGTTGATGTTAGCCAGAAATATGTCGAGACTATCCGGACAAAAACATGGCTGAACGATACCATTACTCCCTATGAGCTTTATCTCAAGTTCCTGTACGAATATTTCAAGGACGATTTAAGCCAGCATGACGATATGTATATAAAATATTTGCCGGTTGAATTCAAAAAACTTGAATATCAGGAACAAGCAGTTTTGAACGCAAAAAAAATCCTTGATGAGTACGGCGGTGTTTTTATTTCCGATGTTGTCGGTCTTGGCAAAACTTATATCTCGGCCATGCTTGCTGACCAACTCATAAACGAGGGCAGAATTCTTGTGATCGCGCCGCCGGTGCTTTTGGATAAAGCTAATCCTGGCTCATGGCCAAATGTGTTCCGAGATTTTAATGTGCCGGCGACGTTCCGATCGATTGGAGAGCTTGAGAAAATCATCAAAGACGGCGTTGAGCAATACAGTCATGTATTCGTGGATGAAGCCCACCGTTTTCGAACCGAGAATAACGCTACCTATGAAAAGCTGGCCGAGATTTGCCGTGGCAAAAAAGTAATTCTTGTTACCGCTACTCCCTACAACAACTCGCCAAAAGATATTTTGAGTCAGATCAAGCTTTTCCAAAAAGCCAGAAAGAGCACAATTCCAAATCTCCCGGACCTCGAACAGTTCTTTTCCGGTCTGGAGAAAAAACTTAAAAATCTTGATCGGCAAAAGGATTATGCGGACTACATCAAATTCATTAAAGAGAACGCCAAAGAAATCCGCGAAAAAGTCCTTAAGTATTTAATGGTGCGCCGGACCCGAACAGAAATCACAAAGTATTTCGCCGAGGACTTAGCTTCCCAAAAATTGCGTTTTCCGGATATAGAAAAACCGGAAGCGGCTTTTTACGAGCTTAATGACAAGGAGGACGTCGTTTTCACCAAGACCATTGAACTGATCGCCAAAAAATTCAAATACGCCCGTTATACCCCGATCCTTTACTACAAAGGCGAAGTCAGCCAGCCAGAAGAATTGGCACAGCGCAACATGGGCAAATTTATGAAGATTTTGCTCATCAAACGGCTTGAATCAAGCTTCCATGCTTTCCGCAATTCTCTCGGCCGTTTTATTCATTCCTATGAGTCATTTATCTCCGAAGTGGATAATGGCAATGTCTATGTTAGCAAAAAATACACCAATAAAATCTTTGAGCTTCTGGCCGATGACAATGACGATGCGGTTGAGATTTTAATTAACGAAGGCAAAGCGGAAAAACTGCCGAGCAAAGACTTTAGGGATGACTTCAAAAAAGATTTGCAGAGCGATCTGGATATCTTAAAAGAAATTCACCAGATGTGGGCTGGCGTTAACAGAGACCCAAAACTTTTATCTTTTATAGACAAACTTTCCACGAACCCGATCCTCAAAAAGAGCAAGCTTATTATCTTTACCGAATCAAAAGAAACAGCCGAGTATCTCGCTAAAAATATTAATGCCAAATTCCCAAATGAAGTGCTTTGTTTTACAGGCAGTTCCAGTGCCTTGATCCGGGAGCAGGTTATTGAAAACTTTGATGCCAAAGCACGATTTCCCAAAGACGATTTTCGCATTCTCATCTGCACTGAAATATTGGCGGAAGGTGTAAACCTGCACCGTTCCAATGTAGTCATAAACTATGATCTCCCTTGGAATCCGACTCGCATGATGCAAAGAGTCGGCCGCATTAACCGTGTTGATACTAAATTCGATAAAATCTATACCTTTAACTTTTTTCCGACTAAACAAGCCAACGATCAAATTAAGCTCCGGGAAGCGGCCGAGGCAAAAATTAACGCGTTCCTTTCCTTGCTTGGCGGCGACGCGCATCTGCTTACTGAAAACGAACCAATTGGCTCTCATGAATTGTTCAGTCGCTTAACTTCCAAAGAAATTCTTACGGGCGAGGACGAGAGCGAGGAAAGCGAGCTCAAATATCTTCATGCCATTAAAAATATCAGAGACAAAGAACCGGACACTTTTGAAAAAATCAAACATCTTCCAAAAAAAGCCCGGACCGCCAAAACTGATAAAGCCAATGCCGGTCAGTTGGTGACTTATTTCCGTCGGGGCAAAATCCAAAAATTCTTTCTGGCCTCATCTGCTGATGCCCGGGAACTGGACTTCATTACCGCGGCGAAGATACTGGAAGCACCAAAAGATGCCAAACAGCAAAAAATAGACAAGAATTTTTATGGTTTTATTGAGCAAAATAAAAAGGCGTTTATATTCGCTACCTCCGAAGAGTTGCCGGACGTAAAAATGCGAGGCGGCCGGGACAGTGCCACACAAACCCTGCGGATACTCAAAGCGACTATGAAAGATCGCCGGCAATTCACCGAGGATCAAGACCTATATCTCAAAAAGGTTATCACCCAGCTTGAGGAAGGTGGCCTGCCAAAACAAACCACAAGAGTGACTTTGCAGGCTCTCAACAAGGAGATTGAGAAAGGCATTAATCCGCTAAAAATCCTCTCGGTCTTGCAGAGCCATATCTCGGCTCGGCTACTTGAAGGTCATTTTGCCGAGACGACCACCAATCACTTTGGCAAGCGAGAGGTTATTCTTTCGGAATATTTAACGAATTTATGATATGCAGAAATTACAGGCACAAAGCATCGTCAAAGAAACTCTCCAGAACGACTTTGATAAAGAGCGGTTCCTTTACTTTGTAAAAAACCTACTCAATAAGGTTGACGACTCAAAGGCTTTTCACGCCCACGGTTATGTGCCCGAGGCCTACAAAAACTACGTAAAGACCTATGAACGGCTGGCGACCTATACCGACCCCACTGGGAACAAGTTAGATATTCTTGTCGTTTATCTCCAAAAAGAAACTTCGCTTGAGAGAGCTCGCACCGCTCAGCGTAATTTTGTCGCCCGATATCTCAAAGACCGGGATCAAAAAGATGCCGGTCTTATTGCATTTGTCTCCCCAGACCCGGCCGACTGGCGTTTCTCGTTGGTCAAAATGGAATATAAATTTACCGAGGGCAAATCAGGCAAGATGAAAATCAAGGAAGAGTTTACTCCGGCTAAACGTTGGTCATTCCTTGTCGGCAAGAACGAAAATAGCCACACCGCCCAAAGCCGTCTGGCTCCCATCGTTGAAGATGATCAGACCAACCCTACCCTTAAACAACTTGAAGATGCTTTCAATATTGAAAAAGTTACTAAAGAATTCTTTGAAAAATATCGGGAATTATTTTTGCGCGTCTATGAGACATTGGGTGACGTTATCAAGCAACACCCGGATATCAAAGCCGATTTCGCGGAGAAGAACGTTAACACCGTAGATTTTTCCAAAAAACTACTTGGCCAGATCGTATTCCTCTACTTCTTGCAGAAAAAGGGTTGGTTTGGCGTGCCGATGAATAAAGGCTGGGGCAACGGCGACAAAAAATTTCTGCGAACTTTATTTGAAGAGGCGGCCGGCAAAAGCAGAAACTATTTTAACGACTATCTTGAGCCGCTTTTTTACGAGGCCTTGGCTAAGGAACGAGATGACGGTTTTTACAGTCGATTTGAATGCAAAATTCCGTTTCTAAACGGTGGACTTTTCGATCCGATCAGTAATTATGACTGGGTGAATACGGTCATTGATTTGCCCAATGACATCTTTTCCAATACTCGAAAAACCAAAGACGGCGACACCGGAGACGGTATTTTGGATATCTTTGATCGCTATAACTTTACGGTTAAAGAAGACGAACCACTGGAAAAAGAAGTGGCTGTTGATCCGGAAATGCTCGGCAAGGTATTTGAGAATTTATTGGAAGTCAAAGATCGCAAATCCAAAGGCACTTATTATACTCCGCGTGAAATTGTTCACTATATGTGCGAGCAGAGCTTGGTTAATTATCTGGCCACCGAGCTTGAAGATAAGGTCGCAAAGGAAGATTTGGAGAAACTTATAAAGATTGGCGAGAATGTCGTTGAACACGAAGCCGTGTCGGTAACCAAAGAAGACAATCCTGAATACGGCGGAGACTACAAACGATTGTTACCGGATACGATAAAAAAATTTGCCAGCGATATCGACGACAAACTCGCCACGATCAAGGTCTGCGATCCGGCAATTGGTTCCGGGGCCTTTCCTGTCGGCATGATGAACGCCATCGTCAAAGCTCGTACGGTGCTATCAAGCTATCTCAAAGACAAAAACCGAACGCTGTACGCCTTCAAACGCGACTGTATTCAAAACTCTCTTTATGGTGTAGACATCGACCCCGGCGCGGTGGAGATCGCCAAGCTTCGTCTTTGGCTTTCGCTCGTGGTTGATGAGGATGACATTAAACAAATCAAGCCATTGCCAAACTTGGATTACAAAATCATGCAGGGTAATAGCTTACTTGAAGAGTTCGAGGGTATAAAACTCTTTGATGAAAAGCTGATTGCCGCAGTGGATACCGGCAAAGAAAAACAGCTTGATTCGCTTAAGCAAAAGCAAGCCGTCCTGCAAAAAGAATATTTTGAGCTTCATTCGCAAAACAAACTTACTCCAGCCAAGCAGGCCGAACTTAATAGCGAGCTAAAAAAATTACAGACACAAGTTAAAAAGCTTAACCAGCCGGAAAAAGTAACCGTGGAAAATGCAGGTCTTTTTGATGTGATGAGCGAAGCTAAGAAAAAAGCGGACAATCTGAAGCGTCTGCACAAAGAATTCTTTGAAGCGACGCAAAGGAGTAAAAAGTACAATATCAAAAAGCAGATCGAGCAGCTGGAATGGGAGCTTATTGAAGCGACACTTAAAGAGCAGAATAAAACATCCGCTCTCAAAAAGCTTGAGGAATTCAAACGATCAAACACCAAACCATTTTTCCTTTGGAAACTTAATTTTGCGGACGTATTTGAAAAGGGCGGATTTAATATTGTCATCGCTAATCCTCCATATATCGATTCGGAAGCTATGGTTAAAAATGGCCAAGCAGAGATACGCGAGGCGATACAAAAAACCTATAAATGGACAAGGGGAAACTGGGACATTTACATCGCATTTTTCGAACTTGGCTTTCGAGAATTGGCTCATAATGGTTCATTGACCTTTATTACGCCAGACAAATGGATATCCAAATCATTCGGCAATGAGTTTAGAAAAGAAACCATTGATAATATCTATTTGATTCTTAAGGCAGGAAGAAAAATATTTGATGATGCAAAAGTTGATTCAATAGTTTCTTTTTTTGCAGATAGAAAAACCGACGATGTCAAAATTGTTAATTTTGAAGACGGAAATTTTGTTTTGAAAAGAGAAATCAACAAAAATTCACTACTACCACCCTACACTCTTGACCATTTATTTTCTGACAGTCTCGGTCTCTTATCAAAAATCAATAATACCAATAAAAAACTATCCGAATTTTGTAAATGCGAAAATGCTTGCGCTACTTCGGATGCTTATAAACTTGCACCACTAATTCGAGATTTAGATAAGGAACCATTCAACAGTAAAAAGGACTTACAAATCATTAATACAGGAACTATCGGAAAATTTTACTCAAAATGGGGCAGAAGAGAGATGACCTACTTAAAGCATAAATATTTATATCCGGTAGTAAATAAAGAAAAATTTATAAGCCAATTTCCAAATTCGTATGGTGCAAAATCATTGCAACCCAAAATAATTATCAAGGGATTAAATTTATTAGATGGGTGTTTGGATGAAAGAGGATTGATTATTCCCGGAAAAACCACCTTGATAATAGCTGATAATGACGTTAGAAAACTAAAATTTTTACTAACGGTCATTAATAGTAACTCGGCTTTTTTCTATATCAAAGAAAAATATCCGGCCTCAAGTTACAATCTGGGAACGAGTTTTACGAAAGACATGATTAATAATTTACCTATTCCGAAAGTTACAGAGAAGCAAAAAGATAAATTGATTGAAATATCCGAAAAAATACCATCGATTGCTATATTAGATGATTATCAAAATAACGCCGAAAAACAGGCAAAAGTCCACGACCTTGAGCATCAGATAGATGAGCTGGTCTACAAGCTCTATGACCTCACTGAAGAGGAAATAAAAATTGTAGAAACTAAAATATGAAGCATAACAACGGTCACATTATGGAAATGTCATGGTCTTTTGCCACAGAGTGGATCAAGGGCGTGCATATGTTCGAATATAGGATACTCCATGATTTACCGGAGGACAAAATTTTTGAACATAAAACATTCCGTGATGACGTTGATTTTCATTGCTTTCTTGTTGCTTGCCGACAGTTAGAAAGATCGGTGATCATGGCACACGGAGCTTGGGAAGACACGGTGGGAAAGAAAAAACTTAAAAAAGCACTGGATGTGTTCAAAAAACAAACCCCTTATCTTGCATCATTAAGAAACGTCGGCGAGCATTTCGATGATTATTTACTTCAGAAAGGCAGGGACAAATCTATTGATTCAAGAGGCTTACGCGTCTATTCAGTAGAATTTGAGAAGGGAGAAACATATAAGATTGATTGGTTGAATTACAAAATAAATCTTAAGCAAGCTGTAAAAGCGGCCGACATTCTTTATAAGAATTTTATAGCGATCTATAAACAAGAAGTCGTCCGCCGGAAGGCCTTACGGTCTCATCCGGAGGAAGCTAAAGTCGTTGAAGTAAATTAATATGGCAAATATAAATGCTCCTAAAATTGAATACTTTGAAAGTTTCGCGAACGAGATTACAAGTAAATTTCGCCGCCTGCAAAGCATTGTTGGACACCCTACAGCTTCGGGAGATTATCACGAAGAAGTGTTGAGAACAGTGCTTCGCAATTTTTTATCAAAAAGATTCTCCGTGAAGAAAGGGTTTATGTACGCTGGTCCGGGTAGCGTTAGTAGGCAAATAGACGTGATGATAATCGATGAAAATTGCCCTGCGGCTTATATTTTTCAAGAAGGCGATTTTGCCGTTGTCTTACCTCAAGCCGTGGTGGCAATTATGGAGATTAAAACATCATTCAACGCTCCTGAATTTGATCAGGCCATAGAAAACATTGCTTCCGCAAAATCACTTATGGAGTTTCCGGCAAATCTGACAGGGATCGTTTTTGGTTTTGATGGCACAAAGCCGACAGACGATATCCTTGATAATTGGTTTAAGAGACCCGCCCCCTCATCTTTCAAAGGTAGAGAAGTCAACGCACCTGACGCAATAATGTTTTTTTCAGAAAACGCGTTATTGGTTCGCTGTAACGAAAATGCCCGGATCGGACCCGATGGGAAATATTATCATCGACTTAGCGGCTCTGATGAACAAAATGTTCACATGGAGGGCATCGCCTTTCAGGTGTCTGCAGTCCTCGCAATGATTATCAATGCCTGCGAGCAAAAAGAGTTTACGCAATCTCATTATTTTGCTGATAGACAAGGTTTTCGGCTCATGCAAGCGGATAGGGGCGGTTTGAGCTTAGAAAGATTTTCCTTTGGTGATGGAAAATCTCAAATCGCCGCACCACAGGAATAAAAGTAACCAAACAGATATGGCAATTTTTATACCAGCTGAAAATATTGAGAAGAATCAAAGCTTCGGTCAAGCCGTCAATAAAGCGGTAAAAGAATATATCGATCCGGAATTAAAACGCTTGGGTCTAAAGGGTTTTAGTGCCGCTGGAATCGAGATTTTGTCTGACGGAACGCATAAGGTTTGTCTTGATCAGGATGTTCAAATTATGCTCGAATTCAAAAATAAGAAAATCAACCCGAGCGATACCGGCAAAGCAATCAATGTAGATTTAAACGAAATTAAAAATGTTAAGTGGCATGATCAAAAAATTAGCAAAAGTTCAGCAAAAATCTTAGTTATTCATTTTAATAAGGATTGGTGGATTTGGGATGCCGATTTCAAAAAGGCTAAAGAGCTTGAGGTAAAATTTAGAGTAACGACCACACACAAAATTCGTGGAGGTGGATACCTACCTCTTGGAATGCGTAGGCAGGAAAAGAAAGAGTTTTTGCAGGGTTGGCGAACAGGACTGGATAAAGAATTGCCAGCAATGTGGAAAAGACACATAACCATATCTCAAAGATATCGGGGTGCAATGGTTTATGATGGAAATTATTTCGATCTATTCAGCCATGCTCAAGAGCTTTATGTCCTTGGCTATTACTACTCTTCTATTGTTGTTTGCCGAACAGCCGCAGAGCAAGCCCTCATTCGTATTCTGGTTAAGGTTGGAAAAGGATTTGAAATATACTACCCAAAGAAAAATGGAAGAAAGCCGATGATAAAAGGCATTAGAGATTTAGTAAGAACATGTCGAGATTCAAAACTATTTCATGGTAAATATCCAATAAACAAAACGGCTGAGAAAAAATTGAACGCAATCGCTATAACGGCTAATGACTTGGTGCATCCAAAGCATGATCTCGATGCCCTTGATGTTTACAAGGGTAATGCTCTGAAATGTATGGATGGTTTGCAGTATGTCATCAAAAACCATCTAAATTTTATAAAAGATACAGGCACGGTTTCTGGTTATAAAATATCAGGTTCAGCGAAAAGACTAATATAACGAAAAACGATAAATGAGTAATAAAAATAAAATCAATATTTTAGTTTGGATTTTTTATCGAGCTGGTGGCAAGTTCCGTAATTTCGTATTCCGCAAACGCTTGGGTAGAAAGAAATGGTCTGCCAGACTCATTTTTTTCATAATGAGTTTTTTTGGATATTTTGAATCGAAAGTTTACCTAAACACTGGTGAGGTAGGAATATTCGATCATTATGTCCCTAGACTCCTACTTAGAAGATGGAGGATTGCGGAAACTGGAACAGATAAAGGAAATATATTTCAATGGTCAAAAAGTAAAAACTCGATAGATAAAGTTGCGATCAATAATATCGCAGGAAGCACGGACTGGGATATCTCAAAGTCAAAGGGATTACCGAGTGATTTTATTCGTAAAAAATTATTTTCAGAATTACTTGAGAGTAAAGCTTCGGATGTTATAAAACTCATCAATACATCCTCGTCTTTAGATTTAACTTTTTTGGAAGAAAGCACGCTTGCTATATTTATTGGCCATCAAATTACAAGGGTACCTTTATTTCACAAATATCTTTTGCGTTTCTTTTCAATCGGATATTCGCAAAAACTGATAGATTATTCTGATTTTGGAAATAAAGAAGTACTCGTACAAAAAGTTGCCCACAACGAAATTGGCATCAGCTACGAACAGTTGCAGAACAACAGCGCACATACAAGAGTAGAGGGTGGCAAACCACAGCGTCTTTTATTATCCTTGATTATTGCATCTGATATCGGTGAAAAAATCTATAGAGGGAATTTGCATATTCTTGAAGTGTCGGCGAATAGTACGGATGAGTTTGTGGTTTCTGATAATCCAGTAATATTTCTCGACTTTGAACGCCAAACAATTTTAAATTTTGTCCCATGGTGGGAAATCGGGAGTAAAGATTTTTGGATATTCATGCCTATTTCACCGAGGAAAGCAATTTTTTACTGTAAATCAAAAAGGAAGGATGGACCGATAGAAAAAGAAAATAATGATTTGGTTCAATTGATGAATTTTGGTCAATATTTAAGCTGTTCTGATAATGTCTTTTCTGGCAATAGAGATATTTTAGAGAAACACGTTAAACTTTATAAAAATGAATTACAACAAACAACAAATTCTTGAACGACGGAAAGAGATCGAGCAGGAGCTCGTGGGTATGCTCAAAGAAACCGAAAGTGATTTTACTTTGGATCATGTCCGGGAAGCTATTTTCCACGAGGAGGATAATGACGACATGATGAAAGTTGTGGCTATGTTTGATCGCGGTGGAGATGTTTCGGAATTGAGCAATGTGCTCGAGTTGGTAACCGACGCGTGGAATTATTTTCCGCACAAAGTCCTTGGCGGCATCTCCCCAGCCGAAAAACTTTTGGAATATCAAAATAAACAAGGTTAAAAGGAACGAGTTTATTTTCTTACCCCGCTGATAAACAAATAGAAAACGCTTTATTTTCGAGGATTTTAGGCAAGTTTATTTTCCGGAGGGGCTGATAATAAATCTTGTTAAGCAATTATGACTCAGCATAATTTGCTTAACATTCCAAAACTTAAGCAAATCGTTTCAGGCTCGCAATTT
>Ga0209542_10017608_pt1 | contig 11682 bp, 15 predicted proteins | sample RifCSPhighO2_01_FD_184028 | JGI IMG/M metagenome (GOLD analysis project Ga0209542, IMG submission 184028) | Soil microbial communities from Rifle, Colorado - Rifle CSP2_plank highO2_0.1 (SPAdes) (version 2) | ecosystem: Environmental > Terrestrial > Deep subsurface > Rock core/Sediment ...
GTTCTTTATCAATGGATAAATAGAAATAATGAAAAGAATAAAACAAACTTAAAGATAGCAAAATCTCCAGAATATGAGAAATATTTAGAAAGTTTGTCGAAAGAAGAGCTTATTTCTTTATTATTGGAATTGTCAAAAGATTTTAAGGAGGTGAAGCACAATCTTTCTTTAAGAACAGCTGCTTTATCAACAGAGCAAAACGAAGAAACAATTACAACAATTATAAGCCATTTTAAAAGAGAATTAGCAAGTAACAATCTTGATTATTATCAGCTTCCTCATGTTATAAGATCTCTTGAGAGAATCAAACAATCTATTAATAATATTTCTCCAGAAGTGCGCCAGAGACTTTTAGAGGCTTTTATAGAAGAATCAATTAAAGCATATGGGAAAGGTGCAGATGACTCTAATGGTAAATTAGGAGATTTTATTTCTGATTGTACAGAAGATCTCGGTAAAGCCATAGCAGAACAAAATCTTCCCTACGAAAATAAAAAAGAAATTATTAAGGAATATATAAAAGCCATAAAAGACGATGAATATGGATTTGATGACAATTATTGGCAGCTTATTCTAACCATTGCACAAAAACCGGCAGAATATGAATTTCTAATTTCTGAGATAAAATTTCTTGCAGAAAAAACAACAGATAAATATGAAAAAGACAGATTAAAAGAGTTTCTTATAGAATTGTATGAAAAAAGCGGCAAAGGAGACGAATACCTAAAAGAAATAGAAAATAAGCTTGAATGGAGTGAGGATTACTTAAGGCTTGCTGAATATTGGAAAAATAAAAGGAATGTGCATAAAGCAATAGAAATAGCACAACAAGGTATTGATAAAAGAAAAAATTCCTTTGGTAATGAAGAGCTTTTTCGTTTTCTAGAGGATTCGTATGGGCAAGAGGGGAAGGAAAAGGAATTATTAGCAACTTACATTTCACACTTTAGTGAAGCGTCATCTCTTCCATTTTATAGGAAAATAAAATCTCTTGCTAAAAAGTATGATCAATGGGAAAAACATAAACATTATTTATTAAAAGAAGCTAAACCTAATGTATATATTGACATTCTGCTTGATGAGGGCGAGGAAGGAAAGGCAATTAAAGAGGCTATTTCAAGTAATGAATTACCTGATAAATCAAAAGAAAAAGTTGCAAAATTTATTAAGGAAAAATGTCCAAAGGAATCTTTACAGATATATAATCTTTTAGCAAAGAAATATATTTCTTATGGTGTACGTGGGGCGTATAGAGAAGCAGTGCAATATTTAACAAATGTAAAAGAAATTTATCTTGCTATTCTCGATGATATTATCGGTTGGGAAAGATATATAGAAAAGATAAAAAAAGAAAATTATAGAAAGTCTGCTTTACTTAACGAATTAAGAAAAATTGATAAAAATGGCAAACGATAATGGACTGATCGATGAATTTGAAAAACTTCAGGCCTTAAAGAAAGAGATAGAATTGAAGGAAGAAGAGTTAAAGAGCAAAATTATTGAGTTGGCACAACAGAAAAATACAGATTTGTTATTCGGAACACATAAAAAATGTTCGGTAAAGGGATATACAAAAGTAATTTATCCTGAAGATAAAACTGCGATTATTAGCTTAATGAAGCAAAAAGGAATTTATGAGAGGTTTTCTATGTTAAACTATATGGGGCTAAATTCAGCAATTATAAAAAATGAGATTGATAAAGAAATTACTGACTTAACTAAACAAGAGAAAGCCTTTAGGCTTTCTTTAAAGGATATATAAAATGTTAGACACAAACCTAAAATCAAAGCATAGCAAGTTTTATAAACTTCATTCGTCTAATCATATTAGCAATCTTCGGATTGTGAGTATGATCCCCGGTGATCGCGAGGTTGCCGGACGCTTTAATTTTTCTGATAAAATTGGAGGTGGCTTATAATGGAAGGCACTTTAATTTTTGTAGACGATGGTTTTTTCGGATTAGTAAAAAAGCATTTTCAGAAGGAAGATGGCAAACCAAAAAAATATCTGCAAACTTTTAGAAATATTTGTTCAAAAGAGAAATTGAATTTAAAGCATCTTTTCATTTACACCGCCCCACCTTATCAAAGTCCTGTTCCAACAAAAAAAGAAGATTTCTTGATGAGTAGATATCAAAATATGACGAGAATGTTAAGAAAAAAGAAGTGGATTACATTGAGAGAGGGAAGATGCCAGAAGATAATTAATGAGCAAGGTAAAGAAGAATTTTCTCAAAAGGGTATTGATGCTTTGCTAATTTTGGATATGTATGATATTAAAGAGAGTTATCAAGATATCAAAAAGATAATACTAATAGCTTCTGACTCTGATTTTGTTCCTGTCATTGAAAGAATGAAACAAAAAGGATTTGAAGTAATTGTTTATACGTATTTTGATAGAAAAAGAAACTCAAGATTTTCAACTTCAAACCACCTTTTGAAAGTGGTTTCAAAATGGGTAAAATTAACAAAAGAGGATTTTGAATAAAATGATTGAATTTATAAAAGAGGTTACATGGAAAGAAGCGCATAAATTCATGGAAGAATTAGACAAAAGAAAAATTGAGTATGGAATGATAACTGAATGGGGAGCAGCTATCCCAGATAATGCAAAATTTATTATAGAGTTAGGAGAAGAAGGTGAAAAAGATTATATTGCAACAAAAGGATTTCTTCAAAGAAGCAAAGATGAAGTTTTTGTTAGATTAATGAAAGATGGCGAAAAAGAAAATATGCCGAATTTTGATGATCTTTTTAAGATTATAGATTTGTCTGAGAATCATAAAGAGATTAGAATAAGAGACGATAAAGCAGGAGAAACCTAAAATGTTACACGCAGAACTTAAATCAAAGATAAGAAAGTTATGGGATAAATTCTGGAGCGGTGGAATTAGCAATCCTTTACAGGCGATTGAGCAAATATCTTACCTCATCTTCATGAAGAAACTTGAAGATAAAGATGTTCTTGAAGAGCAAAATTCAACTCTTAAAGGAATTAAGTTTAAGTCTATTTTTGAAGGTTATAAAACCTGCAAATGGTCTGAGTGGAGTGAATATCCTTCCGATAAGATATTGGTCCATGTTAGAGATGTAGTCTTCCCATTTATGAGAGGTTTAGGAGGAGAGAACTCTCATTATTCGACTTATATGAAAGACGCTACTTTTTCTTTGCCAACTGCTTCCTTGTTAATTGAAGCGGTTAATATTATTAATGATTTGCATATTAAAGAACAGAACCAAGATACGCAAGGAGATATTTATGAGTATCTTTTATCTGAACTAACTACTGCTGGAAAGAATGGGCAGTTTAGAACCCCAAGGCATATAATTAGAATGATGGTAAAACTTACTAATCCTGAATTAGGGGATAGAATATTAGATCCAGCCTGCGGAACAGCAGGATTCTTAGTAAATGTCTATGAGCATATTTTAAAAATAAATCAAAAGGGCGGAATAAGCACACTAACTCCACAGCAAAAAAAAATATTGGATGAAGAATCACTTTATGGTTATGATATTGATAGAACAATGGTAAGAATAGCAGTTATGAACTTGATGATGCACGGAATAACAGATCCTAAGATAATTGGAGAAGATACATTATCAAAAAGATATAATGAAAAAGGGGCTTATGATTTAATCTTGGCAAATCCTCCATTTAAGGGCTCTATAAATGAGAGCGAAAAATCAGACGAACTTACCATCACTACAAGTAAAACAGAACTCCTTTTCTTGGAACTCATGTATAATTGCCTTTCAATTGGTGGAAGATGTGCTGTAATTGTCCCTGATGGTGTTTTGTTTGGTAATTCTAACGCACATAAGTCAATAAGAAGATTGCTTTTAGAAAAGTGCAGATTAGATGCTATAATTTCAATGCCTTCTGGAATATTCAAACCATATGCAGGAGTTTCTACGGCAGTCTTATACTTTACTAAAGGCGAATCAACAGAAAGAGTTTGGTTCTATGACATGGAGGCAGACGGTTTAAGTTTGGATGATAAGAGAAATGAAATAGACAAAAATGATATTCCAGATATTTTGGAAAGTTTTGAAAAAAGAAATAAAGAAGATAATGGAGACAGGTTCAAGAAACATTTCTTTATTCCTATTGAAGAAATAAAGTCTAATGATTGGGACTTATCCATTAACAAATATAGAAAAGAAAAAGAAGCAGAACAGAATTATAGAAAATCTTTAGAAATTCTAAATGAAATGAAGAAAGAAGTGGAAGAATTAATTAAAGGAATTGAAGAATTAGAAAGTTTGAAAAATTAAATTATAATTTCAGTTCTTATTTTATCTTTTTTATCATCAAAGTCCGCAACTAAACCTTCTGTTGTTAAGACCATTCCAGCAATACTTGCTGCTGTTTGTAAAGCGTTTCTTACAACTTTAGTAGGATCAATTACACCTGCCTTTACAAGATCTTCAAATATGTCTGATTTTGCGTTATATCCAAAATTTTCCTCTTTGTTTTTTAGTTGTGCCAAAACATCTGCCCCATCTTTACCTGCATTTTCAGCAATTTGTTTAATAGGACCTTCAAGAGCCTTTTTAACAATTTTTAATCCTATTTCCTGATCTTCTTTGAGCCTCAAATTTTCTAATTCTTTTATTGCATGAAATAGTGCAATTCCTCCTCCGGTGACTACTCCTTCTTCGATCGCGGCTTTTGTAGCATGTAATGCATCATCAATTCTCATCTTTTTTTCTTTCATTTCTATTTCTGTAACTGCTCCAACGTTTATTACTGCTACTCCACCAGATAATTTGCCTAATCTTTTTTGCAGGTCTTCCCTTCTATATTCACTATCTTCATTTTTAATTTGGGCTTCAATTTGATTAATTCTCTTTTCTATTTTTTTCTTATCCCCATAACCTTCTATTATTACTGTTTCGTCCTTTGTGACTTTTATTTTTTTTGCAGTTCCTAAATCTTGTATCTTTATGTTATCAATTTTTTCATCTGTTTCTTTTGAAATTACTCTTCCGTTGGTTAGAATCGCTATGTCTTCAAGTAATTCTCTTTTTTCGTCGCCAAAACCTGGAGCTTTCACAGCACATACTTTTATCGCTCCTCTAATAAGGTTTATAACTAATGTTGTTAGAGCTTCTCCTTCAATGTCATCTGCAATTATTATTAAAGATCTGCCTTCTTGAGTTACTAATTCTAATACAGGTATTAAATCTTTTACAGTTGTTATTGTCTTGTCTGTTATTAAAATATAGGGTTCTTCAAATTTAACGTCTAACTTCTCAGGATCTGTAACCATATAAGGTGAAAGATATCCTTTGTCAAATTGCATTCCCTCAACTAATTCTAAATGTGTTTCAATACTTTTTGCTTCTTCTACAGTTATCACTCCTTTGTTTCCCACTTTTTCCATAGCATCAGCTATTAATTCTCCAATTTTATCGTCGTTATTTGCAGATATTGTTGCTACTTGTCTTATTCTTTCTTTATCTTTTACAAGGGTTGATTTTTTCTTCAAAAATTCTACAATTTTTTCTGTTGCGGCTTCCATTCCTTTTTTTATTTCAATAGGGTTTGATCCAGCAGTTATGTTTTTTAGGCCGTCAGTTATCATTAATTGGGCCAATAATGTTGCTGTTGTTGTACCATCGCCTGCCTTGTCTTGTGTTTGAGAGGCGACTTCTTTAATGAGCTTAGCTCCAATATTTTCGAATTTATCTTTAAGCTCTATTTCTTTTGCAATTGTAACTCCGTCGTTTGATATTAAAGGAGAGGAGGGTCTATCTAGAATTATTGTTCTTCCTTTAGGGCCCAGAGTTACTTTTACAGTATCCGCCACTTTATTAATGCCTCTTAGAAGAGCTTGCCTTGCATATTCGCCAAAGATTATTTGCTTTGCCATTATAACTCTATATCCTGTAAAAATTTGTCTCTTGATGAATAAGCTTCATTTGAACTGATATCATATGTTTTTTCTTTATAACCTTTAAAAAAATGAGTATTTTCCTCATCTATTGCTAAATCACTTATTCCGACCTCGAACTCTTTTATAATGTCTTTACCTTCGCTAATTCCTCTTTCTAAAAAAGATAATCTTCCCTCTATTCTTCCTTGATAAGCTATTAATTCCATTCTAGGCATTTGCACTACATCTCCTACTTTTAAAGTTTCTAGTTCTTTCTTCGCATTATCTATAGTCAAGATTTTTTTTACCATTTTTATAATCCTGCCTCTGTTAAAGATTTATCTCTTTTTATATACAAAGGTTTTTTATTTTCTATTACATTATAATAATTCTCTTCAATAAATCCTAATTTATGCCCCATTTCTCCCCTCCATGGAATTAGCTGTTCTTTTTCAAACCATAATTCTCTTATACATTCTTTATCGCTTTTATCTCTGCCCCAGAATACATAAAATCGGTCATATTTTCCATAATAAAGCATTTCTCCAAATTTTAAGAAACTAACTAGATCGCCTGTTTCAAGATTATCTATATCAGAGGGATTATACATTTTTTTTAATTCATTTTTTATTTTTTCCATTTTAATCTTCTATTTTAGCTATAACGTCTTTAAATTCAATTATTAGATATTTTTCATTTTCTATTTCTATCTCTTCTGAACTGTATCCCCCATATATTATTTTATCTCCTTTGTTTAATGGCAGGGGTTTTCCTTCTTTTGAAGCGCCTACAGATTCAATAATTCCTTGTTTTTTTTCTTCAGTTCCTTTTGGAAGATAAATTCCTGACTTTGTTTTTTCTTCCGTCTTTAGAGGTTTTAGCAGGACTCTTTCACCTAAGGGTATAAGTTTCATTTTAAATTATTAAGATCACTAAAATTTTATATTTGATGTGTATTTAAATTTTATGATGATTCAGGCTATGTGTAAATTTGCTACCTTCTTTAGTTAATTTTTCTGAGAGAAGAAATAGACTTTACTTCTTTCCTTTGTCATATCTCCCAGCCATATCTACGATATCTTGAATAGTTCCAAGATATTTAATCACTTTTTGTTTAGGTTTACCCTTAACTTTGATTGCCTCAACAATGTAATAATATCTTTTTTGTTTGTTCCTGCCAAATTTCTTGACCCTTAGGAATATTATTGTTAATAGGCACTACTATTTATATATTCATAGGAATTTTATATAATAGGAGCTAAAAATAGCTGTCAGCTTCTAAAATTTTATATTAAAGGCGTATTTAAATTTTATGATACTCTATTTAACTATTGGTTTGCAGTGAAAATAAAGTTAGTGGTTTATATTTTTACAGCTTTAGAACCTTGCTGGGTGTCTTCAATTTCATAGCCCTTTTCTTTTATTCTTTGCCTTAGGATGTCTGCTTCTGCCCAGAGTTTATTTTTTCTTAATTTTTCCCTTTCTTCAATTAATTTTTCCACTTCTATTGAGAGAACAACTAAGGTTTCTTGCATGTCTTTAATTCCTAATCTAAGAACTTCATCAAATTTTTCTAAAAGAGATATTTTATTTTTTGGATTAAAATCGAAATCTTCTAGCGCCTTTAGAAAAATTTGTATTGCTTTGGGAGTGTTTAGATCATTATTTATTTCTTTTAGAAATTGTGACTTGTATTTTTCAGTTAGATCTTTGCCTTTATGCTCCTGAGAGCGGATTTCTATTATTTTTCTTTTTATTCTTTCATAAGAAGTTTTTGCTGCATCTATATTATCAAAAGTAAAATTTAGTGGTTTTTTGTAGTGAGTTAATAGCGTTAAATAACGAAAATGCAGTGGATTGTAGCCTTTATCTATAATGTTCTTTAATGTATAAAAATTTCCTAGAGACTTTGACATTTTTTTGCCATCTACTAAGAGCCATTCATTATGAATCCAATAATTTACGAATTTCTTTTTTGTTATTGGTTCGATTTGAGCTATTTCATTTTGATGATGGGGAAATATTAAGTCTATTCCGCCTGTGTGTATATCAAAATTCTTTCCTAGGTATTTAGTAGACATTGCAGAGCATTCAATGTGCCAGCCAGGGCGGCCTTTTCCAATTTCTGTTTCCCAGAATACATGGCCATCTTTTTCGTCCCATGCTTTCCATAATGCAAAATCTGAAGCAGTATCTTTTGTATAGTCGTCTTGTTTTACTCTTGCTCCTGATTTTAGACCTTCGAATTTCAAATGAGCTAATTTTCCATACTTTTTGAATTTAGATATAGAATAGTAGATACTGCCGTCTTCTCCTTTATAGGCTATTTTCTTTTTTAGAAGACCATTTATTATTTCTATCATTTCCTTTATATGATCAGTTGCTTTTGGCAACTTTTCAGGAGATTGAATATTAAGAGTCTCTATTTCTTTTAAGAAGATGTTTGCATATTTTTCAGTGAAATCTTTTAAACTAACTCTTTCTTTTATGCTATCTCTAATAGTTTTATCATCAACATCCGTGATGTTCATTACTTGTTTTACTTTGTAATTATTATATTGTAAAGTTCTTTTTAAGATATCTGCAGTAATATATGCCCGATAATTGCCTATATGGGGATAGTTATAAACAGTTGGACCGCAAGTATACATTCTCACTTCTTTTTTATCTATTGATTTGAAAGTTTCTTTTTTTCTAGTTAATGTATTGTATAATTTTAATAGTGTTTTTTCCATATGTTTGTATAGGGATAAGGGTTTTTAGGGTTTTTGTTTTTGAAGAATTTCTTAGTTGATGTATTTCCAAGTTCATAATGCTTAAATATATTAAATTTTTATTTTTTTAAGGTATTTGCTGACGATGGCAGAAGATAGTTATAGACTTTGGCTTTACAAAATAAACAATCCTAATAGGGATTATAGATATTTAATATCGAATAGAATGGGAAATGAAGATAGGCTGTCTGCTGTTGATTTAGTTGCATATTTTGAGGGCGTTGAAGAAGAACTCTTAGGAGATTTTTATTTAACAGTGATGCGATACGAGGGTGAGAGGCAAGGACTTATTGATGTTCTTGAGAAAAAGCTTAAGGATAAAAATCCTAATGGGATTGTTTTTTTAAGAGATTGATTTTATATTGTTTTAACTAGATTTTCAATTTCTTCAAATGTTCTTAATTGCATTAAACGATTTCTCATTTTTGATGCGCCTCGAGTGTTTTTTATGAAATTTGAGCCCAGATATTTTATTCTTGGAATGTCTATTAAATTATGTTCCTTTGCTAATTTGAGATATTCTTGCAAGCGTTTTATGTTTTGTTTGAAATTGAATTCTGATTCTTTTTTTGTTTTTAAGTATTTTAGAATTCTTTGAAAGATTAATGGGTCGCCTATTGCGCTTCTTGCCAGCATTGCACCGTCTGCAATTTCCAGCATTTTTTCTGCGTCTTTTCCGTTGAAAATATCACCGCTGCCTATAATCGGAATTCCAATAGAATTTTTCACTTTTTTTATCCATTCCCATTGTGCTGGAATTGAAGAGCCCTGTATTGCTAAACGTGGATGGAGAGTAAGGGCGTCTGCTCCAGCCTTTTCAATTGCCTTTGAGACTTTTAGAACATTATTTGTTTTAAATCCCAAACGTATTTTTGCTGTTACAGTTAAATCTGCCTGTTTTAGAATTTTTATCATTTTTGATATTTTTTCTGGATATTTTAGAAGATAAGAGCCTGCTTGATTTCCTGTAATTCTAATTGATGGACAGCCGCAGTTTATGTCTACTAAATTGTAAGGTTTTAAGTGCGGAGTTACTTTCTTAAATTCATTAATCGAGTTTCCAGTAATTTGTATGCCTATTGGGGAATCTTCTTTTGATGTTTTCATTAGATTTTGCGTTTTAGTGTTTTTGTGAAGAATTGCTGAAATGTAAATCATTTCTGTGTAGGCCATAGCTGCTCCGGTTTTGCGGCAAATTAGCCTATATGGCAAGTCGGTAACATTTACCATTGGAGCAAGAAAGAGTGGATTCTTTAATTTAATATTGCCTATTTTTAGAGATTTCATTACTTTTTATACACAAAAAGTTTTATAAATACATTGTTGAATGAAGTTATATGATAAACGCCTTTGAAAGGAAAGAAATTGAAGCGTCTTTGAAAAAGAAGTTGTCTAGATTTGAAATATATGATAAAGTCAATGACAAAGTTAAAATAACAACTGATGAAAATAGCTCTCTTTTTATCCAATATAAAAAGGGGAATTATGCAGGATTGCTGGGAACTACGCATTTTGCTTTGCAAATTGAAGCTGAAACGGCTTATTTGCTTTCTATTGGAAGAGAGGAGCAATATAGGGGCAGGGGTTTTGGGCGAATTCTGTATAATGTTGTTGAAGATTTTTGTAAAGATCGAGGCATTAAAAAGATTCAGCTTACTTTTTCAGGCAATGGAAGAGAAAAATATTGGCAATCCTTAGGATTTAAGAGAATTGATGGATTTTCGCAGATGGAAAAGGCTTTGTTAGAGCAGCATAATGTTTAAATAAAATTCTTTTTAATATAAGTTATGGGTGAGGTATATGAGTTGGCTAAAGTAATTATTAAGCCTCATGAATTTAGTTATCAGTTGACGAGATATGATTCTAATAGAGTTTATGCTGGGAGTGCGATTGCAGACAGCCTTAAAGATTTAGCTGAAAAATGTCTAGTAAATGGGATTAAGATTGATGAGAAAGAGGGAAAGATAACTACTATTGACTGTCCATTTATAGATATCGAGACTAGGAAATCTTTTGATTCTGTCTGTTTAGAAGAAATAGTTCATTTCTATAGAACTTATCTTGATGTAGAGAAATATTCTAAAAGTTTAGTATAGAGATGACATGAGAATTCTAGTAAAATAGATTAAAGCCAAAGGCTTTAATCAGATATCAAATGAAAGGAGGCATTTATTCAAATTTCCCTATACAATAAGAATATTTAAATATCCTTTATTCTCTTCTAAATTATGGAAAAGGATATTGACAAAATACCTAAAAATCAAGATACCGATATTATTATTCGTGTAGATGATTTTGGCGGTAGAAGAGGGATTACAATAAGAGAATTTGTTCGCGGCGAGCGTTACACTGGTTTTACAAAGGCTGGGACAAGAATTCCTGCTGAACATTTTAAAGCTTTCAAACAAGCAATTAATTCTATTGATGAAAAAGAATTGATGGAGACTGCGATTGAGGGCGGTGTACAGGGCGGGATGCAGAAGAGTTTAGATAGCGTTAAGAAAGAAGATAAATCATCAAAAGAGAAAACTAAAGCTAAAGAAAAGCCCAAAGTGGAAGATGATATTGGAGAAGGGGAATTCTAGTTCTTACTTTCATAAGTCTTAAATAGGATATTATTCACAGTTATGTATCACCTCTTTTTACTTGGAAGGGGGCGATGGCAGAACGCTTTTCAACTTTCTGTTATTTCCCCCCTTTTGAGTTAGTATAATAGTATAGTATATTTCCATGTAATGTAAGATTAGCCATTAGTGTTAGGTTGATTATATAAGGGTAAGAATTAAGCGAATCTAGTTTTTTACTTTTCCAATAAAATTAATAATGGCTATGGGAAATAAAACCATTCTTCACCTTTAGATTCTCTAGCTTTTAGCATTTTTTGCCAATCATTTTTGTTTTTTAGTGTCTCTTCCAAATCTTTTTTGTTATGCAATATAGTAGGTTTACCGTTACAAATAATTTCATAATTGTTATTTGTATCAATATTTCTTAAATCATTTATTATTCCTATTTCAGAAAAATTG
>Ga0209542_10017609_pt1 | contig 11681 bp, 15 predicted proteins | sample RifCSPhighO2_01_FD_184028 | JGI IMG/M metagenome (GOLD analysis project Ga0209542, IMG submission 184028) | Soil microbial communities from Rifle, Colorado - Rifle CSP2_plank highO2_0.1 (SPAdes) (version 2) | ecosystem: Environmental > Terrestrial > Deep subsurface > Rock core/Sediment ...
ATTCAGCCTTATACAAATCATGGAAAATAAAAGAGAGATAATAGGTTTTATCTGCAAAACCTGTAAAAAAGAATTAGCCTTAGGCACATGCGGAGACCATAGATTAGAAACAAATCATAAAGAATTCCAAGAAATTTTCCAAAAGGATACTGAAAGATGACTCTAAATAAGAAAACAGGGGAGTATTTAGAAGAATCAAATAAAATATATCAAGATTTACTAGGTTACAAACCAGAACAAACATCTTTGCAACAAATTCCAAAATTTCAATGGGGTGAATTCTCGCAACAAATAGGGTTAAACTCTTCATCGTCTGGAGTTTATTTACCTAGGAATCAAACAGCAGTCATTCCATGTGATACAGAAACAACTCCTTTAAGCTTATTTCATGAGTATTTTGGTCATGGATTATATTGCGAACAATCTTTATCTGGAAGGCATTTAGTAAGTTTAGAAAAAAGACTACTATATGAGGAAAAACAAGAATTTAAGGAAAGGCAATTTACCTTAGAGGATATTCAAGAATTCAGGCAAGAAAACCACACATTTCAAGAATTAAATAATTTTAAGAGGCAAAACCTAAGAACTTACGAAGGATTTGCAGTTTTTACTGAATTTTTACTCTCAAGAGAATTTGATTTAAAAGAAATGTTTGAAATAAGATATGGCTCTTTATCAAATCAAGACAAGAAGCAATTTGAAAGAATAGCCTCTTTCAACAAAGAATATGGAGATTTAGCAACATTTTATGCTCAAGAGTTAGCTAGAATAACAACCCCCCAAAGAGCAAAAACATTACTGAGAGATATTTACAAGGGTAACTTACAGGATATCAGATTTGCGTTACTCTATGGCTCAAGAAAGGAATTTAGTGATATTGACATTTTTGTTGTTTCAGACAGCTTACCTGAAATTGAAACTCCATATATAGATGTTGTAGTTCATAACCATAATGAATTTGAGAAGAGAATTGAGTTATTTGATGTAGTAGATTCCGAAGCATTAACAACGGGTGAGTTTATTTTAGGAGATAAAAGATACCTCAATCAAAAAAGGACACAACTAGTTAACCAACCGATCACTAAAGAGGCCATAAACCACAACCTTAGGAAATCTCAAGAACAGCAAAAACTTGCCAGAGAATATTCAAAATCTTCCCCGCGGAGAGCGATAGGCCTTGGATACTCAATTCATTATTTATCAAACGCTTTACTTCTCATGCAAGGAAAAAGGGCTCTAACAAGAGAAGGTTTCAACGAAGTTTATAGTCATCTATTTATAGATGATACACCAACTGAAAGGAGGTAAAGAGAAAAAAATGCAACTTGAACAAACTTTAGAAATGTATCAACCAATACAAACACAAAGAGCAATGCCTGAAAGAAGGCAAAGGTCTTACACAATTGTAGATTTGGAATCTTTGAGTGCAAGTGCTTTGTACACTGGAGAGATTCAAAATGGGGCAGATGCTTGGAGAGGGAATATACGAAATATTACACCAAATACAGCTTATTTTCCATTAACTTCTGATGGGTCAATTGGAGTGACACACCATAAAAAAGGTCTTGGTAAATTGAAATATAATGAAGACGGAATTGAATATGGAGTTCCTATTTCAGATATAATTGAAAAATATTTGAAAGATTGGCGAATTGATAAGAAATAAACTTATAAACTATTAGATTTTTATAAGTTTGCCTGAGCAGAGTGTACCAACAAGCAAAAGAGCACTAACGGTTTGGCCGAGCTCCACTTTTGATGAGGGTTTGAACTCTGCAGGGGCTCTCATTTTTATTTTTAAGAGGGGGTTTTAAAGACTCCCTCGCTTTTTTTACTAACTTTTATAAATACCATTTATTTCTAAAAACATGACAGCTATTGATTTTCAAAAAATGCGAAAGGAATTGATCTTGCTTTATGAGAGATTTCTTAAAAATCCTGAAAGTGAATCTATAAAAGAAGAATTTATGATTTATGGGGAAGAATTTGGGAAAATAACTGTATTAAATGATTATTTGAAATCAATGCCCGTTCCTAAAGACATATTTTCAGGTCTTTGCGGACTTTCAATGATTTCAGATCAAGGATGGTTTGAAGATAAAGATAAAATTTTTACTAAAGAAATAATCTTTAATAAATCAAAGAAAATCTTAGAAGAACTAAAAAAACAAGACAAAGAATAATTTTTTATTTTTGGGCTCCTTTGAGCCCATTCATTTTTTAGAAAAATAGTTAAACTTCAATATCTCAAAATTAAAAATAGGTAAGGAAAAAAAATGCAACTTGAACAAACTTTAGAAATATATCAACCAATGCAAACACAAAGAACAATGCCTGAAAGAAGACAAAGGTCTTACACAATTGTAGATTTGGAATCTTTGAGTGCAAGTGCTTTGTACACTGGAGAGATTCAAAATGGGGCATCTGATTGGGTGGGAAATATGTCTTCATTGGGAGGAGGAGATATCTTTGGAGGAACTAGAAGACGTTCAATATTTGATCGTCTTGATGAATCCGTTGAAGAATACAAGAGAGCACATCCAAGTCTATTTCCAGACAAACCTTCAATGGGGACTAGTAGGCCTTTGAAGTATGAGCCTAGGCCTTTGAAGTATGAGCCTTTAACTATAAGGGATCTTCCAGAATCTGGCGTTCAATTACATATACACGAAAATCCTGGAGGATCGGCTAGCTTAGTAGATTATAGTCGAAAGCATATTGGTATGGGTAGTTATGATGCGGCAATGGCAGATTTATTGGCAGATAACTTTGATTTAAAAAAATATTTAACAAAGTCTAACTTTAAGTTTAAATTACCTGAAGATGACTAAAGCCAATTTCCAGAAAATAAAGAAAGAATTAATCAAACTCTACGAAGAATTTCTGGAGAATCCTTTAGATCAGGATGTAATTGATAGAATCATCCACTATAGTAAAGTTTTTGGCGGACTTGGTTCATATAATGACTATTTTAAATCCCTATTTGTACCAAAAAATATAGAATCTGCTTTAAATGGACTATCTGCATTATATCAATATGGATTATATGAAAACACCCATGAAGCTTATTCTAATGAAAAGATAATTGCAATAGCTAAAGAGATTTTACAAGATCTCAAAAAACAAGACAAATAATAAATTTTTATTTTTAAGAGGGGGTTTTAAAGACTCCCTCGCTTTTTTTTACTAACTTTTATAAATACCATTTATTTCTAAAAACATGACAGCTATTTATTTTCAAAAAATGCGAAAGGAATTGATTTTACTTTATGAAAGATTTATCAAAGATCCAAAAAATCAAATACTCTTGAATGAGATACATAAATATGATTTGGAATTTGGCGGACTTGGTTCATATAATGACTATTGTAAACTTCCAATAATGCCTGATTCAATAAAAAAAGCATTAGGATTATTAGAAGATTTATATTATGAACCTCTTCCATATGGTACTCCCGGAGCACTTTCTAGTGAAGAAATAATTGCAATAGCTAAAAAAATCTTAGAAAATCTTAAAAAACAAGACAAAGAATAATTTTTTATTTTTGGGCTCTTTTGAGCCCATTTTTACTGAACCAATACTCGTCGCACTCGCCACTAAAGAACAAGCATAGTCACCGACAACCTCTAAAAAACAAGCTACTTTACATGGCTCTCAAAAAGCTAATACAAATTCATAACCTCAACATTTATATACTAACTGCTACATAAATGTAACATATGATACAAAAATGTAGCTATTTAAAAGTATTCGAAGTATTCTTTAAAGAACCAACAAAAGTGCATTTTATAAGGGAGATTAGCAGAAATATAAAATTAGCTACAACATCAGTAAAAAAACATTTATTAGAAATTGAAAATGAAGGCTTAATAAAAAAGAAACCTAAAATGCCATTTGAAGGGTATGTTGCAAATAAGGAAAATGACAAATTTTTACAATACAAACAAATATACAATCTTTATTCTTTAATAGGGTTAAAAAATAAAATTATAGATAATTTAGGGCCTAAAGCAATAATCTTATTTGGATCATATCAAAAAGGCGAAGATAGGGAAGAAAGTGATATCGACATGGCAATTATAAGCAATATAAAATTGTCATTTGACTTAGAAAAATATGAAAAAGTCCTGCAAAGAAAAATACATATTACTTTCATTAAAAGCATGGATGATCTTGAAGAAAGCATTAAAAATAATGTGAAAAACGGATGGGTTTTATATGGAAAAATATGATTCTGAAATTTTTAAAATTAGCAAAGATGAAGAAAGAGCCAAAGATTTGTTGGACATGGCAAAGGAAAGAATGGAATTTGCAATAAAATATGTCCCAAAAGACATGTCTTACAGATTATTGCAAGAATATTATGAAGTAGCAGTTCAATTAATGACTTCTATCATGTATGCCGACGGTTATAAAACTCTTAGTCATATAAGTCTCATCGAATATCTGAAGAGTTACAATGAACTCAATAATCATGAATTAGAAATGCTAGATCGCATGCGAAAGGCTAGGCACGGAACAGTTTACTATGGGAGAAAAGATGGTGGAAATTTCTTTCTTAATCATGAAAACGAAATAAAGATTTTAATAAATAAATTAAATGATTTAGTGGAAAGTAAATTGAAAAGTAAGATTTTAATGGAACTTTTTAAAAAAGTTCAAATAATTCCATATCAGGTATCTAAATTTGTAAAAGAAGAGATAAATGAAAGTATTAAATACGGAGATTGTAGGCACAAATCCGAGCTTTTATTCCAGTTGCTAAATAAAAATAAATTTGAGGTTAAAAGAATAAAAGTTATATTTGATTGGAAAGATTTACAATTACCTAAAGAGTTATTATTAATATTAAAAAAATCAGGAACAATTTGGAATCATGATGGTATTGCCGTTAAAATAAATAAAGAATGGATTAAAGTAGATTGCACATGGAATCTAGAACTAAAATCTAAAGGATTCCCTGTGACTGAATATTGGGACGGCAAATCAGATACATTGCAAGTGACAAAAGGAAAACTTCAATTTTATGATTCAGATAAATTTGAGAGTAAGATAAAAGTTGACAAAGAAGAAGCTCATAAGTTTGCAGACGAACTTAATAAATGGCTAGCTCCTTAATGTAGGCAATTCTTTAAGCCATACTGAATTATTCTAAAAAGTGCTTCAGTATTAGCACAGTCTGTTTCTCTTAATTTACTATCTTCAGCAATTAATTTTAACTGTCGACAAAATGTCGATAGTTCAATCCCACTAGCTTCCTTTTCTCTCTGCTTTAATCTATACCAATAATCTTTAGAATCTACACTATCTGTTAATATTCCAACTACATCAACAACCGAAAAGAACCACTGGTTTTCATGCCAAATTCTGCGTATCTTCTTATCTTGGAATACAACAAGCGCACTATCTTTATTCATTTATTCAACAACAAATACAAGTATATCTAATTTGTGTTTTCACATTTCTCAGAAATATTCCATCAAGCATCAAATCTCTTCCAAGATAATTTTTCTGTTTCAGTATTTTATCAAAATACATGGCAGTTTCAGTAAAAAACTGACACATTCAGCAAAACGTAGAAAACAGAATTAATATACAATTCAGCCTTATACAAATCATGGAAAATAAAAGAGAGATAATAGGTTTTATCTGCAAAACCTGTAAAAAAGAATTAGCCTTAGGCACATGCGGAGACCATAGATTAGAAACAAATCATAAAGAATTCGACCTAATATATTCAGAAGAAGGAGCAGATTATGATACTCTCTGACCTCAAAATACTGAGTGAAATGAGAAAAGGAAATATAATAATAACTCCATTTAGGAGAAATTGTCTTGGAAGTAATAGTTACGACGTTCATTTAGGAAAAGTATTAGCTGTTTACAAAGATAAACTGCTCGATCCAAGAAAACACAATAAAATAAAAATAATGACAATTCCAGAAAACGGATTCATATTAAATCCTAATGAAATCTACTTAAGTGCCACAGAAGAATACACAGAAACACATAACCATGTTCCTTTTTTAGATGGAAAAAGTAGTATAGGAAGGCTTGGAATAGATATTCACGCAACAGCTGGAAAAGGCGATGTGGGTTTTTGCAATCATTGGACTTTAGAATTGTCTGTAAAACGCCCTGTAAAAGTCTATCCAGGAATGCCCATAGGTCAGTTAATATATTTTAAAGTAAAAGGAAAAGTTATCTCACCATATAATAAAAAGCCAAGCTCAAAGTATTTGGGCAAACAGCCAAATCCAATAGAATCTATGCTTTGGAAGGAATTCATAAAGAATAATAATAAATTGAAAGGAGATTTACAAATAAGATGGTAATTGAGAATAATTTAAATTTAGAAGAGGATTTACATAAAAATATTAAGAAATTAGAAAATATAAGTTTAGTTATTATAACTCATTTATTACCTGACAAACCACGTTTTATTAAAGAGTTGGCAAAGATTTCAAATATAGAATTAATAATTCCTAAAAAGAAATCCATCAATTTAGAAGTTTTAAATGAGCTAGAAAAGAGTTATAATTTTCTATTTCTAGAAAGAGAACAGATTAAAAGTTCTTTATTCATTTTCGAATTATTTGAAAATATAACTAATAAAATAATAATTTTAGATATTGGTGGCTATTTTGCACCAATCATAAATAGGTTAAAAGATAGATTAAAAGATAAATTGCTTGGAGTTATTGAAGATACTGAGAATGGACATAAGAAATATGAACAAATTATTAATTTAAATATCCCAATATTTACAGTTGCAAGAAGTCCTCTCAAATTAATGGAAGATTATTTAGTAGGGCAGTCGATATTCTTTTCAACTGAAAGTTTACTAAGGGAGATAAGTATAATTCCCAATTATTTACAAGTTGGTGTTTTAGGATTTGGAAAGATTGGCAAATCTATCGCAACTATAGCAAGAACAAAATGCACATCAGTTGCAGTGTTTGATATAAATCCTATTATGAGAATAGAGGCACTATCAAAGGGTTTTTTAATTCCTGAACGCAAAGATCTCTTAAAAAACACAGATATTTTGTTTTGTTGTACGGGTAATAAATCTTTAAAGAAAGAAGATCTATCTTATCTAAAACATGGTTGTTTTATAATATCTGCAACTTCAAAAGATGACGAATTAGACATTGGAGATTTATTTAATTATCAATCACGAAAAATTAGCCCGCATATAACAAGATACTTTAATAACTCTAAGTTCTTATTTCACCTTATGAATGATGGAAATGCCATTAACTTCTTGCATAATGCTGTAGTAGGGGATTTTATTCGACTTGTTCAATCAGAAATTATAGAATGCGTTAAGTATATAGCAAAAGAGAAAAAAGAGCCTGGAATCTATGAATTACCTCAACAACTGAGAGTGCATATTGCAGAGCAGTTTCTCAAAGAAAACTCTTTTTTACCTAATGAAAAATCAGGAGAACTCAATGACAAAAACTGAAATAGAAAAAAGGTATTTAATCAAATTTTTACCGGACCTAAAAAATTCTGAAAAAGTTGAGATGATAGATGTTTACATGCCTGAAATCACACCTCATGCAAAATTAAGGGCAAGAAAGATAGGTTCAAAATATGAGTTAACTAAAAAAGTTAGAAAAGCCCAAGACAACCAATATGTCATGACTGAACAAACAATTGAAATAGTTCTGGAAGAATTTGATTTTATTTATAGCAAAAGTTCAAGAAAAATAGAAAAAGACAGATATTATTGCAAATATAATGATAATATAATCGAAATAGATGTCTTCAAGGGAAAACATCATGGCTTAGTTATTGCAGAAGTAGAATTCAAAGACTTGCAAAGTTTGGAGCAATTCAATCCGCCAGAATTCTTTGGAAAAGAAATAAATAAGGTAGAAGAGCTCGCAGGAGGAGTATTGTCCGGATTAAGCTATGAAGATTTAAAGAAATTTTTATGAAAATCTCAAAATTGTCTGACTCTGAATAAAAATGGTTACCCATTATTTTCAAAAAATGCGAAAGGAATTGATCTTGCTTTATGAAAGATTTATCAAAGATCCAAAAAATCAAATACTCTTGAATGAGATACATAAATATGATTTGGAATTTGGCGGACTTGGTTCATATAATGACTATTGTAAACTTCCAATAATGCCTGATTCAATAAAAAAAGCATTAGGATTATTAGAAGATTTATATTATGAACCTCTTCCATATGGTACTCCCGGAGCACTTTCTAATGAAGAAATAATTGCAATAGCTAAAGAGATTTTACAAGATCTCAAAAAACAAGACAAATAATAATTTTTATTTTTGGGCTCTTTTGAGCCCATTCATTTTATTGAATGAGTCTACAAACAAGCTTAAGCAACGTTTGTGGCACTAGCAACTAATGAACAGGCATTAGGTGCAGGTTCATTATCAAAACTATCTTTACACTTAATGTAATATGCCAAATTAGGTTTCCATTCAGCGTAATGACTCTTCTTATTTGATGTAGAAATATACAAGAATTCAACGCCCTCTTCAAAGTTATAATTACAACTATTCAAAGAGTATACGCAAGAGGCATCTTCATTAGTTACAATCTTCAATGCAGTATTAGCTGAATCATGATAAGCTCTAGTAACAAGTGGAGGTGCAGTATCAACAAGAACAGAGAACTTAACCTCAGATTCAACAGCATTTCCTCCATAATCTACACATCTAAATTTATAATTATAATTTCCAGTGCTTAAATCTAATCTCTGAGAATGCTCGACAGCATTAGTCTCAAACATTAAGACATAACTATTAGGTAGCCCTGTAGAACTAAATGAACAGATAGCAACTCCTTCATTAGCTCCATCATCTGTAACAACTTTCAAATTCACAGGAACAGTATTTGTGTTTCCAGTAGCAGTTCCATTTGGACCAACAGAGATTATATTCAAAGGTTGAGAACCTCTTAATTTAAATTCATAACTTGCAACATTAACATTTCTATCTTCTTCTCCTTTAGATGGCTGATCTTTACACCTAAAGTAAAAGTTGTTCTCTTGCTTATCTTTGATTCCAGTTAGATTTGTAGAACAAGTGTATAACTCACGTGCATTTATTTGAGTAAGTGAAGTGGCACAAGCCATTGTGTTTTCCATAACACTATATTCCTTATTTACAGAACTCCATTTACAAGTAGATGGTTCATTTACATAAGCTTGGAAAGGCACACTTCCAACTCCAAATTTAACATAACTCTCTGAAGGTATTGACGTGTCAACTATTACAGGAGCCGTAGTATCTGGCGAAGGATCAACACAGAATTGTATTGCAAATTCATCGACATTTTCATTTCCATTTTTATCTCTACATCTTACAAAGAAATCATATTTACCATCAGCTTGCAATTCAGGTAATTCTGTATTAAGAGAATCAGGACTAGGTAATGAAAATTGTTGTGTATGGTTATACAAATAAAAGTTAGTATTTCCAAAGAAGAACTGCATCTCGTCCAGCGTATTCTTATGGTCTAAATCTATTTTACATTGGGCAGGTTCATTTGTAACAATTCCAAAAGTAAGTGGTGTAAATGCTTTCAAACATCCATCTGTAGCTTCATTCCTTACTATTTTTGTCCCAAGGGATGCAGGTCTAGTTGCATGAGACGTATATCTATGATTATCAGTAAGAGGGGTTGTCCAAGGAGTTATCGTAGGAGATGTAGCATCATTAGGATTTACCCAGACACACTTCTCCTCTGTAGTCCCAGGATTAACAATTTCACAAGATTGCCCAAGAGACTTGCATCGATATTCAGAACATGGCCGGAATGAATCTCCATTACATTTCTCACAATCTTTCCCGCCAATAGGAGCCTCATAAGGAAGGCATTGGAAATTCACAATCTTTTGCGATTCTTTTTTGTATGTTAATGCAAAGACAATTACTGCAACACCAATCCCAATCCAACCCGCGCCCGTAAAAAAACCATAATCTGTGGCAAGAAAACTTTGACCACCATACCAACCAGCACCAGAAGGTCCAATAGCCTGAAGAAGACTAGTGGCCATAATTCCCCCACCGACTGCAATACTTAGTGAATTAGTTAAACTCTTATCAAGTCCAAGTAAACCTCCAACCATTTGAATCGCTCCCACAACTAAAAGTGCCCAGGAAAGTCCACTAGCTATATGTCCAAACCAACCGCTTGTTCCAAGAGGCCCAGAAAACTGGCCTATCTCCTTACCTCCAGCAGCAGAAATATCTGCACTCACTTTCGCATATTCTGCCTTAGACATACCTTCTCTCAAAACAGTTCCATCAGTTCCAATAACATTTACAGCTCCATTAGCATCTGGGGCAGAAAACCCTCCAATCTTTCCAGCAGGCACAGCACCAGCATTTCCCCCAATGTCTATTGTCCTGAATTCATCTACATTCGCAATATATTTTGAAATTTGATTTGGAGCTGTTGCACCTGATTTTAAAACAACAGAACTGGGAGGAGGAGGTTCAACCCCTTTTTGTGTAGGATTATAGTCTTTTCCAGGATTAATAATTCCTGGTCCAGTATCTCCACCACTATAATCAGAATTTTCCCCTACTGCCTGAGCACTCACACTCGAACTCTCAGAAATCAAAAACGCAAATGAAAACACAGAAAAAACTATTAAAAATATTTGTAAACCTGACAAACTCTTTAACAAAGCACCTCTTCGATAAACCATCAACTCCTTAAGTAAATAATTCTTTATAAATAATTGCCTCAGACCGTAGTTGGTAATTATTTATTAGAAAATCTCAATTTTCTTTATAAATATTCGTAGAAACTAAGTTTATTTCTTAGTTATCGTTTTAGTTGGGTCTTCTTTAAAATTAACTCTAAAATCTGCAACCTTAACATCATCCATTGTGACGTATGCATGCAAATAAGCAGGGTCTACTAAATTTACTCTTCCAAAGGTCCTTATTAATGCATTGTTGGGGATTATACTTTCTTTTATTAACCTTATTTCGCCTCCAGCAACATACTGTGCATAAAATTTTAAAGTTCTACCTTTAAGATTCGTAAACTTGCCCACATAGCAACAACTATCTCCTATATAAAATTCAGTCTTACCTTTATCTATAACTTCTCTTTCCGTATCTATGCCTCCATTTTTATCTAAATCTATTAAATCCGTACAAGTGAAATATTCTATTGAAGGAGCACCATCATCTCTTCGAACCTCTCCCCCATCAACATTTTTATGTCCTCTTACCGCATCTGCAATAGTCCTCGCAGATTCTTTTTGAGCCTCAGCAGCTCTTTTAGAATTAGCATCTTCCTGCAAAATCCACGCAGCACCAGCAGCCCAACAACCAGAAAGTGAAAACGAAGAAGCTGCGACGGCTCCACCTAAGATCAACCTCCTCAACCCCATGTTTTTCGATGTTCTAGAGCTCATGAATATAAGATAATATATTAAGATTAAACGAATATTTAAACCTTACTGTAACTGGAAAGTTGTTAAATTAATTCAAGAATTTCCTTTGTGTTGTAAACTTTAACTTCTTTCTGTTCTTTTAACTTTCCATCTTGAGACCAAATTGGACAACTGTCAAAAGCAAGAGCAGTTGCAAAGAAAGGAGCATCATCAGGATCAATAGAATCAATAATTTTATGAGCTTTCTCTTTATACATAATTACTTCTTCGTTAGGAATTATTTT
>Ga0209542_10017610_pt1 | contig 11681 bp, 18 predicted proteins | sample RifCSPhighO2_01_FD_184028 | JGI IMG/M metagenome (GOLD analysis project Ga0209542, IMG submission 184028) | Soil microbial communities from Rifle, Colorado - Rifle CSP2_plank highO2_0.1 (SPAdes) (version 2) | ecosystem: Environmental > Terrestrial > Deep subsurface > Rock core/Sediment ...
TTTCACAAAATTTTCTAGATAGCTCTTTTCTTTCTTTCTTAGTTTGATATTTTTCATAACTAATAAAAATAATCACTAATATATAAATATTTCAGAATTAAGTTGTCAAGATACTAGTTTGTTTCGTATACATCTCCTTGACTTTTTTTCCTTCCTTTTTAAGGATATGCACACCCTTGGCAATAACTTTATAAATCACTTGCCGATAGTATCAATTCTCCATGAAAGCACTTTTCCCAAGCCTCTTTTGTGCATTCTTCCTACTTTCCTTCGTAGCTGAGGCGAATCTTCAGATCACTGATTCCCAGCTTCGTTATGGAGGATCAAGCACTCATAAACGAGAATTTTTCTCGAGCACTCTTGCATTTAGTAATGCTTTTACAGACTGTAATCTTCAAAATATTAATTTACAGTTTGTCGAGCGCAATGATTTTCGTCGATCAAATATTAATATTAATGAAACTTCTGAATTAAATTTTGGTCAAACAGGTACTACTTTAGTCACTATAACCACTACTGATTTTGATGTTGTTGATGAAGAACTAGAAGAACGCGGGGAAGTAGAAATAGGAACACTCTCATTAACTGCTGACAAAATCAATGCCACTACACCAAACCCATTTAATTGTGAAGGATCTGTCACGAGTAACTCTATTCCTGTAAAACTGCAACTCAAAAATGATTTGAATCTTCTTTCAGTTGAGATCAAGGGACCTGATGGTGATTTTGAAACTGTTAGCGAAGACTCGACAGAGACTATTATTGTTGATGAAGATTATGACTTGCGCTTTAAAATTAGAAATGCTTTTGAAAGCTCTTCAGACATTCAACTGGTGAATATTAATATTCAGATAGAATCCAATGATCTCGACATTGACAAATCGACTACTATCAGCGAGATTGCCGCCGGAGAGGAAGGAGAAAAGACAACATCTGTTTCTGTTGACGACACTGGCAGCGACGAAGTGACTGTTTTTATTTCCGGCGATGACCGCTTCGGTGGAAAGCATGGCCGCATCTTCACTTTTAACTTCGATGTTGAAGAAGCAGAAGAGGAAGAGCCTGCAGACGAAAATGACGGCGATGGTGATGGAGTTCCTGACAATAGCGATGAATGCTTAGACACTATCAGCATCTGCGATGTTGATGGAGCTGGTTGCCCTATTGACAGCGATGAGGACGGCACTTGCGACGCTTTAGACCTTACACCACGACCAACTCAACAAGAAACTGATGAAGATGAGATTGACACTACGAGCGCCAATGAAGATGAAGAACTTAAAGAAGATATTACACAAAAAGAACAACCAACAGATGATCAAGACAGCACTAAAGGATTTATTCCTTTTTTAATTGGCTTTGCCGTCGGCATTATGGTGACTGCTGGATTTAGTGTCTTGATTAAAAGCTAATATTCATGGACTTAGAAGATACCATCACTGCAGAGGAAATCTTGGCATCTCGACGCATTAGTCGTCAAAAAACCTTAGTTTCTTTATCTGCCGGAGTTCTTGCGGGAGCTGCAGCAGCATATTTTCATCATGAAGATCATCAACTATCACAACCTTATTTCTCTCTCATTCATGGTTTTCTGACATCCGGCCTCTTTACCACTCTTCTTTATTTACCTCTTAATTCTTTTTCTCCACGCGGCTTAGCTGTAGCATTGCAAGCTATAAAGCTAAGCTTTCGTCAGCTACAAAGAGGAAATCTAGAAGAGAAAATTGCCAAAACTACACCAGCAATGCTTCGATTTCTTGAAGATGCTCAATCATTAGCACGCGACCCTCTGCTGAAAAGAAAACTTCAAGTATCATTAGACATCACTAGAAATGATTATGATCTTGGCCTACGACACGCAGTTTCTCTTCTTCGTGTCTATCAAAAAGCAAATCCTCTTATCAGGTTATGGCACTCTCTTCATGATGTAGGCATGAGTGTTTCTTCGACTATTGCAAATTTCAACAAGCGTCCTCAGTTTGTTTTTGGGAGGGGACTAGAAATGCTCGCGAGAGGAATGCCTCACACCGCGGAAAAACATTTTTCACGCGCTTGTGACATTGTTGATCTTCTCCGCATACCTATGAACTGCTTCTACGCTTATGTTCTTGATTTCCTTACACAACAAAACCCAAGGATGTATGAAAAACGCCAACAGCAATGGAAAAAAACTGTAGATCTTCTTCTTGAGGATCCAGACTATCTTCAGCAATTCCGCCGTCTTGGAACGTCCCGACATGAAGTTCTTGAGATTGGCAGCGAAGGATTACTGCATGACACCTTTATCTTCAAACGGGACAATCCCTCTGAACATCTTACTCGAGAATATCTTCTTGACCAAACATTGTACACTTTCTTCGATGACAAAGAAGCAGTAGCACAACCACTGACATGCTTTATACACAAAGACAAACAGTATCTTGTCTTACGACGAATTCCTGGAAATGTATTACTGAAATCAGACTTAGCGCAATTTATGCCTTTTTTATATCAAGTTCATACACTCCTTAAAAAACAACAGGAAAAATTCCCTCCGGGACTTTTAATTGCACGCCAATATGCACCTTACCTAGAACAAAGATACGGCCAACGAGTACCCTCAGAACAACAGAAGTCTAGGGTTCTTACTGCTCTTTATCGACTTGCTGAGCAGCTCGATCAGCAGCCTAAAAATGTTATTCATGGAGACCTTCACCCAGACAATGTTCTCTCTCGCACAACATCATTTACTATTCTAGATCTTGAACATTTGTGCCTGGCTACAAGAAATCTCGATCTAGCAGCACTTCTCGAACATGACAAATTTTGTTTGACAGAGAGCGAACAAACAGAAGCACTTCATGCCTACTATCAGCAAGATCAAGGATGCATCTCTTTTGAAGAATGTTACAGAGATTACCAGTATGGCGCTCTCTTTCGGGCTTTGCAAGTCCGCGGCGTTCTCGAAAGTCATTCTTATGGATCTGATCTATCAGAACAAAAAAAATTACAAGAATACTATACGCAACGAGCTCAACGCGCGCTAGCAGCTCTTCAATCTCTTGATCGACATTCTGCAGCCCCTTTAGAAGATCTTCTCTTAATTTAATGACACTGCATCAATAATTTAGCGTCGACAATTCCTGCAGTCTGGCTCATAAGTTTGTTTACTTTCAGCCAAATAATTTGATCGCTTATCTTTTCAAAAGCATTTAATTTTTCTCGAAGCATTCTCTTCGCTCCTTCATACTCTATTAAGAATTCACTTTTACCAGTGTAGAAATACTTCTCCGTAAACATCAAGAGCTGCTTGACAGACTCTATAATCTCTAAAGTCTTTGCGTCCACTTTTTTCTGCGCCGCCTGCTTTGCTATATACTTTAAACCATCACCAAACTCCTCCAGATGAATGATTACTGTATATAAGATGGGATTTATTGTTTTTGTTTTCTCCAACATGCGCAAACAATAATCAACAAACTTATTGACTTGGATGTCTGCATATTGAAACAAGTGGTTTAATGATTGCTGATTGTATTTCTTGATATTTGTGATGAGATCGTCATTCGTCACCATCAATGAGAAAAAAATTCTCCGCAGAGTTGTATCAAACTCTTCTTCCTTGACTGATGCAAGCTCTTTTACTATGTAGAGAGAGGGTGTATTTCGTACAATACCCATACCAATAAACTGCTCCATGGTCTTCTGCAAGAAATCGTGTATGTCTTCTTCTTTTCCTTCCTTATCATCTCTAATAGTACTTTTTGACAAATGCACTTCTATCTCGTCAGCTCCAGAACGATAAGCAGCCGCAAGATAATACCTGGCCAACGTAGCATTCTCTTGCTCTAATTTTATATGTACTTTCTTACCTTCGCTTGTGTTTCTTTCTGGATAGATATGCAGACTTTTGCCCTCTTCTGTTACTTCTACAGAATCTCCTTTTCTGACATTGTATCGTTTTGCCCATTTGCTCGGCAAAGAAACCATTAATGTACTGGGGCCTATCTGATTCACTTTTCGCTGCATATCAGAAGATTTCCGGTTTTATATAAATATTTGAGGGCTATAGAGTATATATTGTAATTATTCTAATATTTAAGGACATTATTATAATTTAATGGTTAAATCTAAGTGTTTTTCCGCTTTTTTCGTATATATTCCAAAACTTCGCAAAGGAGGCGAGATTATGCAGAACATACCAGACAAAACATTATTGGTGCTGTCTTATCTTAGAGACAATGCACGCATGAAATTAACAACCTTATCGAGAAAAACAGGCATTCCTGTCTCGACTATTTTTGACCATATGAAGGACCGTTCACCGCTGATGACTAAGTATACAACTCTGATTGACTTTGGAAAACTTGGGTTTGCCACGAGAGCTCAGATTATTATTAAACTAGCCAAAGAGCAGCGAGAGCAGTTTCGGGAATTTATCTTAAGTCATAAGTCTATCAATTCAGCTTATCGGATCAACAACGGCTATGATTACCTCTTGGAAGGCATATTTCGAAACCTCAAAGAACTGGAAGAGTTTTTAGAAACTATGGAAGAACAGTATCCTCTGAAGACCAAACAAGTGTACTACATTATCGATGACCTGAAACGAGAACAATTTCTCAGCGATCCTAGCTACTTGGAGATGGAACACGCTCTCCGAGCCCATTAGATAGCTTTAAATAGAGGCTTGCTATGTCCAAGGGCATCTTTCCTTCTGGGAAGAGATCCACAAAAAAGCAAGGAGTGAACAACTCATGCAACAAGAACCTTGGATGAAATTATTTGCTATGGGCGACGATGATGAATCAGACGATGATAAAGATGATGAAAGTGACGATGGAGACGAAGACTGGTAAAAAACCATCTTCTTCACTTTCTTTATCTTTTCTTTTTTTCTTTTAGGTTCTGGTTGAGCCTTTCTTTTCTTCTTTTTTACCACTGGATTTTTAAAGACTTATTTAGCCTTCGAACTCATGAATTTAGACACAGCTATTCAGAAAGCAGATAAAGAATTCAGATTGCAATGCGCGCGTATGTCTTATATGACCTGGAATGTTACTCCTTCAGATGAATATTCTTTTCTTACCGGAGTAACCACAGCATGGCCAGAAAGATATTTACAATATATACGAGATTATCAACTACCGAATATACTAACTGCTGCTATGACTACTGCATTATTTTATAATTTAGTTCCCGTTCTATTCTATCCTGCAATAGTAGCTGGTGGAAGTATAGCTGTCTATGTAGGCTGGGAAACACCAAAATTCAAGAATCTATCTTAAGCTTACTCTCGATTATTATAGTTCACTTTTAGACAATATCGTTTCTTATCTTTACATAAACTATTCACATACTTTGTAAACTGCAGCGTTTCTTTCGTTGCCCCTATAATTGTCAAAGTATTTGCCTGCGGCTGTAGAATCAAAGGATCTTTTTCCGGTACGGTAAAAACTTCATAGCCTCCAGATCCTGCTGACCAAGGCAGAGCTGGATCATAGATTATCACTATTCCTTCTTCAGGCGTTTCACTATCATGCATCAAAGTATAATCTCCTTGCACAAATCGCACTACTTCCATATGGCATCCCTTAACTTTTTTCCCTGTTATTTCTTCCAGCCATAATCTAAAAACAGCATCTTGGAAAACTTCTTGAACAGTCTTAAGCGCGCCTATCTCGTCTGCTTTAGCATACCTATATTTATCAGGGACATACCTCTGCTGATAATGCGCCCGTTGGAGATGCTGCGCTAGTGTTTTTGCTTTTTCTGGTTTGAAGAAGTCTTGCAATTGGACGTGTGAAAATTCTTTTTCCTGCAAAAATGCTTTTTTGAGCGCGTTGATTATTTCTTCCTGCAAATAGATGGGATTGAGCCATTTCTCGATCTTTGTTCTGTTATCGCTCGCCATGGAACCAACCTGTAATGCTTAATCTGGGGTTATTAGTGTGCACTTCTGACACTTGATGGAACGAATCCGGAGAGACTTCGAAGATGACGAACGCATTCCACTTTGGAGGATAGGATTTGACTACTTCTTGAGGTTTATGCTCTTTTGTGGAGAACAACTCCAAAGCACCGCCGTTACTTTTCTTGAAACCTTGGGACAAATTGTAAACATAAGCAATAGATCTTCCTTCGAGCTGGTCATCATGCGGCAAGAGATATCCTGTTGGCGGATAGACAGCACCAAATGCATCAATAGTTGGAGCTAATTTTTTTCCTGTTATTGTAGCAATCAATGCCTGCAATTCCTCTGACTGTAGAAAATTGATAAATCCCCGGATAAGCGACTCTTGTGTTCGCAGCAAGTCTTCTGTCTGCGCGAAGAAAAATAAGTCTGCGTCTTTCTCTTCAAAGGGCAAAGTCATCAAGGCTTTTCTTATCTCCATCGCTTTGTCTGGAAGCAAGAAATCTTCGAAGATGTAATAGGGAAAAGGCTTATTTTTTGCAAACTGCTCTTTGATCTGTTGCTGCTTCTTCTCTGTCAGATAGGCTGGATTGAGCCAGTTTTTTAGTGCTGTCATCTTTGAAACGGTATGAGGACGTTATTTAAAGCTTATTTTTCTTGCATTCAGAAGTTTTTTAAATACGTTCAGCAGTTATTTTTAACATGGGCAAACCATTTATTGTTAGAGAAGGAAAAGAAGGACTATCGATTCTGGCATCAAAAACCATTGAACCAGGAGAAGATATATTGATATTCTCAGGAGATATGATTTCTTTTAGTCAAGCTGTTGCTAAAGGACGACATATGGGAGACCCATTACAACTTGCAGAAAATATCTATATAGATGTGCAAGATCCTGCACGCTGTGTAAACCATTCTTGTGATCCTAATTGCGGCATAATGCATGGGAAAACTCTTGTTGCTATTAAAACCATTCAGCCTGGAGAACAACTTTCTTTTGACTACTCTACGACGATGGATGAAGACTTTTGGGAAATGGAATGCAGCTGCAAAAGTTCAAATTGTCGAGGTATTATCAAAGACTTCAAGTATCTTCCTGTAGATTTGCAACAATATTATCTGCGCTTGAATGTTGTTCCTCAATTTATTGTAGAAAGCAGACGAACTATAAGCTAAACTCTACTTGTCCTTTATTTCTAGAATCTCTTTGCTGTGCTCGTCAACATTAACTTTTTTAAAGATGTGCTGGATTTTTCCTTCTTTATCTATAAGGAATGTAGTTCTGTTGGTGCCCAGATACTTCTTTCCATACATTTTCTTCTCTCCATAGACTCCATAGCGATTGACGATGGTCTTGTCTGTGTCCACCAAGAGAGGAAACGGCAGATTGTATTTTTTTGTGAACTGCTGATGAGACTCTTGATCGTCTGTACTGACTCCTAGAATAACTATGCCTTTCTTTTTGTATTGTGTGTAATCGTCTCTGAAACTGCAGGCTTCTTTCGTGCATCCAGGAGTATCATCTTTTGGGTAGAAATATAAGACTACGGGCTTTCCTTTGCAACTGGACAAAGTGATTGCATTGCCTTGTGTATCTTTTGCCGAGAAATCTGGAGCTTTGTCACCTGCTTTAAGATTGACCATATCTTCTGTTTGTTTAGGGGCTATTTATAGCTTCTCCTAATGGGCTTTATGAGCACTTCTATAATGTCACTTTAAAGTGGTAAAAATAGGAAGGTTTATATATTAGTCTAGCTTAGTATTAGGTATGACAACTCAAAAAAGATATGATGATCATTTTGAATTTTTTGACCGAGAAGGACAGTTTGTTAGTATGACAAGAGGACAAGACAATAAACCTACTCTTACACCTGTCGGAAGAGCTTACACGTTTTTTAATTGCAGAGCAGACTCACCAGAAGTGATTGCAACTGCATTACCTGGCGCAAGACACGCTTCTAGAGCACCTAATGACTTAGAGCTTTCTGTTATCAACGGTATTGATAATTTACCTTCAGATACACCTTTTAAAGTTAAAAATATTGCACACCTTGAAGCTAAACCTGCAGGCATTCGCTATGTCCTGGTAGCAAAACTTCCTAATGCAACTAATGAACAAACTGCACGAGAATTACATGGTGTTGTTAACCTGCTTTATAATGAACCTTCTATAAGCATTCCTGGAGATAAACCTCAAGGATTGACTCTTTATCAAGACGAAAAAAGTCTTGACTATTTATCTGTAAATTAAATTAAGCACCTATTTATACTTGTTTTTTAAACGCTATTTAGAGTTCTCACTGCAAAGGTCAAAAGAATGGGTTTAGTTATTTGAGAAAAAGAAAAAAAAGAAAAAAAGTCAACGTCTTTTTAAGCGTGAGATATTATATCCTTAGAACTTTTTGTGCTTTGGATAGCATTCTCGACAGTATACTGGCTTACCTTCAGCAGGCTTGAATGGCACTTCGCATTCTTGCTGACAGTCGCTACATACTGCTTTATGCATTTCTCTTGGGCCGAAATTTCTTGGGCCTCTATTTCCAAATCCTTCATTATCTCTCATTGTTGTTTACACCTTGTGTATTTGTTTATCTCTGTAGTCCTACAATTGTATCCCTTAGAAAGAGAATTCACTTGTATACTATACAGCTTTCGTGTTTTTCTAGTATTTAAAGGTACCTATATCCCTTTTAGTCGATTGGCGCTGGTTTATCCACTCCTGAAGGGAAAGCTTTATAAATAGGTGCTCTCTTCATCCTCTATCACATTTTATCACACTCACCAACATGTACAACTCATCCAGACAAATTGCTATTTCTTCTTCACTTGCTGCATTATCGGCTTTAAGAAGTTCTTTTGGAAGTCAGGTTTATTTAGAACAAGCTGAATTAGGTATCACTAAACTTCAAGTTATTGTTGATAATCGCAGCTATTTTCAAAAGCTAGGCGTTCCTCCTGATAGTAGGCAGTATCCAAGCTCTTCTTCTCTTCATAACACTCCCTTTTTTATGTGTCTTCAGTTGATTCATCCTCAAAACCGACACAAAGTATTTCAGAATGGAACAGTCATCGATCTTTTTGTCGGCCCCTCTGGTCGCGCTGAAACTCGCGAAGATTGTACATCAGCAGGCGTTTATTCTCTAGGTTTCAGACAATTAGATTCTGGTGTAGTTATTCTTGATAATGATTTAAATGCGCGCCAGCGACGTTTGATTTATGATATTGCTCCACAACTTGAAGAGATGCTCACAGCTAAACAACTTGTTAAAAAATAATAAGAAAAAGAAGAAGAAATTTATTTACACATCATATTATGCGCATCACAACACATATACGATGCCATCTTGAAGAACTTTCCGACTGCAATCAAGAAGATACCGACTACATAGTAGAGGAAAATCTTGAGCATACCGATGCCTTCAAAACTGGTCTGCATTTGGAATCCTGCAACTACCGCATATAAACCTGCAGCCATCAACAGCACACCCACAATCAACTTACCCATATTACATGAGCATCCTTTCTTGGACGACACGGAACTCATCATTTTTTTTGCCATGTTCTTACACCCCCTTTGATGATTTAGAGCACACTTTAGCTATTTAAATCTGTGGTGTCGCTTGACAGTTGTAAAATATTAGAATCTCTCTTTCTTTGAGAGCGCTTTTTCAAGACTGCAAGGACCGTTACCTTGTATCAGCAATAACAAGAATGCTGCGAAATATAACAAGGTAAGTTCTCCCTTATTGACTAGGGGATTCCATCCGCCGCCAATGTGGACCATGAAATATGCAACTATCATCTGACCCGCAGCGAAAAATACCGCGAGCCTTGTCCATAAACCAACTACAATTAAGATGTTCGTAGTTATTTCCACCCACCCAGCTACACCCATCAATGAGAATACTTTTGCTCCGCCTTGACCACCGAACCACCCAAAGATCTTTTGAGCGCCGTGCGCGAAGAACATGAATCCAATAAGCAACCGTGCAATAACATAAAATACTGATTCAAAACGCTCGAGTCTGTTTTTCATAGCGTGCAACATCGATGTGTCTGCACCCTGTTTTCTTTTTAAAGATTTTTATACTTCAGAAGCTTATTTTCTCTACTCTAGTCTTTATTGTTCTAACATCCTGACTCTTAGCTTTGGCACTCTGAGAAAATCTTTATCGAGTGTTACTATTGATGCATCATGTTCCTGACAAATTCCTGCAATAAGAATATCAATTTTGTTAATCATTGTTCCTGTTGCTTTAAGATAATTTTCTATAGGGAAACTTTTTTCAGCACTTTTCCTGGTAAATGACAGTATAGGGAGCTGCTCAAAAAAATTGAAAGCTATAATTTTACTCTTTTCATTGAGACTTCGAAGCACTTCATGCATGCTAAATGCTGTCGTAGCGATATCTTTATTGAGGTATTCTTCTTGAATTTTAATGCCTACTTCGGTTGCATCAAGGAGTTCAATAATTGTGCAACTGTCTAAAATAAACATATGCTCACCTCTGTAATTTTTTGATACGCTCATCAAGGTCTTTGGACATTTTTGCTCTCTCTTCCATGATCTCCTTGTTTATTTCTGCAGCACCCCTATCTTTTCCCTTGAGTGCACCAAGCCATTGCCTTAAATCGATTTTTTTCTCACTACACATTCTTCTAATCGTATCACTAAAGCTTTCATCTTTGGTCTTTTTGCTCTTCAATGCTTCATAGGCATCATCCATAACCGTGATTGTTTTTACCATATGTTTAAGTGTATGTTTAAACTTATTTATAAATCTTGTGGTTGTTTTTTCGAAAAGTTTCTGCTTCATAGCATCATTCTTTCGCTTCATTTCGCAAGATTTTCTGAGAATCTTAAGAAAAGGATATAAAGAACCTTGTCTTGACCTCCCTATGCGAAAGTTTAGAATTAACTGGACATGGATTTTCTGGATATCTCTTACTATCCTTTTTATCTGGTTACTAGCTAAAGCATTAGGTTTTATTCATACGCCTCTTATTATCGAAGCTATTCCCTATGTGACTGGGTTCGCAACTATCTTGGCTGCTGGAAAGAAAATTGGAGAATATGCTCAACAATTAACAAGAGCTATAGCTGATATTGCTGAAATCAAAGGAGATGTTCAAGGACTTAGAAAAGATGTTCATCGCTTAGATAAGAGATTGAGCATTGTTGAGACAAGACTGTGTGTTTTAGAAACAAGAATTAGCGCTTAGTGGTGATATTTCTCGTTTTTAATAATAGTATAAGCCCTATACAATTGTTCTAAGAAAACCACACGACACAATTCATGGGGCAAGGTCATAGCAGATAAAGATAATAAGAGATTAGCTTTTTTCTTTACTTGATCACTCAATCCATATGGACCACCAATGATAAAGACGATGTCACTTTCTCTTTTTTTGATGAAGGATGCAAATTGCGGAGAAGTAAAGTGTTTGCCCTCTTCTGTTAAAACTATACTGTAGGCATCATCGCATTTTACTAGGATCTTTTCTGCTTCTTTTTCCTTGCCTTCGTCTTTTATTTCAATCACTTCTAAATTGCAATATTTTTTGAGACGCTTCATATATTCCTGACAGGCTTCTTTATAGTGAGGTTCTTTGAGCTTGCCGACGACGAGGAGTTTTGTTTTCATGCAATTGACTGCAATACTACTATTATTAAGCTTTCGACGGATACGATACTGTAACATTATCGTCATCTCCTCGATTTCGCGAGGAGTCTGATAAGATTCAGTAATTTGTTTCTTTTCAAAGGAAGAATTATCTCAGCAGCTTC
>Ga0209542_10017611_pt1 | contig 11681 bp, 12 predicted proteins | sample RifCSPhighO2_01_FD_184028 | JGI IMG/M metagenome (GOLD analysis project Ga0209542, IMG submission 184028) | Soil microbial communities from Rifle, Colorado - Rifle CSP2_plank highO2_0.1 (SPAdes) (version 2) | ecosystem: Environmental > Terrestrial > Deep subsurface > Rock core/Sediment ...
CGGAGATTCGCACGCCGCCATGAACGCCATGATGATTCAGGCGCATGGCGAAGACGGCGAGGAGCAAATCCATATTGTCATGGGCAAACGGCTCTCCGGTTGCGATACCTCGGCGGCATTTCCAGCTATCAGCGGCGGTTGGATGCCGATGATGAATATGATGTGGGGAGGGTGGTCGTCTCCCTTTGGCAGTAATAATTCAACAAACAACAATATGATGAATTTTGGATTCGGTCCCTTTGGCGGTTTCGGCTGGATATTTATGATTCTCTGGTGGGTCTTGATAATCGCCGGCATTGTCGCGCTTATCAAATGGCTCACGAGCCAATCGCGTGGCACTCACCATAACGAGAAATCTGCGCTTGAAATCTTGCAACAGCGATACGCCAAGGGCGAGATTAACAAGCAGGAATTTGAGGAAAAGAAAAAAGATTTAAATTAGACTGTTATGAAAATCGGTATCATCTTACAATCCAATAATCCGGAACATATTTGGAACACGTTCCGTTTTGGCATTACCTCGCTTAAAGCCGATCACGAGGTAACTGTCTTTTTAATGAGTGAGGGAGCCGAGCTTGATACTATTGCCGACACAGAACACTTTGATATCTCCAAGAAGGTTGCGGAGTACAGAGAATTAAAAGGAAACCTGTATGCGTGTGGCACCTGTTTGGAAATTCGTGGTAAAAAAGAGGCCGGTGTCTGTCCGGTCTCTACCATGACTGATTTACTTAAAATGGTTGAGGAGTCGGATAAAGTGCTCGTGTTCGGATAGGAGGGCTCATTAAAAAAACGAAACCAATATGGTAAGAATGTTGAAAACACACAAACAAGTAAATACCCCTATCAAAAGAAAGGTCACCGTACACACTGATGGAGGAGCGCTCAATAATCCGGGACCGGCTGCCATTGGCGTGGTAATTCAAGGCACTGCTGATGCAACGCCTCGTACCTACAGCGCGTCGATAGGCGATCGAACGAACAACGAGGCAGAATATGAGGCAGTAATTTTTGCATTAAAAAAACTCAAGTCACTCTATGGCAAAGAGGTGGTGCGAGACGTCTCCATCGAATTTTTTAGCGATAGCACGCTCATGGTGCAGCAGCTAAATCATAAATTCAAAATCGAGCACGACAATATTGTGCCGTTGTTTATAAAGATCTGGAATTTACTCATTCATTTTGGCTCCGTCACTTTTCGGTATATCCCACGAGAACAAAATCGGGTGGCGGATGGGTTGGTGAAGGGGGTACTATCACAGTGACTTTTCGATTATCTTGAAATTGGAATGCCCTATGATAGGATGTTAGTACTAAAATGAGAAAGGGGTTGAGAGAGTGTATAACCAAAAGAGAGAAGTAGAAAAACAACGGATATTCGAGACCAGTATGGGCTGGGTGTTGCTTGTTCTCCTCGTTCGAAGCAAAACAAATGTGAACGAGCGACTCTCGGTCCAGAGCATTCACAAGCTGTTATTCGAGGAGGTCGATCAAGTTGAAAAAAGCAAGGGCATAAAACTGGATCCTTTGACCTGGTACTTCGGCTCCCATAACATTGATTCGAGTCTGAGGTGGCTTGAACGTCGGTCGGCTTTAAGGGGATCAAACAATCAAAATCCTGATCTTTTACACTATTCCGTTAATAAAAGAATTGCCGTGCGATTGATTGCGAGACGTGCTCCAGGTATCGCAGTCGCTATCAATAAACCCGTCGAAGAGATATTCAGAATGCTCGACGAACTTGAGGATTCTGCCATATTAGACTCATGAGCTCGTTAGGACTCCGATTGGAACGCCTCGGTTCATTATTCTATCAGTAATCTCTACCGTCTGATAGAATAATGGCTGGGGCGTCGTTTTTTTTGAATTGAAAAAGTATTCATCGCGAAGTCCGAGAAAAAAGTTTTCGGATTAATACTGTTCTCTCCAATACTCGGTGAACAGTATATACTGGGTGTATAATAGATAGATAGATAGATAATATTATCCTTTTTGGTTCATACGCGTGGGGCACGCCGACAGAAGACAGCGATGTTGACTTATGTATTGTTCAACAGACCAAGCTCAATAAATTCGATAGAGAGAGCGCTATTCGTCACGAGTTATTCGGAAATAACTTCCCACCCATCGATCTTTTGGTATATACGCCCGAAGAATTGAAACATCGTCTGCAAATTGATGATTTTTTTGTAAAAAAAATTGAAAATAGCGGTAAAATTCGATTTGAACGTTAAAACATTGACTCCTGATAAAAATCCGCTACAATATCCACATGGACTTCGCAATTATACAAACATACGGTAAGCAATATACAGTCGCCGAGGGCGATGTTATTAAGCTGTCGGTACGAATGGAAGAGAATAGTAAGACAATGAACTTTGACGAGGTATTACTGGTTCACAAAGACGGCAAAACAGTCGTGGGGAAGCCGTTCATTTCTAATGCTTCAGTTGCCGGAGAGGTCGTAGATCAAGGTAGAGATCGAAAAATCATCATTTTCAAATACAAGCCAAAAAAGCGCTATCGCGTCACCAGAGGACACCGCCAGGACTTTGCTCGAGTTAAGATCGGAAAGATTACGGCGTAAGCCTCGCGCGAGAACATTCCGCACGCTGGATCCTCCTTGTCATTATAGTTTCGTCCGCCCCCGAAATGCTCCCTGCAGCGTTTCTGTATCTGCATAGCGCAAATCAGCACCAGTCGGTAAACCCCGCCCCAAGCGGGTAATTTTGATCCCTGTGCGCGCGAGCGCCGCTGCCAAATAAGCTGCGGATGCGTCGCCTTGCGGCGTTGGATTGAATGCAATAATGAGCTCCCTAACGGGTTCGGTGCGTAAACGCTTGCCTAGCGCTGTAAGTCTTTGGAATGGTATGGAGTGCTTGCTGCTGGCGATAGAGGCCTTCTGAAGGCCTTTTTGGGCGTATAACAACGATCCGGTGATGAAATATACCCCTGTATACCCAGCGCGGTCAAGCGGCTCGGCATCGAGCTCCCGTTCGACAAGCACTATTGTTTGTTGGTCGCGTTTTGGATCAGCACAGATGTTGCACATTTCGCCGTGTTTCAACTTATCTACAGTGCGAAAACACCGCGGGCACATTGATGTGCTATCACGCAATGTTTTAATAAGATTGGCAAGCGAATCAAGCTCTGCTTGTGGGCGGTGCTTCAGAAAAAACACATATTTCGCCGCGGTTTTAGGACCTACGTCGGGAAATGCGGTAAGCGCCTCAACTAAATCTTTTATTGCGTGGGGAAACCAGGTGGACATGGATGGTCAGCAACAGATAGATATTATTGCAAATCAGCGATAATATTGGCGAAGTCATCGCTTTCGTCCTTTTTGCCTGCTGATTTTGGTTTTGATATTATTTTATGCGACGTTCCCGATAGGTGCGGCACGCCTATGTGAGCTCCGCCCCCTTGACCAGCCGGGATCTGCTGTTCGCCATGCGCCGTATCTAGACTCGTATATCGCACATTTTCAGCATCGAAATAGAGCTCGATTTTGCCCGTGGGTCCGTTGCGATGTTTCGCAACAATTATATCAGCAATATTCGGCCGATCAGAATGCTCTTTTACTTTGTCTTCGCGGTAAATAAACATGACAACGTCCGCGTCCTGCTCGATCGAACCACTCTCGCGTAAATCCGCCAAGCGCGGCACTTGCGTCGGACGATGCTCCACCGCGCGGGACAGCTGACTCAACGCCAACACCGGAACATTTAACTCGCGCGCCAATCCTTTGAGTCCACGCGAAATCTCGCTCACTTCCTGTGCGCGGGAATCACTTCGTGTGTGCGCCTGCATCAGTTGTAAATAATCAACGACTACCAGGCCCAATCCATGCCGCGACTGCAAGCGGCGCGCAAGTGTCTTCATCTGAAACACGGTCGACGAAATCGCATCGTCGATATAAATCGGCGCGTCTTGTAAAATAGCAAATGCTTGCTGCAGCTTGGTGAAATCGTTGTTTGCCCCGCGATCAGACAAACGACCCGTGCGTAATTTCCACAAACTCACTCCAGACACCGAGGATAATAAACGATCTACCAATTGCTCCTTGCTCATTTCAAGTGAAAACAACGCAACGGGAATTTTTTCGTGCAACGCTGCATAACGCGCCATATCCAATGCCAATGTAGTTTTACCGAAACTGGGTCGCGCCGCAAGAATTACCAAGTCGGACTGCTGCAAGCCGGACAACAGATTGTCGAGTTGCGTAAACCCGGTTGGCACACCGCGGTATACGCCTCCCTCCTGGTTGGTGAGCCGGTCAATACGCCCAAACGCGTCGCCCAGCGTTTCTTTTAAGTGGACAAAGTCCTCGCGCATGGAACGCTTCGCTACTGCGTAAATGTGGCCCTCGGCTTCGTCCACCAATTCTTCGAGCTTCCGATCTTCGCGATATCCCAACTCCATGATATTGCCCGCAGCGCTAATCAAATCACGTAAAATACGCTTGTTTTTCACTAATTTGGCGTAGGCCTCGATATGTACCGGTGTGGCTACCGTATTCAGTAGTCCTGCTAAAAATGACGAGCCGCCGACCCCTTCCAGTTGCTTTCGCGATTTCAACAAGCTCGAAACATTCAAAATGTCTATGGGCTCATTTTTCGAATACAACGACACAATTGCCTCGTAAATAATCCGATGAATGTCTCGATAAAAATCAGCGGACTCAAGCCAATCGGCGACTTTAATAATGGCATTCTTGTCCATCATCAACGAACCCAAAACAGAGGCCTCTGCCTCGAGGTCCTGTGGGGGAGTCCGATATTTGATGTTGGGCGATTGCGTTGCCATTAGATTTTTTTGATAACCGAGCCAAACTGGGTATCTCGGATCTCGAAACCTTCTGCAAGTACCTCGCGGCGAATTGCGTCTGCTGCGTCAAATTGTTTGTTATAACGTAGTTGTTCGCGCTTATGAGCTGCCTCTCGAATTCGCTTTGGAATGGCACCGTGTGGGGCGCGTGCCGCTCCAGCGCCACCACGCTTAGGGAATAAACCGAGAACCCTATTAAACCATTCCATCGCCTCGCGCACCATGCTCGCATCATCGCAAGCCAAGGACCCACGATCGATGTAGCCGTTGATCAGTCGAATATACCCAAACACTACGGCAACTCCTTCAGGTGTATTCAAGTCATCATTGACCTGCTGCATGAACGACCGCTTCGCCGCCTCGGTCTCCGCAACCAGCGTGCCCGACAGCGCTCCTCCCTTAACGCACATTGCGCGCAATCGAAACAAAAACTCGTGCATTCCATCGAGCGTATCTTGTGCTTTCTTGATCGCATCCCATGAAAAATGCATCTGCGATCGATAATGGCTCTGGAGCACGAGGAGACGATACGCTAACGGCGAATACCCCTTGGCCTCGACATCCTCGATACGCACAAAATTGCCCTGCGACTTCGCCATTTTATCCCCATCCATTGTCAAAAATTCGCTATGCAGCCAATAGTGCGCCATAGAGACGCCTCGCGCATTCTCGGTCTGCGCAATCTCATTCGTATGATGAACGGGGATGTGATCAATGCCGCCAGTATGAATATCAAATGGGACACCGAGGTATTTTTCGCTCATCGCAGAGCATTCAATGTGCCAGCCGGGGAAGCCTTTGCCGGCGTCACCACTCGTGCTTTTCCGCGTACTTTTCCAAGGACTATCCCATTCCATTTGCCGCTTGCTCCCGCTTGGTGAGAATTTCCATAGCGCAAAGTCGCTTGGGTTGCGCTTGCCTTCAATAACCGCTACGCGCGCGCCTGCCAGTTTTTCTTGCAACGCCTGGCCAGCGAGCCGACCATAATTGGGATCTTTTAAGGTGTCAAAATAAATACCGTCAGCAGTAGCATAGGTAAACCCTTTGCGCTCGAGCTCGCGTACCAGATCAATCTGCTCTTGAATATGATCAGTGGCGCGGGGCCGCATAGATGGCTCTTTTAAGCCAAGTGCCTTACTGTTCCGAATAAAGTTATCCGTATACTTTTTTGCGATATCCCAAATCGAGACCTGCTCGCGAGAAGCCGATCGCTCCATTTTGTCGTCCCCGGTATCGGCATCGGAAACCAAATGCCCTACGTCAGTGATATTCATCACTTGCTTGACCCGATATCCATTCAGCTCGAGCGCCCGCCGCAGTATATCTGCCACAATAAACGTCCGGAAATTGCCCACATGTGCATAGTCGTAAACCGTAGGGCCGCAATTATACATATGCACCGTCTTCTTTCGAATCGGCTTGAATGCCTCATTGGTCCTTGTAAGCGTGTTATATAGCGTGAGCATGTTTGACGACGCCCCTCCTTCGTCCGCGATTAAACCCTGAATGAAATCTCTGGTTATAACATTTTTTTACGATGCAAGCGCCACAGTACGAGGATTTCGACTGCCAAAAACAAAACCATAATTATCCAAAAAAAGCCCTCTCGGTCTCGCCCTTTATCATTTAGCTCAAGTATAAACTGGAACGGGAGAATCAATCCGGTAATCACCGTCAACGTCGAAACAACTTGATTAATCTTGCTTGATAATAGCGATTCGTTCGTATTACTCAATGATTGAATCGTGTCGAAATGATTTTCGAGCTGCTCTTCGACACGCGCAAAGTTGTTTTGTATATCATGAAAATGCGTTCGGGATTTCGGCCCGAATATGTCGACGCCTAGGTCAGCCAGATGTTTCAAAAAAGCACGCTGCGGCAACACGGCTCGTCGAAAATTAATAATATTCGCCGTGGTGAGAGAAATCCGCTTTACCATCTTACGCTCATTCCCCGCAAAAATATGCTCCTGGATGTCGTTCAGCTCGCGCTGAATATGGTCAAGTTCCCGCAAAAAAAACTCAAAAATTTCGTCGAAAAGGTTTGACGCTGCGAAAACAACGTTTTTTTCAAACATGTACCCATGCTCTTTCGGCGCAGCCTCAAGTTGTCGCTTCAATTCTTCGATTGGCTGTATCGGCTTGTAATGAATGGTTAGCAATGTATCCTTGATCAATACAAAATCCAGTTCGACCGGCTCAACCATATATTTATCTGCGTTGTACAACGGCACGTGTATCACCACGTAAATCACGCCATCAAATTCCTCAACATGCGGTCTCGTCGTCGGAGTGCCCAGGCTCGATAAGAGCATGGGATTTAGATGATGTGTGCGCTTCAAATATGCTAGATCATCACGCGATGGCGCTTCGATATCTACCCAGCTCACTTGCTTGCCTTTGAATGTATACATAGGATTATGTTATTGCTCGTGACACCATTATACCGTGTAGACCATGAACCGACAAATTACTATAAGCGCCGCCATTTCCAAATAGGCGTATATAACAGAGTGGACAACGCGTGGACAAATTAGCACTCTCTTGACTCGAGTGCTAACTATCGTATAATAGGGTTATATGCTTACTGATCGCGCACAACTCATATTGCGGGCAGCAATCCATGAATACATCAATAGCGCCATGCCAATCGGTTCGGCGCATTTGCACCGTACCTATGACTGGGATATTTCACCTGCCACTATTCGCAATGAACTTGCGGAGCTTGAAGACGAGGGCTTTTTATCACACCCATACACGTCGGCGGGACGAATCCCCACAGACCGCGGATACCAATTTTTCGCGCAAACACTCGCAACAGACCAGATCGAGATTGAATCACACGAATCGTTTTCATTTACTCGAACGAGCTCTCCAGACGATTTAGCATCACATATCTCCGAACAAGTTCGCAGCGTTGTATATGCGGCAACGAGGAATCACATCGTTCGTCGCGGCCTTGAGCGGGTGCTCGAAGAACCAGAATTCTCATCCCGTGATGCCATTTTAGCATTTCTCCATGCAGGGGACGCACTCGAACAGCACCTGAGCGACGTATCAGAGGTTGTTCCACGGAACGAAGTTGCCATTATGATTGGCGACGAAACAACGCGGTATCTTTCGACAGACGAATATAGTATAATGGCAAGTAAATTCATGCGCGGTGGAAAAGAATATATTGTACTTATGCATGGACCAAAACGCATGGACTACGAACGCAACGCAGACATTTTGCGTTGTTTATGTATGTAAATATCCGCACATTATGACAACGAAAAAACAACACACAAACAAAAAACGAGGCCATGCTGAAACGCCCAAGACTCCTGATTCGGTAAACCAGCTCGAGTCAAAGGCACAGGAATATTTACAAGGTTGGCAACGGTGCCAAGCAGATTTCGAAAATTATCGCAAGGAGGAAGATAAGAATCGCCAGTTAGCGCGGGAGTTTCTGAAAGCGACGATCGTGAGTGAACTTATTCCGGTACTTGATAATTTCGATGTTGCGATGAAGCATAGTCCGGGCGATTCAACCAGTCCCGCCGATCCGACTGACTCAAAAGCCAAACAGTGGCTGCACGGCATTGGTCATATACATAAGCAGCTGGTGCAGCTGGTCGAAAGTTGGGGCGTTCGGATTATTAACCCAGTTGGCGAACCGTTTGACCCGCTCTATCATGAAGCGTTAGATCACGATGGCGCTGGCCACGCGGTCACACAGGTAGTCCATAAGGGATACCTATTTCAAGATCGGGTATTACGGCCCGCAAAGGTTCGCGTTGGCACACAGGCAGCGCCCTCGCAACCGACACAGCAAGCAAATCAAACATAATCCTTAACGAATAAATATGATAGACAAACAATCTGACGGCGTCATTATTGGGATCGACTTGGGAACGACCAATTCCGCCATGGCTATTGTGGAGGGCGGCCAACCCAAAATAATCGAAAACACGGAGGGAAATCGAACAACTCCGTCCGTGGTAGCGCTCTCAAAAGCAGGCGAACGACTCGTCGGCCAAATTGCCAAGCGCCAAGCCGTAACCAATTCCGACAATACGATTTATTCTGCAAAGCGCCTTATGGGCCGCCGATTTAAAGACAAGGAAGTGCAAAAAGCGCTGAAAATTCTACCCTACCATATACGGGAGGGTAACTCGGGCAGTGTCGAAATCAAGCTCGGAGAAAAATGGCTACGGCCATCGGAGATTTCGGCAATGGTATTACAAAAATTAAAGGCGGACGCGGAAGCAAAGCTCGGTAAAAAGGTCACAGGGGCCGTCATTACGGTACCTGCATATTTTGATGATTCACAACGCAAGGCAACAAAAGATGCCGGCACCATTGCCGGACTTACGGTCGAACGAATCATCAACGAACCTACGGCTGCTGCATTGGCCTATGGACTCGACAAAAAGAAAGACGAACAGATCGTAGTCTATGATTTCGGCGGTGGTACGTTCGACGTTTCGGTACTTGAAGTCAGCGCTGATACTATTGAAGTGAAGGCAACCGGCGGCGACACATTCCTCGGCGGCGATGACTTTGATATCGAGATCATCAACTGGATAGTAGGAGAGTTCAAAAAGGACCAAGGCATTGATTTAAGCCAAGATAAGCTCGCGTTGCAACGACTCAAAGAAGCCGCAGAGAAAACGAAGCACGAACTCTCAAGTAAATCCAGCACCGACATCAATATTCCATTTATCACATCAGACGATTCGGGCCCGAAGCACTTGGAACTTACGATGACTCGTGCGCAGCTAGAAAAATTAGTAGAGCCATATATCACCAAATCAATTGAACTGACCAAGCAAGTTGTCAAAGACGCTGGGTTTGAATTGAACGCCATTGATGAAGTCGTGATGGTTGGCGGCCAGACAAAGATGCCGGCGATCCAGGAACATGTGGAAAAACTATTTGGCAAAAAGCCGCATCTGGGCATCAATCCTGATGAAGTAGTTGCTGCCGGAGCTGCCGTACAGGCGGGCGTACTGCGCGGAGAAGTGAAGGATGTGCTCTTGCTCGATGTAACGCCGCTTACACTGGGGATCGAGACGCTCGGTGGGGTACGAACGCCATTGATCGAAAAGAATACCACGATTCCAACGAAGAAGTCGCAAACATTCTCAACGGCTTCAGACAACCAGACATCCGTAGATATTCACGTCTTACAGGGTGAGCGCGAAATGGCAACGGATAATAAGTCGCTCGGACGATTTATTCTGGATGGCATTGCTCCGGCGCCACGCGGCATGCCGCAAGTAGAAGTCACGTTTGATATCGACGCAAACGGCATCCTGCACGTTACGGCAAAAGATAAAACAACAAACAAGAGCCAGTCGATTCGCATCGAGGCTTCGAGCGACTTATCGAAGGATGAAATCGAGAAAATGAAGCAAGAGGCGCAAGCACACGCAGATGAAGACAAACAGAAGCGCGAACTCGTTGACCTAAAAAATCAAGCTGAAACGCTGATACACACAGCAGATAAAACGCTCACCGAGCACAAAGATAAAATCGACGAGGCGGAACGAAAAGCGATCGAGGCAGCTGCAAAAGAGTTAGCGCAAGTCAAAGACCACGATGACAAAACGCAACTACGCAACGCCATTGACGCACTCGGAAAAGCGCTCCAAAAAGTTGGCGAGAAAATCTATAAAGATGCCGGCCCTGGCGGCGCTGGTTCCGGCCCTGCAGCAGGCGACCAGCAGGAAGCAAAACCATCAGACGATAAAAGTTCAAAACAATAACTGTGCTCAGCGCGTTCGTTCTCTTATTCGCACAGGGTATCACCACCGTCGGGTTTGGGCTTTTGATGCGTTTTGTACTGCTCGATATCCCAGGAGCTCCTTGGTGGGCAATAACCGCGCTACTTGTCGTGTTTGTCCTGTGGGCATCTACGCTCGTACTAATGGCATTATTCGCCAAACCTCTCTCGCTCTACTTCATTGGGCTGTCATTCGCAGTCGCTGCATTTCTGGCATTATTCGATGTCCACGCATGGCATTGGTTTATTGCTGTAATTGTCATTACATTACTTGCTGGGGGCTATTTCCGGTGGCGCGTTCAGACAGAAAAAATATTGCTGCAACATCTGCATCTACGTCGCATCATTCCACGAACATTGCCTCGATTCTTTACCGTGGTCGCGCTCGCGATAGCGATTCTCTTTTATGCGTCCCCCCAGTTCGGCCATGACGAAAAAATCGAATATACCATACCACGGAGCATGTTCGATACCATTGTCTACCCGCTTCTTGCTCCGGTTATCGAAACAAATCTGAACCAGGGCCTAGCTGATACGGGGTTACATATCGATCCATTTGGGTCAATCAATTTTGAAGAGTTGGGCATTGATATTAACCAGTTACCGGAGAATCTTCGCGTTCTATTACCGAAGGGACTCAATACGGGCGACAATCTATTTACGCGCGACCTCATCTATAGTGCGCTTAACCAACAGTTAAATCTCACGCTTGGCACGTTTGATGTCAGTAGATTTAAAATTTTGCCCGCATTCGTCGCAGTTGGACTGTTTCTCGGCATTAAAGCACTCTCAATCCCGCTCACGTGGGCGATTATACCGGTGACTGCCGGAATTATTAAATTGCTGCTCTTTACGGGCATTCTCCGAAAAGAAACCAAGCAAGTGCAAGTCGAAACAATCAATCTCATGCATGGCTGATTATTATAAAGTTCTGGGCGTCGAGAAAGGCGCTTCCAAGGACGAAATTAAAAAAGCATATCGGACTCTTGCGCATAAATACCACCCTGATAAAAAGGGGGGCGATGAGACAAAGTTTAAAGAACTTAACGAGGCATACAGTGTGCTGTCAGACGAAAAGAAACGCG
>Ga0209542_10017613_pt1 | contig 11680 bp, 15 predicted proteins | sample RifCSPhighO2_01_FD_184028 | JGI IMG/M metagenome (GOLD analysis project Ga0209542, IMG submission 184028) | Soil microbial communities from Rifle, Colorado - Rifle CSP2_plank highO2_0.1 (SPAdes) (version 2) | ecosystem: Environmental > Terrestrial > Deep subsurface > Rock core/Sediment ...
AGTTCCTATAATTTAGATTGCACTACAAATACTACGCTCCTTCCTTTTTGAATTGGAGGATAATTAGCTGTAATCCGATATTTATAGTAGCGGGGATTATAAGAGTTATTGACGATAGATTTTTTATAATCTGCGATTAACCTTTAGGCATAATTTGCTAGAAAAAATAAAAATCCCTCCGGAGAGCAGGCAGAGGTATTTTTAATTGTCAAGAACCCTCCAACGTTAGATGTTCTTGAGCACACTCCAAAACAAAATTCTCCAAAGAGAATTTTTCAAGGTTTTGGATGCTTACAACTGGGAACGACGACAGAGACAGAGTTGTGCGAGTATTAAACCCAGTTGTAAGAAATAAACCCTTCTATGAAGTTTTTGTAGCTTTATATAAATTTGTCTTTTAAAATATAGTTTGTAAATTGAGCTTGTTTTTAAAGAAGAGAAGAGGAATAGTATTTTAATGGAATATGAAATAGTGACTAAAATTATTAACTCTTTTTTTGAGAAATATAATTCAAATGGGGTGAGTGGGGTTTCTATGCTTAGGGGAGAGTATGATGAAGTTCTTGAAAGAGTTGAAGGATATATTCAAGAGGAAATTAGGGGAATTTCTCCTGCTGATGAAAGACGATTTGGGATTGGTCCGGAGAGTATTAGATTGGCTAGAGAAAAAATAATTGATGATATTTTTATGAGGAAGAACTAGGGAATTATTATTGAAAATATGCAAAATATTGAGGTTAGGGTGAATAGAATTGCCCAGAGAACTCTTGAGCCGAAAAGTATTTGTGTGCCGTCGAGCTTTGATATTGGCAAGAGATTCCAGAAGGCATAATAAGCAGACATTCTTGCAAGATATTCTAAATTTGATGCTGGCAGGATATAAGAAATGAATGAGAGCAGGAGAAGAGAGAGAATTCCTGCTGCACCTATAACCCCATTGTGCCAGTCAGTCATTTCTGTAAATGAGTAAAATCCAAATCTTTTCGCAGCGCGATGTTTTAATGCATGAGTTTCATAAGTTAGAAAAGTCATCATTTTTATTGTACCTAAGAAAATTATTGAGATGATAAATGGCAAGATTAACCCGGCAGGAACTGGTTTTTTGAAATAATCATGTGGGTGGAAACCATATCTTGAGAACATCCAGATTTCGTGCTCAACGTTGGAATCTAGAGAATAGGCGGTTAATTTTTTTGCTGCTACAGTTATAATTATGATTATTGCTGAAAAGCCGAATGCCATTGCAACTTTGTTCCATTCTTTTGATATTGAAAAGGCAAATCCAGAAACAAAAGTTAATATTACTATTGCTGAAAGTATGTGAAGAATTTCTGGTTTTTTCATAATTTTGCAGAGGGAATTGTTTATATAAATCTTATTGGAGTGGTATAAATTATATATTTAGAAAACATAAACTATAAAAACCCTATTTACATCGAACAAATATGTTAAGGATAAAAAATGTAAGCGAAGTCATCGGAAAGAATGTTTATACATCCGACGGAGATTTCTTTGGGCAGATAGATGAAGTTAATTTGGCTGAGAATAAAATCGATGGATGGAGGATAAAAGTAGGAAGCAGTTTTATGGGCGTTTTTGGAGGAGCAAGAGGAGTTATTGTTCCACATAATTTTGTTAAGGCAATAGGCGATATATTTATTGTTAATAAGACTTCTTTACCTGACAAAGGCGGAGGAGAAATGGCAATGAATTCGCCTAGCGATTTAGTTGATGTTAGTGGAATGGATTAATTTTTTGTAGGGCTATAATTTGGAGAGGATATTTATTATCTGTAATTCTATATTTTTATTGTGCTGTTGTTAGACATTTGCATATAGTTTACTTCACCAGGATAAAATTAATCTTGTAAGATAATTATCATTGATATGATTTATGATACAGGAGGTGTTGCTTTTTGTTAAATGATTAAACTTGGGTAAGTGCGGGGGGCAGATACTTTTAAATATACAAAATATCATTTTATTGGATGGTTGAAACAATATTTACAAGTGATTTGTTCATTCAGACAATATTGCCTTTTTTACTAATGTTTACAATTCTTTTTGCTATTTTGCAAAAAACTAAGATTCTTGGAGACGGGAAGAAACAGATTGACGCTATTGTTTCTCTTGTTATTGCTTTGATATTTGTTGCATTTGGAAGTGCTACATCGATTGTTGTTGATATGATTCCTGTTTTGGGAGTGTCACTTGTAGTGATATTGATTTTTATGATACTGCTTGGGAGTTTGTATAAGGGAGATTTTGATATGCCCTTGAAATTAAAAGTTGCTATAGGCGTTCTTATAGCTATTGTTGTTGCAGCGACGGTTTTGATTTTAACTGGAGGATTGAAATATGCTGTTGGATTTATTTCTGGAGATACGACAGGATTATTTGTGAATGGGCTATTAATTATTATTATAATTGGCGCAATTGTTGCAGTTGTTTTTGGTGGGGGAAGCGGTAAGAGCAGTGGAAGCACCAGCGGAAGCAGCGGAAAGTAGGAATAATTCTTTGGTATTTGTTTAGGTATCGACCTAAACAAGTTAGATAGCTATTTTCAATGAAGTAAATTCGTTGAAAATAGAATATAATTTACCTTACTATAAATGACAGACAATAAATAGCTATACAAATACATTCTTTGTATATAAAGTATAAACACTTTATGTTTATTAGCAATTTTGACATCAAGATTTGAATACAAATCTTGAGTGTGATTAAGAACTCCAAATATAATAAAAAGTTCTTAACACAAAGTGAATTTGCCAAAATTTGATTGATGAGAAGAGGATTTCAGAGGGGAAGCAGAGTTGCCCCGCAGGGCATTAAATTTTTAGTTGGGAGAGATGATTTAAGGGGATTTTTGACAAATTAAGAGGATTGATTGCAATAATTGGATAAAATACTTTTTAGAAACATATATAAATGAATTTTTATTTATTAAGTGATGGTATATAGTGTTCAAGAGGTGCTGTATTTGTGGGATAGTTATGGGATATTTACACATCTATTTCCATTTTTGCTGATCTTTGCAATTGTTTTTGGAATATTAACTTCGATAGGAATATTTGGAAAGAATAAAGGAATTAATGTTATTATTGCTTTGGTTATTGGAATTTTGTCAGTGCAGAATGCTTATCTTGTACAATTTTATCAAGAAATTTTTCCAAGATTGGGAGTAGGGATTACTGTTGTTATTGTTTTGCTGATTTTGCTTGGAATGTTTGTTGCAGAAGATGAACGGAGATATTGGATGTGGGGAATTGGAGCTATTGCTTTAGTTATTGCAATTGTCGTAATAAGCCAGACATTTGGAGAGCTTGGGTGGATGACTGGGTTTTTTGGGGGCGAGGCAGTTGCATGGATTGCTGGAGCAGTTTTGCTGATTGGAGTAATAATTGCAGTCGTAGCTTCTTCTAGTGAGGGTAAGAGCAGTGGAAAGAGTGAATTTGGGAAGGCATTATATAAATCTATTTTTGGTGATGGACATTGATTTAAGATGGTAGCTGTAGATGTTTCAGGAATAAGTTATTTTGCACCGATTTTAGCTTTTTTAATTGTATTTGTAATTATTTTTGCTGTTTTAAATAAGACGAAGATATTTGGGGAAGTTAATAATTGGGTTTTGCTTTTTGTTTCATTTTTAGTTGCAACGGTTTTTGTTTCTGCTGCGGGAGTAAGGGATTATGTCCTGACTATAACGCCGTGGTTTGCAGCACTTATTGTTAGCTTGTTTTTTCTTTTGTTTATACTTGCTTTTGTTGGGAAACCATTGGATGATTGGAATAAAGGCATTGGAATTCTTTTTATTATTGTTTTAATTATTGTATTTTTGATTTCGGGATTTGTAGTATTTTCTGATTTTCTAATGCCTTATTTATCTGGGGAGGGTAGCGAGGGCAGTTTGGGATGGCTTTTTAATCAAAGCATTTATAATTCAAGGGTTTTTGGGGCTTTGCTTTTAATTGCTATTAGCGCAGTTGTTAGTTGGGTTTTAATGAGAAAGGGCGGGAAGTAGAGATAAGTAAGATAAAATTGGGACGGAGAAGTGGTAAATTAAATTATATACTATCTGTAATTTGATATTCTTCATGGGAAGTATAAAAGTTATTAGGCAGTAGATTTTTTCTATATCAATAAAACTTGAGTTTCCAATTTCCATAGGAAATTGAGGTTATTTTTTACCAGTTAGTTTTAAATCTAAAGTGATGAGATAGTTAAGAAGTTTCATTTTTTAATTTTATGTTTGTGATGTTCGTGAGATTCGGGGTGTTCGTGGGGCTTGTGCTGGGTTTGAGGGTGTTTTGTTTGTTGTGAGGAGTGGTGTTCGTTGGATTGATGAGTTTGATGAGGTTTGTGTGGTTGATGTTCTTGGTGTGATTGATGAACAGGGGTTTGAGGGGTTGAATTAATTGTTTTGAATGATTTTTGGGTTTCGAGGAGTTCTTTTTTTATGTCGGAAACATTGGTTGTGTATTCGCCTACTTTTTGCAGAATTGAAAGCTGAAGGCGGTCAATTATTTTTTCTATTCTTTGCATGCGTTCATCTAAATGGGAGATTTTTGTTTCTGTTATTGTTTTTAGGTCAATTGTTTTTTCTAATTGGGTTTTTATTGAGGCGAGTTTTTCTGATACAATTTGTTCTGTAATCTCGGCAATTAGGTCAGAGCTTTGTTGAGGCTCGGGGTATTGCTGGCTGTAATCTTGGACAGGATAGTTTTCTTGAGGATATTGTGATTGGTCTTGAGGAGCATAGGATTCTTGAGGGGCATAAGCATCTTGAGGAGCATATTGTTCTGGAGGAGAGGCATAGGGAGAAGGCGTATTTTCCATTTGTTCTTCTGGCATTGGAGGCATCATTGATTGCTGCATTGTTAATGGTTGGGGGGCGGAGGAAATGTTTTGTGAATATAACTGTTCTTCTTGATTTTGAGATTGGTCAATTGGGGGAGAAATTACTGCTTGCCTTATTTGTTCTTGAGATAGGGCTGTTTCTATTTGCTGTTGAGAAAAACCTTTTTGCTGGAGGGAACCAACTATGTCCTGCTGGGAAAGCCCCATTTGCTGCATTCTTTTTATTTCGTCGTATACACCCATTTTGTTTATTTCCTGAATAAGTCGAATTGCCTTTGGAGTATTGCCAATTCTTCTTTTCTTGCTGAATCATTTAACTGTTCAGTCACTCTTTGCAACAATTCCTTTATTCTTATATTTTCCTCTTTTAATAAAATGACTGTTTTTTTAAGTTCTTGTATTTCTTTGAAGGATTTTTCTCTTTCTTCTATCTGCGTTTGACCTATTAATAATGTTCTTTCTTTAAGAAGGCGATGTTTTTCTTCCAAATCCCGAATTCTGGCAATACTTTCTTGTGGATATTGAGGAGGGGCTTCTGATTCAGGCATAGTAGTTTTAAGGCAATAGGGTTTATATTATTTTGGTTTTGGAGTGTTTACTTTTCTGAAGTAAATAGGGTTTATCGAGGAAAAACGGTAAATCTAAAGCATAGACGACACTGTAAAGATTATACCGCCTTGCCTTTGAATAGGAGACAATTAGCTGTAATCCAATATTTATTAATAATTATAAATGGAGGGGTTATTGATAGTAGATTTCATATTATTCACGACGAGCCTTATATTTACTATTTGACGGTAGATTTTTGGTATAACTTTTTGTATAAAAAGTTTAATAACTTTATGTTTATTAGCAATTTTGGAGTGAAATGAATTCATCCTAAATTGGATTGATGAAAGGAAGAAGATACAGCAAGAAACGCAGAATTGCCCCGCAGGGCACTATCTTGTAAATGGATTTATATAGTTTAATATTCTTAAGTTTATATAAAAAGGGAGAGTTAATTAACCCATGACTAAAAAAACAGATAACTTAAGAAAGTCTGAATTGATTAAGAATAATAAAAAAGTATTGGAAGAAGTTATGGAAAATGTAGAAGAAATTAATAAAGAGGTTTGGGAGATACATAAAAAGATTTCTTTATTGCTTTAAATCATGAGCTATATAGTCTATTAATTCTTTGTTTTGTTTTTCTAATATTTTTAGGTTATCTTGAGATTTTTTATTTTGATATAAATATTCTGAATTTAATTCGAATATTCTTTTTGTTCTGCTTTCCATCAGTAAGCGTTCGATTGCAATAGTTGTTAGCATTATTAGAACAAACAATCCTATTCCTAAGGCTAATTCTGGAGAAAGCTTTATCGAGAAATATAACAATAGTATTTGTTCAAGGGCATATAATAATATAAAACTAAATGCGAAGAAAGAATAATTTGAATGGTATATCTCTCTTAGATTATCAAATAACAAATTAAAATTAGTTCTAAATCTGCCCAATGTGAATATTTTGTTGTCTACAAATTTTTTTATATTCTTAGGGCTATTAAGATTATCTAGCATAAAAACTAAACCACAATTTGTTTATATTATTTTGGTTTCATTTTTAAATAATGTTTTTTTATATAAATATATTTAAACTGGCAGGACGTAGAGAAAATATGAACGATTTAGAAAAAAGGTTTATTGAATATTTGTACTTGTTTAGGTATTTCGATACCTAAACAAATTTATTTGCTATTTCTCGACGGAGTTAATCCGATCGAGAAATAGTTCCATAATTATATTTGAATTGATAATCGACGACAATAAAAAACAGCTAAACAAATACGAATATTTTACTTCATTAAAAGATGAAAATGGCATGGCAGTTTTTAGCAGGTCTCGTGTTGAGCTTATTGCTGGATGTGGGAATGAACTTGCTTTGGAAAAAGCGTTGGCTGGAGAAGAACCATTTGATTCCGAGATAATTGCTCATTACTTGAAGATTTATGTTCCTAAAGTGACTTATGAACTTTTTAGGACGTATAGTCCCGGAGGCGATGATTATTCTAAACTAATATTTGATACTGTTTGTAGATTAGACGAAAGGGAGATAAATAATTTTAAACACTTAAAATTTTGTTCTAATCCATGTGGAATGGATTGCATTTGATTTAAATAAGGAATAAAAATCTATTTAATCTACAAACCTTTTTAGACAAAAGGTTTCTAGGAGTTCCAAAAACTATATTTGGTTTTGCGAAACATATTTAATCTACAAACCTTTTTAGCGAGTATGATATTTAAAGAGGGTGCGCCGATTTATGCGGCAGAGGTTGAAAGGCATGAGGGAGAAGATGTTTTATATGTAAATTATCTTCATGCGGGATTTGTGCCGAGTATTGCTGAATTGCCTGATGTTATGCTTAGGACGGTAGAAGCTTTGGCTGAAAATTCAAATGTTTCAAGAGTAGTATTTGTGCAGCAAAGAAATTATAACTATTCTTTTGAACAGGTTAGTTTTCTTATTGAAATAGCAAGAATTTATAGTTTTCTTTTCAAAAGCGAGGAGATACTATCGCAGAGAAAATTACAAATTTTTGGCAATGCAGGAGATGTTTTTGGAGATTTGAGTTATTTATTATCTTTGTTAAAACAGGACCCTATCGGATGTTATGTTGAATTGAAAAATAGAGTTAAGGGTTTGAGGGCACAGCTTGAAAGAGGGCATTTTGCCAATAGAAATGCCTTGATGAATTACATAAGGCTGCTTGAAAGATTTCAAGGACTTTTGGAAAATACAAAAATGATTAAGAAGATTATTGTATTATTAGACGACTATGTTTTTGGAAGCAGAGAAATCTATAAAGATATATTTAGGCCAGATATTTTGCCTAACTTTACTTTTACTAGGCTGGTTGCACAGCTGCCCAAGGATGCAACTTTAATTGACCAATATGAAATTGAAAATGAAGATGAAAGCGCAAATGTTACAATTTTGAAACAGGAAAATGAGCCGAAATATTTTTACCATTTGATGCCTCCTGAATTTAGCTTGAGTGACGAACATTATTTGCTTTTGAATTTGGCGAGAAATGTTTTGACAGAGCATAGACCCAAGGCAGAAGAATTTACTGACCCAGAGAGGACGAGGGAAGTTTTTTTTAATATTTCAAAAGATTTATTGCAGGAGCTTGCGAAAAATAAGGGGATTGGATTAACGAATAAAGAATTGAGCAAACTGGCGAAAATATTGGTAAGATATACGGTTGGATTTGGATTGATTGAAATTTTATTGATGGATAGTAAATTGCAGGATATTGTTTTGAATGCACCAATTGCACAGAATCCTATTTTTATAAGGCATCAAAATTATGACGAGTGCTTGACAAATATAATTCCGAGTTATGAAGATGCTGATTCGTGGGCAGCTAAATTGAGATTACAGTCTGGAAGACCGTTGGATGAAGCAAATCCTGTTTTGGACAGCGATTTGGCATTTAAGAGCACTAGAGCGAGAGTTGCAGCAGTTACTAAACCTTTGTCTCCTGCTGGGTTGGCTTATGCATTTAGAAGACATAGAGATGAGCCTTGGACTTTGCCTTTATTCATTAAATATAAAATGATTAATCCTTTCTGCGCTGGGCTTTTGAGCTTTTTTATAGATAATGCAAGAACACTATTAATTGGCGGGACGAGGAGTTCAGGAAAAACGTCTTTGCTGGGGAGCTTAATGCTTGAGATTATGTCTAAATATAGAATTTTGACAGTTGAAGATACTTTGGAATTGCCTGTTGACGCATTAAGAAGAGAGGGATATGATGTATTGAGAATGAAAGTAAGAAGCGCTTTAACAACGGGAAGCAGTGAGATTGCGGCGTCGGAGGGCATAAGGACAAGCTTGAGATTGGGAGACAGCGCTTTGATAATTGGAGAGGTAAGGAGTGATGAAGCGAAGGCACTTTATGAGGCAATGAGAATTGGAGCATTGGCAAATGTTGTCGCTGGAACAATACACGGAGATTCGCCATATGGGATTTTTGATAGAGTTGTTAATGATTTGAATGTGCCTGCAACAAGTTTTAAGGCGACAGATATTATTGTTGTTTGCAATCCTGTAAAGACTCCTGATGGATTGCATTCAATGAAAAGAGTTGTGAGCGTTACTGAAGTGAGAAAGCATTGGGTGAAGGACCCTTCTTTGGAGAAGGGGTTTGTTGATTTGCTAAGATATAATGTTGAGACAGACGAGCTTGAACCGACTTCGGATTTAATCAATGGTAATTCTGAGATAATTAAATCAATTGCAGGAAGTGTAAAAGGATGGGCTGGAAATTGGGATGCAGTTTATGATAATATTCTATTGAGGGGAAAGATAAAGCAGGAAATTGTTGATATGGCTGAAAAACTTGATAAACCGATTTTGCTTGAAGCAGATTTTAATGTTTTATCGAATGGGGTTTTTCATAGAATAAGCGATGAAGTTAGGCAGGAAATTGAACTGCCTGTTGGGGAAATTGTTTTTGATAGGTGGAAGGAGAGAATGTATAAAGAAGCGGAGAGGTATTAGGGGTTGATTGGGGAGGGGAGAATTAGCGGGGTTTTGAGGCGAGGGGATTTTAGGAGAGGGGAAAATTAGCTGGATTTTGAAGTTTGGTGGGTTGGATGGGGGTTTAGTGGAAGGGAGAGAATTAGCTGGATTTTTAGATTTTAGAGCAGGAGAAGAATTATCTGGATTTTTGGGTTTGGTGGTTTAGTTATTTTTGGTTTTAGGATTTTGAGGTGAGGGGTTGATTGGGGGTTTGATGAGGGGGAGAATTAGGGGGATTTTTAGATTTGGTGGGTTGGATGAGTTTGATTGGGGGGGTTTGAGGAGAGGGGAGAATTAGCTAGACACTATGCAGTCCAATCAACAGAATTGTCTGTAATTAAAGACAGATATAGAGAACTGACTTGGTTGTGTGACCTTTCGTAGTCAATTCTCTATCTGGATAACTGACAAAACTGTAACATTATTAAGTCAGTTATCCATAATAATGAGAATATTTAAATACCTATAAATAGGTATAATTATACCTATAATTAGGGCAATTGAGAGTTCAAATGCTAACAAAAATTCAAATAAAGATGCTGGAAGTTTTTAAGGAAGATATTTTTAGGGGATTTACTTTTAAGGAAATAAAAGAAAAGAGTCAGCAAAAATCTAATAATATTCCATTGATTGCTTTAAGAGAATTTGAAAAAGAAGGATTGGTGAGCATAGAGAAGACAGGGAATGTTAAGAAACATTATTTAAATTTGGAAAGTAATTTGGTTTTTGCTTATTTAAATCTGATAAATGAGGGGGCTGTTTTTAGGAGTAGACAGATTCCTGAAAAGTTAATGGCTGAACTTGAGAATAGAATTTCTAAATATTCTGGCTTTTTTATTCTTTTAGTATTTGGGAGCTATGCTAAAGAAAACCATACAAAAAAGTCTGATTTGGATGTGGCTTTAATTGTTGAAAGTGAAAATTCAAAGAAAGAAATAACTCCATTTATAGAAACGATTAAGAGAAGGGCGCTGGTTAAGATAGATTATTATATTTTCACAGAAAAGGAATATATTGAGATGTTAAAGGCAGAGCAGGAGAATGTTGGAAAGGAGATATATAGGGCAAATGTTATATACTCTGGCTTTATTCAATATCTTAAATTAATGAGAAGATTAAAAAATGAATCCTTTATCGCTCCTCTATTTGGAAAGGGCAGAGAATGATTTGAACAGATATATTGATAATAATTAAAAAGGTGGGAAGCGAAGGATTTTTATGAAAGCAATAATTCTTGCGGGGGGATTGGGGGAGAGGTTGAAGCCGTTGACAATTGAGACACCGAAGCCGCTTTTGCCTATTCGGGGAAAGCCAATTGTTGAGAGGTGCATTGAGAATTTAAAGAAGAATGGAATTAATGAGATTATTTTGAGTATTGGATATAAAGCTGAGAAGATTATAGATTATTTTGGGAATGGGGATGGGTGGGGAATTAAGCTGGTTTATAATGTTGAGAAGGAATTGCTTGGGACAGGGGGAGCTGTTAAAGATATTGTTAAGAAGTTTGGAATTGTGGATAATTTTGTTTTGGTTTGGGGCGATAATTTGGCTGATTTTGATATTAAGGGGATGATTGAAGAACATTTGGAGAATAAAGGAATGATTACGATGAGTTTGACGGAAAGAGAAGATGTTGAGAATTTTGGAGTTGCAAGTTTAATTGGAAATAAATTGACTGGATTTGTTGAGAAGCCAAAGAGAGAAGAAGCGCCATCTAAGCTGATAAATGCAGGGGCATTTATTGTTAATCCTAAAGTTTTGGGGATTTTGCCGGAAGGGAAAAGCAATATTGAAAGAGAATGTTTTTCTATAGTTGCAAAAGAAGGAAAAGTTTATGGTTTTGAGCATAAGGGATACTGGTATCCGACGGATACGCTGGAGAAGTATAATTTTGCTGAAGAAGATATTGGGAAATATGCGGGATAGATAATATTTTTTATAGTCATATTTTAAGATACGCTCTCGGGAACCATTTATTACTTTTTCTGTAGAAATAGTCAGCAATTATAGAGGAATATTTATTTTTTCATTATGGCTCGATAATTGCTGCAATTAGAAAAAATTAATTTTGATTTGCTATAATAACTGTAATGAATTGAAGGGTTGGTTAAATCGCTAATAATTTGTTTAATTATTACGGAACTACTACATCTCTGGGACAAGATTTAAAGGTTAAATAGTACTTTTGTCGTCATGGAAAAAGGCAAAGAGGTGCTAAAAGAACTTTACAATTTTGAAGGCTTTTCTT
>Ga0209542_10017615_pt1 | contig 11680 bp, 12 predicted proteins | sample RifCSPhighO2_01_FD_184028 | JGI IMG/M metagenome (GOLD analysis project Ga0209542, IMG submission 184028) | Soil microbial communities from Rifle, Colorado - Rifle CSP2_plank highO2_0.1 (SPAdes) (version 2) | ecosystem: Environmental > Terrestrial > Deep subsurface > Rock core/Sediment ...
GAACGCTTAATCAGCAATGCGCCCGCAACGCGCCCCGGCATCGCCTGCATCGGGCCCTGTATTTTTGCCTTCATCTCAACAGTCAATTCAGGACTGTGAAAGTTTTGAGCATGACCAAAAACCATATCAACCGACGGATTTCGCTCAAAAACATCCAGCTGGCCTGCCAGCTTATCAGGCACCCAAACATCATCGCTGTCCAAGAAAGCAAGAAAATCACCTGACGCTTTAGTCACGCCAACATTCCTTGCCTTAGCCGCCCCGCCATTCGGCTGATAAAAATAACTGACTTTTTCACCGAACCGCTTCACGATATCAGCGCTCTTATCGGTAGAACCATCATCAACAACAATGATTTCGCAAGGCTTCAAAGTCTGACCAATAACGCTCCGAACCGCTTCCTCAACATACCTTTCACAATTATAAACAGGAATTATAACGCTTATACGGTCATTTGCCATCATTCAAACTACCTTCCTTAATAAATTTCAAAATGACTTCAGGAATCTCTGAAATGTTCGAGCCAAGCTCCAAAAAATAACTCGGAACAGCCCTGACAAGCGCGGCCAACTCTCCCATATCCTTTTGACCATCAGATTCACCCGCAAGCTGCAAAATAGTGCTTGGAGCCAAAGCAACCAAACTCTCAATCGCAGACGCCCTGCGAAGACGCGTCTCTTCTCGCAAAGTAATCTTAGGAATAAGAATCGCGTGAATCGCAAAACCTTGCGAAATCTTCCCAGAAAACTCATCATTAAGAAAAAGAACCGTTTTCTGCGCACCAGGAAACCTCTGATTTTTAAACATCTTTTCAAGCGCAGGAAATTTATTTATAGCATCTGAACGCAACTTAACAGTGCTGTAAATACTGCTGACTCTCGGAGGGTTATTTTGTATGAGCACATAGTCATCGCTTGCATACTTAAGCCCTCCAAGCAAACAAGCAAGAGAAGCAGTCGACTTTCCGCTCCCCCCCTTGCCCACCAGCAAAACTCCACGGTCATCAACTCCAACCGCGCCAGCGTGAACAAATTGGACATTTTGAATGCGCAGCCAGCAATACAGCAAATCCCTCAACGGCGCGCCCACATCATAATAAGGCATATTTTTCGCATCATCAACCCACACAAGCGCGAGATTTTGCTGTTTATCAAGAAGATTAAAACAAGTCCTTGAAGGACCGCTGTCAATAATGATAGTCATACGTTTGTCCGAATATCTTTTCTGCTCATCCTTCAAAGGCAATCCTTTATTGTGCCAAGGCGGAAAAGGAAGTTTAGACTTCATTGAAAGCCCATCCCACAAACAAACAGTAAAATCAACAACACCCTCATTCTGCACTGCCAAATGCTCAATAGCAGGAGTTATGACCGAAAGCAAACTCGAACCCGCAAAACGCAGTTCAATAATTTTATTCGCGATTTTGTAATGCCGTTCCACAACTCCAAAATCAGAAGCAGCAGTCTCAAACGATTTTCGCAAAATCTCAAAATACCCTACAGAAGTATCAAATCGTTCCGAGCCTTCCTCAGACTTCGTTCCCAAATCAGGCCGTTCCATCTTTTTTCCACGGCCATCCCTGCTGCTCATGAACTTCATGAACCGGATCCAAAAGCAAGAGGTCCTGCATGTCCTCAAACTTCACCAATCTCGGAGTCTCATAAGCAAGCTTTTGAACGGCCGAACTCTGCTCTTCAACGCTACTCATTGGAGATGAGCTTGCGCTATCTTCCATAATGACAAGAGACTCCTTTAGCAATTCCTGAGTAAACACATCAATTTCACGCCGCGCGATTTTCACATCAACATCAAATACTTTCGCAATTCGCTTCGCAGTATCAGCCGAGTCAAGATTTTTCATAATGCAATCCCAAACCAACGCGCCAACTTTTCCAATACTAAAATAACACCCCGTCTTAAGATTCACAACAATCGCTTCACCTTCAATAATTTCCGAAACCGCATGCGGAGCGTTGACTTTAATTCCCATAAATCACGCAGGCACAGGACAGTATATAAATTTTTGTTGACTCCCAAAACGATTCATATCATTAATACGCACAAGAGAACTGCTGCCGCAAAGGACATAAGAAAAAAGCAGCCGTTCTTTTGCCCTACGTGCGCGCTTACGAACGAAGCGCTAAAGCCAAGAAAACGCCATTGCGTTTTCCGTCCTCAAAAAATCTCGGATTTTTAGAGCCTCACACGGGAGGCAGAACCTCGTTATGAAGCCTTCACTTAATTAGGCTCATCAACTGATAAGTTTATAAAGCAAAAAAAGCCCCAGTCCTCACGCCTAACGAAATCATACTCACATGACCGACTCGCACCCGAAGAAAAAAAAGAACCGCATCACGCGCCCCATCATCAAAGACAATGATGAAACCACGAAACGCGCGCCTTCACACGCTATTGAATCCTGCATCGTGTGCAAGCGCAGCGGCATCATCCTAACACACTGCCCAACGTGCAAGGCAAACTATTGCGGGGCACACCTCACTTCTGACGATTGGAAAAGCGTCGCAGCAGGCATCGATTACCAATACCGTTACGTTAAGTGCCCGAAAGGACACGAATGGCGCGATGAATCATACGCATAAACACATTCCTGACAGCGTTTGGAACTGAAGACTACACGCTTTAAGCGAGCTCTAGAAGGTTAGTAAGCATACCTTAACTTAAACGCTGGACTCTATGAACTTAAACAATAGAAATTGAGGGGAATTTATATAGATTGTGTACGAACTTGACCACTGAATGGAATCTTATACTGAGAAACTCATTAAGGGCAGGATTGCAGAAGTGTTGGCTGAGCGGCTCTTAAGAGAGTTGGGCTTTTTTGTGCTTCCTTTTGGGAAAGAACACACCGCTGCGCCAATCATTGATATGAAGTCTTTCATAAGGGCATGTGGCGGTAAATTCGAGTTTGATAAGTCAGCTAAAGACTCAACTACTGCTAAAGAAACCTTAGATCATTCGCCTGATTTGATCGCGGTTCATTCATCAGGAAGGACAGAACTTATCGAGGTCAAGTATAGGCAGAGTGGATACCTTGTTGAAGAGGCTAAGACGTTTTTCAAATTGTATCCTGGGGCAGTTCTTCTTGTTATTAATTTAGAAATGATTCGAGATTTTGTAGAACCAAAAACGCCAGCCGATAAACAGTTCGTCGCGAACTTGCGAAAGACTCGGTTCCACATATGGCGACATGATGAACCTAAAATAGGAACTACGGCTGATAAAGTTACCAATCCTGTTCCCTTAAGTCAATGGTTAATTGAAGAATTCAAGTGCGATACTGTGCAAGTTGAACAAAAAGTCAAAGAATATGAGTCATACGTCACTAAGTGGTTTCCCAGAACAGTCAAATAATAGTTTCACTTTTCAAAGTTTTTCCAACGCTTTCAAAATCTTCACCATCCAGTGTGAGTGACAGTAAAATGAGCCAGAGTATCTTTATCGTCAGGACTTTCAACTTAACACATTATAAAACAGATGATTATTGCACGGGTTCGAGCTCTTGGATTGTTCCTTTGTAACCAAGAGTTATTTGCTTTTTACCATCGAACTCTTGTACGAAACCTTCTATGCGATATGCCTTGCCGGTTTTTACTGCGTTCACCATATCATTCCACAAAATCAGCTTTATCCTGGCGGTTTCATCTTCCACCTCGCAAGAGGCCATTTTCAAGTTTCGATCAGGAAACTCCTTGTGAAAAATCAGCGAAACAATGAAACCTATGATTGTGACGCTGTCGCCTACTCTGACGTGGCTGATATGGCTGGCAGTTCTGTTTTGTTTCCTCAACTTTTCCAACGGATGTATCGATTTAGTTTCAAGTTTAGCCTGAATTTTTCCTTCTCTAAGCGCTGTTTCGCCAACTACGTCAGCATAGCAGGATTCACAATAAAGCTCTACTCCTCCTGAGGGCATATTGAAAGAGCGAGTGGCGGGCATTTCGACAGGCAGCGTGCATCCTTCTAGTTCATCCAGTTCTTTTTTACACGTTACGCATTTTCTGATTCGCATAGTATTCCAAGTTCAACTTAGAGTCCTTATGGATTAAATGGAACTTGGTACATGCACGGTACCATTTCCGTGGGCTCCAAACTAAATCTCCGAAGCCAAGAAAATGCCTGCATTTTCTGGCCTTTGAAAACCGAGTACAATTCCTTGAAATCGATTCTGGTTCCCTCATCAGTCGATAAATGATGAGATTTTCAAAGCCTCACACGGGAAGCGGCACCCTCTTCGTAAGCACAAACGCGCTATTTTGGAGGTGCGAGAATCTGAATGGTGGAAAGAGCAACCTATATTTATTTGTTACTTCTTTCGCCCAACAGCCCACATTTGATGAATTGCCAGAGGCAACAATACCCGTTCTTCTTGAACTTGGCCTGCCAGATTAATGCATGAACGAAGAAGATCTTCAGCACCATAGCTCAATCCCAACACGATTGGGCGTATTTATAAGCTCGTCATTTATATATCAATTGAGCTACATTTAACTTTTAATGGCTTAAAATGGCAATCTTTATATATCAATTGAGCTACATTTAACTTATGAAAAAGGAACATTTGTTAAAAAAGCTTGAAGGCGTTCACACTCTCCAGTCAGTTATGTCCTTATTGCACGTTGACAAGCAAAAGGCGATCTATTACATTCATCGGCTTCGTAAAGAGGGTTACGTTAAAACTGCCCGTGCTACGAACAATATGAGAATATATTCCATATCCTTTGAAAATAAGCTCGGGGGAACGAGTTACGAGGAACTACTTAATGCAGTCTCCCCCGTAAAGCTCTCCACAGGAACAGTCCACAGGGTCTATGGGAAAGTACCAACTGCAGAGGAAATGTTAGTGCACGCAGTTAAGACCAAAAGTCTAAGGACCATTCTTGCGGCGCTTGCTCTTTTCAAAGAAGAAATTGACTGGGATGCATTGTATCGACTGGCAAAAGCCAACCATTGTGAACGACAAATTGGCGCGCTCTATGATTTAGCTCGTAAAATCATGCGAACAAGGCGTATGGGAACCCGATTTAGACATCTCGCCATACCAAAATCCCAACACGCCTTCGGATACACCATTCCAGGACTCAAATCTAAAGATTTTCAAGATATTGAAAATCTCTGGAGAGTTCACTTACCTTTCAATAAGACTGATTTGGAGGCGTACGCGTGATTTCGATTGCGGCGCAACAGAGTTTGCTCCTCGCCATAGCACAGAAATTGACTAAACCTATAACGGTTTACGCAATTGGTGGCACTGCTATGATGTTTCATGGCCTCAAAGATACTACGTTGGATGTTGACTTAGTCTTTGAAAACACCGAATCTCGAGACGTCTTCAAAACCGCACTTCTCGCACTCGGATACAAAAAAATGGATTCCGTACTCGTTTATGGAAAAAAGAAAAATCACCCTGAAATGTTCACATTAGGAAAGGAAAGATTTGACTTATTCGTAGGGGACGTCATTGATTTCGTATTTTCTAAGCAAATGCAAGAACGGGCAGCTGCAACCCATCAATTCGAAAAGACATTGATGCTGAAAATTGCCGACCCCCATGACATCATCTTAATGAAATGCGCAACGGATCGCCTCAAAGACAAGGACGACGCTCGAAAAATCATCGAATCAAGACCAATAACTTGGAACATCCTCATTGAAGAAGCCAAGAATCAAGTCATATTAGGACGCGAAACTGCGGTCTTTGACTTAGGCGACTTCCTCGAACATCTGAAGAATCAAATGCAGGTTACAATTCCCACGGATGTTCTTGACACACTCTTCAAATTTGTCGAAGAACAAGCTGCAGCAAAAATCAGTAAGTAACTGACTTCACGGCAAGATTCTTTCGGCTCGACCTCTGCTGATTCTTGTCGTGCACTGTTCGTGGGTTGCTCGGCTGATTGTGTGGGCCTAAAACGGAGGGAACCCGACTATAGTTCTCAAGCCTCACGCGGGAGGCGACACCCTCTTCGTAAGCACAAACAGATTACATTGGAGGTGCAGGAATCTGGATGTTAAGAAGTGGTGGTTGTATATTTACTTTTCGTTTGAGTAATTGTATGAATCAGCTCAACTATAACACCAGTAAAAGAAAGATAGAGAGAAACTTTCGATTCTGCAAAGAAAATAGATAATTTCTACGATCAATTAACAAAATAGCAACAGGCTTTCTGATGGTCTAAGAAGTTAGGGGTTGTTGTGCATTTCGCTTAATAGTTGTTAAACTCAATTTTGTGCCTATTTTACTAAGGAGACCCCCGCTCAAGTGGCTTCACTACATTTAGTCTTGCGCTGCAAGAAATACCATAGGTGCCTAAAAAGATATAAATAGTATCTTAAACTTGTTGTATTAATGACAATTGGGGGTATATTCAAAAAGAAGGAAAAATTAAAGATTTCTAAATTTGAAAATCAAGACGTATTAAATGAATTAAAGATATGGCGTAAAAATATCGCATCCAAGAAAAAAATTCCTTCCTATTGTATTTTTCACGATAGTACTTTAGTCAGCATAGCAAATCTAGTACCGAAGACAGAAGAGGAGTTAGATAAGATTAAGGGCGTGGGTAAAAGAAAAATCCAAGCTTACGGAGAGGATATACTAAAAATAGTAAATAAATATAGCCGACCAGGTTTGGTATTGAATAAAGAGATAATAACTAAGATCCATGACAAAGAGTTACACGAACAATTAAAAAATTCAGAATCTTTAAAGACAGAAATATTTACAGTTGGAGAATTAACAAAGTACATTAAAAACGTATTAGAGTCTGATAGAAAATTAACTAATTTGTGGGTAAGAGGCGAAATATCAAACTTAACACGTCATGCTTCGGGACATACATATTTTAGGTTAAAAGATAAAGAGAGTCAGATTAGGTGTGTCTTGTTCAGAAGAGCAAATGACCATCTTAATTTTAATCTTGAACACGGAATGAAAATAATTGTTAGAGGAAATATAGGAGTATACGAACCTTACGGAGACTACAACATAATTATAGAAGAAATTCAGCCAGATGGTCTTGGAGCATTGAATTTAGCTTTTATTCAACTTAAAAATAAATTAGAAAAGGAAGGTCTATTTTCAAATGATCATAAGAAACCATTACCTAAGTTCCCTAAAGTTATCGGCATTATTACATCTTCTACCGGTGCTGCAATTCAAGACATCTTAAGTATCATAAGAAGACGTTATCCTCTTGTTAGAATACTAATAGCACCAACAGTTGTACAGGGAAAGGAAGCTGCTACGTCCATTGTTAAATCTGTTAAATTAATGAACGAACTTCCCTATGTCGATGTGATAATTTTGGGCAGAGGTGGCGGTTCTTTAGAAGATTTATGGTGCTTTAATGAGGAAATTGTTGCTAGAGAAATTTTCAAATCAAGAATACCAATAATTTCAGCTATTGGACACGAAACAGATTTTACAATTGCTGATTTTGTTGCCGATTATCGAGCTCCAACACCCTCGGCTGCTGCAGAAAAAGTAGTACCAGATATTCAAGAACTATATGAAATCATCAGGAGTTTTCATATTCGTAATATACAGGCAATTCGTTATGTTGTAGAGTTGTATAAATCTAATTTAAAACAAATCTTAAATAGACCGATTTTTAAACGCCCATTTGATAGGATACATTCATATTACAGGGAACTGGACTATGCCTTTTATAAACTACAAACCATTACTTTAAAAAATACAACTTCCAAAAGAAAAGTGTTAGAGATTATGGAATCTAAAATATTTGCTTTAAGCCCGACATCCATTTTAGAAAGAGGATATAGCATAATCATGAACGATGATAAAATAGTTAAAAATTTTTCAGATGTTAAACTACAAGACAAAATAACTGTAGTATTACATAAAGGAAAACTAGATGCTCAGATTAAAAAAATTATGAGGAACTAAAATGTCACCAGAAACTATTTCATTTGAACAAAGTTTAGAAAAACTTAAAGAGATTATCGAAGACCTAGAGGGCGGAAATTTGCCTCTAAAAGAATCTTTAGAAGAATTTCAAAATGGAATCGATATAATTAAACAATGTCATAATGAATTAGAGACTGCAGAATTGAAAATTGAAACTATCATCAAAAAAGACGGTAAGATAATTATGGTACCTTTAACCAAAAAATAATTGAAGTATCTATTATGCTTATAATTTCGGCGGAGGTGTCCAACTTTTAATTTAGGCACGAAAATTCATCTCACGTCGTTCGCCATTTCTTAGGGTGTTAGCGTTCCTCTTTTAACTTGTTGTTTGATTGTTCATTTTAAGCTTGGTTTGTGCATGGCTTATTTTTCGTTTTGTTCGATTCAGCCACACGATTTTGCAGCTTTTCCAATATTGTTCAGTTCATAGTGAATAAATTTCGTGTGGCTGATTCGAGTTGTATAGCTATGCACGCACAGACTGAGAAGAATCTGCTTCACGGTCTGTCATGGTCTGATTTTTTCTTGAAGGGCTGCTTTTTGGCTTTGACCATTCTGTTTTGTTTTATCGTCGAGCTTTTTGTAATGGTCTAAACTATTGCATTAAGGGGAGGGAGGGGGAGAAACACAGGGAGACTGCTAAAGCGGATAGATGTTGGTTAGTGGAAGGCATTGCAGGGGCAGGTAGGGAAATATAGGGCAGTATGGCGGACGAGAGAGCGCAGGCGCGGGGGGTTACTTGTGCAGGGCGTCCTTGTACTCGGATGCCTTCCTCTGGAGCAGTGCGCGGAGATCAGGGTCGTTCTGCAGCCACTCAAGGAACGGACTCTTGATGTCAAGAGGGTCACGCTGTGAATCTTCCAACTGAGTTATCTGCTACCTCTGTTCGAGAGGGGCATTGGAAGATTTCCAATCTGGTTGGCGATACATTTAAAAATGAAGGAAACGTTCTTTATAGAAACAAGTTGTGGTGCTCTATGCTTATTACGAAGGAAGAGGCAATCTCTTTGATCCTGGCATTTTCCAAGGACCATAAGATTTCCTCGAAAACGAAACTGAATAAACTGCTTGCACGCTTGAATCTTTTCATGATTCCGATTGATGTAGATTTTAACCTCAATAAGTATGGATCATATAATTCCGAATTAGAACTTGCGACCACTCCTTTCTACGAGACATACACCTATCCGTGGCAAGGTGCAAACTGGAGCGGTTTGCGTTTAGTTCCGCAGGGAGAACTCCTCGCAGAGAAGGTTATCAACACCAAGATAAAGAAAATTTTACCTGAAGAGGACATTACTAAATTGAAAAAGACTATTTATTCGCTGAGTGAACTTGGCGCAGGTCAAATATCAGAAGAAGAACATAAAGACCTGCTTGTTGACCCAGACGAAAGACACAAGCTGCAGCAGCGTATCAATATCGTTCATATTGAACTTCTGGACTTAAATTCCGAAGCGAAAAAAATAAGTGATGAAAACCCCACAGACGTGCGCTTTGCAGCATTGGTAGAATACTGCTATTACCTCAGCAAATATCTCAAAGAAAAAGCTTTCAAGAACCTCGAAGAAACGGAGTACGATTTTGAAGCGAACATGTTCAACTATTACTTTATGTATATTCTTGCAAAGGAAGTGGTTCCTTTCCTTAAAAAACAAATTCAAGAAGAGCGGAAAGACATTATCCGAATCAATCGATATTACCAATATTTCGTCAACGTTGCACGTACTCGCTACTCTTTTTCTCTTGATAACCCTGATCTCAAGAGCTTAATTTCATAATATGGGCTTACATAAAGACAATATTTACTCGTTCGATGAGAACTCCATCTTACATACTTGTGTCGTGAAGATACCTTCCGCATATATGCAAATCTTTGGTAAAGCACAGCTGAAACACAAGAATTGTGATATGATTCACCAAGTGCTAGCTGCACTAAATCAACAAAACATCAAGCCTCATCGATTCATACCATCCGACAATCTTGATATGCATCTCCTGAGTACTGCAAACGAACTAATTGAAGCAACCCAAATAAATCCCGCATTCCTTGGCAAGACATTCAGAGTGGAGATCATGGATCAATTAAAAGAATTCACAGAATCGCTAACAAATTGGGCAGACATTCCTAAACCAAATCAGTTCCAGCATATCAAAGAGTTCTTCAAACGAAACGAACAACAATTGAAAAAAGCGAAAATCGGCAGATACACAAACATTCCTGAAGATGATGATTGCCAGATTCTAGCAGGACTCATTGGAATCCAAGCAAGCGGGAAAAAGTTTCTCATTAGCCACGATGAACACTTCTGGGGATATTCCGACCCGATTTCCAAAGAGTATGGAATTTCAATAGTTGAAGAGTGGGCGTGCCGAATAATTCTTTAACGCATTCGGGCGTCACACCAAGCTTGGAAGCACCTCCTTCAAGGTGTCGTTTCCGCCTGACGCATTTTTGGCTCCGCCTGACTGGTTCAAAATATCGTCGAGGTTTTTCGTCAGGCGGAACTCGTACCCATTATCTTATGCTTCCCCCAGTTCATCTAAGGTTCACCCCATCATACCCTGATTTTGGTCAGGGTATGAATGTTGGAGCGCAGGGTATGACAATTTGCGGGTCTCGTCGATGTTTTTGTCATACTCTGATGTTGTTGTATGGGGAGGATATCAAGTACTAGGGAAGACACTATTACCTTGGCAGGGACTCCTTGAACTGCATCGCCTTACGCTGGAGCAGCTCGCGCAGGTCAGGGTCATTCTGCACCCACTCAAGGAACGGGCTCTTAACGTTATTTGCGGGTTTGTCTGCCTCCTCAATCTTACTCTTCAACGCAAGGGAGGGGTCAACAATCTCAGCACACTTGCAACAATAGAGCGCATTAGCGCTGTTAATCTCTTGACAGCGCGGGCACGCCCGCAATTGCGGCTTGTACGCTATTGGTTTCTCTCCCGGCTTCAAACCGTTTATACGCAGAATGTCTTCATCCAAGTCCTTGCCAGAGATGTGAACATACATTGCAGGCATACGGCTCCCCTGAATCCAACCAAAATACGAATTCATTTGAAATTCGGTCAAATGCCGTGCAAGCTGAGAAGCTCGCGAATGCCTGAAAATATAAGGATGACAACGCTTCTTCAAGCCAACTTTCTTGAATGTCTCAATCAGAATCTTACGAATTCCCTCATACGTTGTTTGCTTGTGGTAGTCTTTCGTTCCGATGTTAATCCAAAGTGGCGCGTTTGGGTTTTCTTTGTCAGGATGAATGTCGAGCCACCTCAACAAGTAAGGTGTTGCTGAAATGACTCGCAGTCTGCGCCGTCCAGTTTTGCCAGAAACAGTCAAGACCGTGCCGCTCGCATCAACATGAACTTGCCCAATCGTGAGATTGCCAATCTCACCAACTCGCGCACCACTTTCCGCAAGAATGGCAATTACCGCTTTGTTGCGTGGATGATCCGCTGTAGCAATTATCTTGTTAACCTCATCTTCCGAAAGCAATTCTGATTCATTCGTCAAAGGTTTCTCTTTGTGCGGAATCGTTGTGCAAATCCACTTCACAATTTTTGGATAGTCTTCACCATCTAACCAGCGATAGAACTGTTTCAGTATGACTTTAACGTCGTGTTTTGTCCATACTGAATAATCGCTGATTTCAAAATGGTGCACAATTTGCTTCATGTCCTCAGTTGTGGCTTCTTTGAAGGGTTTGCCAAGCATATCACCAATAA
>Ga0209542_10017616_pt1 | contig 11679 bp, 9 predicted proteins | sample RifCSPhighO2_01_FD_184028 | JGI IMG/M metagenome (GOLD analysis project Ga0209542, IMG submission 184028) | Soil microbial communities from Rifle, Colorado - Rifle CSP2_plank highO2_0.1 (SPAdes) (version 2) | ecosystem: Environmental > Terrestrial > Deep subsurface > Rock core/Sediment ...
GCGTAATCTTCTGACCTACCGTTGCGGTAGAACCGAGTCCCAGATGCAGAAGAGCAGTAGGAGCGGTGGTGCCAATGCCGAGCCGGTTATTACTTGCATCCCAGTAGAACTGCTGATCGTCATAGGTGAGGGTACTCGCATCACTCCAGTAGGCAATGTAGTTGGTCGCGCCGGTACCGCTGACACTACCGCCGCCGCCGGCAGTTAAATCCACAAAGGCTCCATTCGCATAGACATAGAGATTGTCATCGTCGCTATCATAATATACTGTTCCTTCAGTAGTGCTCGACGAAGAAGTTATCGGAGTAATATACAATTCTCCTCCTCCTATACGTGCATCACCGGTGATATCCAGTTGAACTGCCGGTGCCGTTGTCCCGATACCGAGGTTGCCCCCTGCTTTAACGACCAGGATATCTCCTCCTACCCCGGCACTCGTATTGACCTCTAATGCATTTGCCGTTGCTCCGGAGGCGAGGATGATCTTCTGTCCGATGGTTGCAGTAGAACCGATGGCGAGGTGGAGGAGTGCGGTCGGTAGCGTCGTCCCAATACCGATGTTGGTAGAGGATTGATAGATTTCAGAATTCGCTAGTGTGTCGGTGTCGGTCCAGATTGAGAGGTAGTTTGCCGTTCCCGAACCGTCGATGGTTCCGCTTCCGCTTCCTACTGCAGTCCAGCTGGAACCGTCGTATACAAGCATTTGATTCCCGCTGCTGTCCCATGCTACATAGCCCTCGCCGCTTGAAGGGGAAGTCGGTGCAGCCGAAGCCGCCTGAGGTAATAGCAAGCCTTGGGCAGCAGAATCATCATGCGTGATATCAGACAGATCCAAAAACGCGCCATCAGCTAAAACTATCCCGCTTCCCCCTGCAGGAAAATTTATTGTCGATACGGTGTCCAAAGTGGACTGCAGGTCGACTTTTACTTTATCATCTGCGCTCCGTGAAATCGTGATATCAGATCCGGAAACAAAATCAAGAACATCACCGCTCTCGATTGAATCTTTTTCAGACCCATCGACGGCAAATTTCCAGGGGGAATATTCGCTTCCCGTACCGGTGACGGTGACTTCTTTACCCGAGACAGCCAAGGATATTTTGCTGCCGGCTTTCAGGCTCAAAGTATCGGTATTACTGGTGGCGCTAATAGTTGATCCGCCAACAGCAACATTGCCGAATATATTCTGCGAAGATCCCGGGTCAATGTTGGTAATCGTCGGCCGCTGGCCTTCACTGATTGCTATGCCCTCACCCGCAATGACTTCGTAGATGACATTTGAAGCGGTTAGCCTTCCGGTGGCCAGATCGGCATCGGCGCCTTTGGTATTAATGCCGCCGAGCGCTTCAAGCAAGCTGTTCATACGCACATCAGTATTAATGGTAAGAAGACTCGTGCCTGTCCGCTCGGCCAAAATATCTCCGGAGCCCATAAAATCAAGAGGCTGTTTATTATTATATGAATCTTCAACGCGCGCGACTTTTTTGCCGGGGAATCTAAGAGGCTGGTTAAAAACTTCCGAGGCAACGACGCTCACTACGGCTGCTGAAAAGAGGAACGCCGCAAACCCGATGAGTAGTTGTTTTATTATTATATGAAATTTATTAAATAATACTGGAGATAAAGAAACCAAAGGTGAGGCTGATGGTCGTTCTCCACCAGACGCAGATTCGAGCACCGCATTGTTAGCGGCTAATGATCGAAATAAATTTGAAGAGCCCGAGTTATCAATCCATTCGGTGAATCGTTTTAGGGTCGCAAAATACCGACGCTGCGTGGATAGGGGAGACTCTTGTTTTTCGAGGTATTTTTTATACCTGCTGAAGATTTCTTTTTCATCGTGTAAGGATTTTTTGGTAAAACTTTTCCCGGTATTCGACTCAAAGAATCCCACGAAAACCGTTAGGTCGCGGATATAGTTACGGATAGTATTTTTACTTAATCCTTGATCCCGTAAGTACGGGATAAACTCGTTAATCAGGCGTTGCATGGGCAGATGAAAATGTGATAATAGTTTTCTGTATCAAGCTATTATGATATAGAAATACAGCGTTAAATAACTATGACATAGCTTTGTGAGGCTTGTCAAGAGGGTAAATAGCTTTAGATCTGGTGAATATGATATAGAAAAGTTATCCTATGACATATTCAGAAAAGTTACTGATTATCATCCACCGGAGACAAAGAAGAAGATTCGACCTAAACAAAGAAGAATTAATGACGGCTAAATAATTTCGTAATTCGGGTTAATTACTAAAGTTTGCTTCATGCCAAGGAATATACCTATCTGGAATAAAAAAAGATATAACATGAGCCTACTCTAGAGCCTCGCGGGAGAGTTGATCAATAGTACTAGTCTTTTTTACCTCACTTTTACCAGTGAGTGTGTAGATGGAGACATAATTATCATGCGTGTAGATAACACACGTAGGAAAGTTAAAAATCTCTTTATGCATCACGGTACGCACGATCAAGGGCTTATTTTCCACAATAGTGAGAAAATTAGCATGTTGAGGAAGTATGTCGAACGGGCCGCTGGAATTTTCAGAAGATACCGATTGCGCGGCTCCTTCCCAAATGGTTTCATCAGGATTGTTTATGCTGACTGTGAGGCTGGTATTCATGAGAATCCGATTTCGTTAAGCGTACTGATATACAAGAGTTTTTGCGTATCTACCACGTCGACTTTCCCGTACATAATAGCTTTAACGTCAGCCACTGTCTGTGTGCGCGGTATATAGACACCTTTTCTTCCTGTTTGGGCTTCTGTACTGAAAAAAGGCTGTGTCATGTAGTATGTGAGTTTTTTCCCTCGTTGGTAGGTTAGCTGCTCTTTTGCTGAAAGCTCTTCTTCTCCGACAATGGACACTATACGAGACAGATGTTCATGCTCAACGAGCAGTTCCTGCGCCGCTGTTACCGCTTCATAGTGTTCATCGCCGATAACCTCACGGTTGATCAATTCAGATGTTGATCGTAGCGGATCAAGGGCAGGGTAAATGCCCCGGGAAGCAATATCGCGGGACAAGACGACTACAGAGTCCAAATGGCTCATTATTGTCGTAATGCCCGGATCGGTCAAATCGTCGGCAGGAACAAAAATATTTTGCACAGACGTAATGGAGGCACTATCAGTATTGACTAGCCGGTTTTCAAACTCGGCGACCTCTGACTCAAGTGTTGCCTGATAGCCTAATTCAGAAGGAGTAATTTCAAGCACTGAAGAGAGTTCACTCCCTGCCTGGACAAAGCGAAAAACATTGTCGATGAAGACGAGCACATCTTTTTTTTCTTCATCACGGAAATATTCCGCTATCGTCGCTGCGCTCCAGGCTGTACGGAATCGAACCGCGGCGTTTTCATCTATCTGGCCGAGCACAAGAACGCTTCTATCGAGCTTTTTAGATGATCGTAGATATTCCCAAAGCTCATGGCCTTCCCGTATACGTTCGCCTATACCGGCAAATACCGAAATAGACTCACGGCTCGTTGTCACATTACGGATCAATTCACTTAAGAGTACTGTTTTACCGACCCCTGCTCCTCCGATAAATCCGGATTTTCCTCCTTTGACAAAGGGAGTAAAGAAGTCAACGATCTTGATGCCGGTTTCGATCATATCCCCGGTCGTTCGTATAGTGGTGTAGGGAGGGGCTGATCGATAAATTGACAGGCGCGGTTGATCCATGAGCCCTTCGCCATCATCTTGAGGTTCACCAAAAATATTCACTACCCGTCCAAGAATACCAGAACCGACAGGAATCGTAATCGGGGATCCTGTGCTGATAAGCTGCATCCCCCGATTGAGGAGTTTGGTACTCGTCATAGACAAGCATCGATAGGTTCGGTAATTGAGATAGGCATATACCTCGAGTTTAATATCATCCTTTCCGGTTCCGGTAAGGATTTCATGCAAAGCAGGCAACTGATCCCTGGTGCTCGTAACGGTGACCAGTTGGCCATTTACCGAGGTGATAGTACCGATTATTTCTACCATAGTTCGTTATTATGAAAGATTGAACATGCTGTATTAGTAAATTCTTCCTCTTTTTAAGCGTGATACGGTTTCAATGATACTACGATTTACCGATGCTTTGTAAGCGCGGTGAAGATCTGCTTGCGTGAGTCGCAATATACGTCCGGCCTGTTTTTCGGCAGTATCGGTTACTACCAGTCGCCGTGACATTCGGGCAAGTTCCGTCTCTACCGTGATGCGGTCAAAGAGTATTGTCCGGATTTGTTGGTCAAAGAATGCAATAATTTGTAAAAGCTCCGGTTCAAAGATCATACGCAGTTCTTTTTTTTCCAGGGCAACCGGTTCGGGAGCATAAGCAATATCAATCCGGGTAACGTGCTGCGTGAGCATGTTGATGAACTGCGGGTAATAGACAAAGACCCGATCGTAGGATTTTATTTTTTCCAAAAGACCGGAACGTTCTGCGTGCGAAGGAGAGTCTTCCTTAAAAATGATGAATTCATACGAATTATTCCCGTATTTTAGGGTAATAAGTTCTTTTCCGGTAAGACCGATAACGATTCCGTCCTCCCGGGACTTGTTTACCTGGTCTAGAAACGCATCCATCACATCCCGGTTAATTGTCCCGTAAAAGCGGCGGTTGGAGGTGAGTGCTATATGAACAGTGCGGGGATGCAATATCGTTGGTTTGATTTTACCTTTCTTACGGGCTTTCTGATAGATAGCAGATATCTTTATCGAGTGATAAAGTTGGGTCATTTGTTCAAAAAATTCTATATTTCTCTCAAATCGCGACTTCAGCCTGTTGATTCGGTAGGCCGCAATGTCCGAGAACACGTTGGCGATGCTTTTGAGGGTTTTGATTTCCTCGATGTTTTGCTTTACTGATTCAAATGACGACATAGGGATACGGGAAAAGTTAAGCACTCTTACAGCCTCATTTTTAATTGTTACAAGCTTTGATAATTATCTGAAGCGTTGCATCTTCATCCAGTTCAGCGGTGAATGTATCCAGTTCAACGGTTGGTATTTTTTTGCCCAGCTGAATAAACCGCTGTTCCTGGCTGAAAAGTTTTAGAAGCGCGGCCCGATTTTTCCGTATAAAAGTAACATCCTTCCCAAGGAAAAACCGGGTAAACAGCAAAGATAAGTACATTATTTGTACCGGCTGGTCGATGAACTCATGTTGTTTCTGGTTCAGTAGTTCGATGAGGAGCTTGCCCTTTTCTAAAGCACTCGAGTTGATTGGACTTCCGAAGCGGGAATATTCCACCATTTCTGCATATTCAGCCAGCAACATGCGCAGACGTTCGGATAAATCTTGAATAAGTTTTGACTGGGTCTGTTTGCCGACGCGGGTGACCGACCGCTCAAAATGAACTGCCGGAAAATGACCGGCCAGGCGCAGCGATGCAGTAAAAAGGATATGGCCGTCAGTCGATGCCATGATATTTGTCGGAATCAGGCCGGTAAAATTTTCAATGTTCGTTTCGATCGTCGGAAGGAGCGTGATCGATACGGGTTTTGAATGAGACGGAACGGAAAAATATCCCGCCCGTTCGGTCAGACGTGCTTGCTGGAAAAAAATATCGCCGGGATAGGAATCTCTCCCCGGGAGCCGTTCAGAGAGCAGGCTCATCTCCCGAAGGTATTTCGCGTGTTTGTCCATGTCATCGAGTATGACGAGTACATCTTTTCCCTGATCACGGAATTGCTCCGCAAGAGAAAGAGCGATGGAAGGGGCTATGGCGATTATGGGCGCAGGCTCGTAGGAAAGCGCCGCAAGAATAATCGTATGATCCATGCCCTTCAGATCTATAAGCATGTTATGAAAGTGTTTAATTTCTACCTCGGACTTGCCGATGGCGGTATAAATGCAGACCGGTGCAGGCTTCTTATATTTCTGATTCAAAATAATATCAGCTAAAAATATTGCCTTGCCACTTCGTGGTTCTCCGAGAATCAGCTCCCGCTGACCGCACCCGATAGGTAACATGCTGTCGATCATGGTAAAACCCGTAATGAACTGTGCATTAATACGGACCCGTTTACTTACTCCCCAAGCAGGGGTATCGAGTTGGATGAGTTTTTTTGGTCCTTTTAACGGGCCCAGTCCATCGATCGGCTCACCCAGCGGGTTCAGCACTCTGCCGAGCAGCCGGTCGGCAGCCACCATAGAGAAGCCTTGCTGTTGCAAATAAAACATAGTACCCGGTTGGGGAATATGGGATGAAAGAAGAAACGCTTCGACGTGATCTTCGCCCAGACTGGTAATTAAGGCTATCTCTTCATGTTCACCGAGCGCGATATCATTTATGCGGGCTGAAGGCAAACCGTCGATGTAAAGAAGAAAATTCCGGCTGCGTTTGACATAACCGACTTCCACCGATTTATTTTGGGAGTTTCCCGAGGGATTATATACCATGGTTGATTAGGTTGCCGATTGGTTTGAATTGCCCGCTTGAAGCGAATCAAAAATATTCAGAAGGATCGATGGTTTACGCCGGATGTAGCGACGAAGGGTATATTCGATCTGTTTACCTTTCCAAATGATCCGGCAGCCGCCGATCGTAGAAGGATCGAGGCGAATTCCAATAACAGCTCTCTCATCAACATGCGTGCGAATCCATTTGCCGATCCGTACAAGGTGATCCCTCGTGAGCAGAACAGGCGTTTCGAGATTTATGACGGGTAGTTCAAGCACGGCCTGCTGAAGCTTTTTTATAATGACCATGCTGGTGGCTTTATCGAAAAGACCGGCTTGATGCCGGGCGAGCATAGAGATAACTTTCTGATCTCCTGACGGAATACCTGTGTTTTGAGTAAATCCTATAAGCGCTTCATTTACATTAGACGATACCGTAAGCTGATCAGGTTGTTGGTGAAAGATAAAATAATCTGCGAAACGCCTTAATAAATCGACACCGCTTAAAGCTTGGCCTCGGGTAAAACGATCAGCCAGCAAAACAGGTATGATTTCATTGACAGTTCCGGTAAGGCGGTCTGAAGCGGAAATACTCATTGGTTTTTATACCACTCTGCTTTTAAAATCCGAAATGTATGCCTCGTAGCTTTTAGTTTCGAGTAAGATATACGTTGTTTTAACAAGTTATCTCGATTTTAAAAGCTCCCTTTTGGTATACCATGATTATTCTGAAATTAAAAGCGAAGCGGTATAGATGGCTCTTTCTCATTGAAAAAACCATCAGCGCGGGCATTTTCCAGAGCTTGCTCGACGAATTCAGCATGATCATCGAGGGACAATTTCTTACCGAGGACTTCTTCCGTGACTTTTGAGACCAGCTCGAGAAGCTGTTCATTGACCACCGCGATACGTCCGTTTCGATAGGTGAGGATGAGCTCCTCGGTTTTCTTGAGTTCTTCATCGACTGTTCTGCTCACGCGTTGTTTTTGACTGTCGAGAAAGTCACTAAGCGAAGTCTCAACGGAAGAGGCGGTATGGTGAAATGTCTCATCGAGTACGGTCCGGTTCGCTTCAATCTGCTTGCGTATTTCGGCTTCCATCGCGGCCAGAAAGTGTTTATATTCCTGCTGTAACTGTTCGGTCGATTTGATAAATTCGCCCGTCGCATAGGATAGTAAATTTGCCAAGTCCCTCTGGTATCGTTTCTCAATTTGCGAGGTATTCGCTTTTCCCTCCACCACGCGCTTTATCCCCGTGAGCTCCGCGTCGACGAGCATTTGGTGAGCCTGTCGCATGGCTCCGTGGATAATATTAAATGACCGTCGGCGCGTGTGATCAAGCAGCGCGTCAAGCTTTCGATTGCGGACCGTTTCAATGCGGTCGGCTAAAAGACTCATAAAAGCAGCAGCGCCGAGGCTTAAGGTTAAGACGATGAAGACGATGATGGTAACAGTTACGAGAGACATAGAAAGGATTGCATTATGAGTTGGTATATTTAATACCGTATAATGGCGAGGCTTAATATGATACCTCCGAGACTGACCAGCGCAAAGAGCACAACATTAATCACAATCATAGCCTGAATCTGGGATTTTGCCAAGGGGTTTCTTCCGATCGCTTCGATACCGCGTGTTATGCTTCTGCCGAATGTCACAAAACAAATAATTAAAGTCACCAGCGTAATGATAGCTGCAATAATGAACCTGAAAAGTTTTTCAGATCGTTCAGGCGTTTCAACATTGCGCAGCAGCAGAAAGCCTATCTGATCAATCATGTTTGAAAAATAGCCTGCAGGTTGGACGCGCCCGGGTCCGATCGCGAGACGCACTGCTATAGTGCCTTGCCTGATTTCACGCTCTTCGAATGTCATCTGCCCCCCATCGTTTTCGCCAAATGGTGTTAGTGCGTAACCCACTATCCACCCGCCGTCGCTGCTGACTTTCTGTCCTTTTCCGGGAATTGAGGATGAAGTGATTCGATCGCCGACTACTATCGGACCGCCGAGCGTGGTAACATTCACACGGGCTTCTCCGGCAATCGCTATAGGCGTCTCTTCGCCTGCAGGGGAATAGACGATCGTGATATCAGGAGAATAAACCCCGTATATGCTTTCATCGGCATGTATTGTTGAACGGATAAGTTCGCCATTCTGATTTTGTGCTATGATATCTCCCGGCACGATTTCCGAATCGGAAAATGCTAAGGCAAGGCCAAAATTAAACCCCGATTGAATACTCGTTTGAGCATGTATCAGGTTAAACCTGCCAAATAACAAACCGAATAAACCAACGAGGGAAATGATCCATGCCAACCTGCGCAACATACGTGCATCAGTATAGCATTATTATTAATAATCCCGCTGATCTGTATGAAAAGTTGCGTTACTGAAGATCTACTGACCTTCAGGAGAAGCAGAAGAAGTTGCGCTATCGCTTGAAACAGAACCGAATATGATTGATTGAGGACTAGCAATCAAGTTTCCCTCGAGAACCAAGTTACCGTATATATGCACATTCCCATCGCTATCAACCGTAAATTTAGGTTCTGCAGGCTGTCCGCTCGCCAGTTCTAAGAGGCGTATTCTCGCGTCATCATTTTTTGTCTGCGCGTAAAGGAGGGTTCCGGATTCCATTTCATTTGCTGCAAAATAAAAAGCTGATTCAAACGGAAGACTAGGCTCTTTACCCCCGAAAAGGAATTGAATAGTGCCCTCATCTGACTGTAAGGTTATATTGCCTGTGTTGTTTACGTCAAGTGCTATGTCAGGAGCAGCAATGGTTAATATCCCATTGTGGCCGATAATACGAGGATATGCGGCAGTAAGATTGAGATTCCCTCTCTCATCGAGTATAGGAATTGTTAAAAGGTCCGCAGATGTAGAAGCTATAGCACTGTTGATAGAGTTAATACCGGCGGGTAGTTGATCACCTGGCAATGAAAGGTTTAATTTGCCAATTTTAGAAACACGAAACATATAGACTGCAGGAATAGAAAATAGTATAAAAATAACAATAAAGCCTATAACTCCAATCACCAGGTTAGGAGCCCACTTTCGTGACCTATTAACCATTTTTGCATACTGATCTTGTTTGATGTTGTTGAAATCTTGCAATGGATTCGTACTCAAATACCCTTTTAGTAAGCAAAACCTGGTGAAGAGTCGAAGGGTTGATAGCTGTCGGTTAATTGAGGCTGAAGGAAACTTTTCGCCCTTCATGTATTGCATATACCGGTCTATAGCATCAGAAGTAACATACTGCATTTCAAAAGATAGTCCCTGGCTTTGCAGCGTGAAAGAGATCCAAGATAGGAACTTTCGTATATCAACGAGGTAGTTACTTATGCTAATGCGGGAATATTTGCTCTGCTCAAGGAAGTTTTTGAATTCGGGTTCAATATTATACGCAATATACGTTTTATACATATTTTCAGGCTAGCAAATATAACAACTAAAGTCAATAGCAGAATAAGCTTATTAAAGTCAATATTATCCTATTTCAATCTTTGTTAATTGCCATTGGAATAGAAGCTCATATGTTTTCACACATACTTTGATATATATAAATAATTAACGTATATGCCTTTGCGTTAAATAAATAATTCCCGAATGTGCTATAAATGCTGTGAAATAGGCTAGTATTTCTTTTACACTTTTTTGCGTTCCTGGGTCTTTCGTTCTTTAGTTTTTTTTCGTTATATAATCCTTGTGCCTGTATTTACTCTTAGACTTATTTCACGATACTAATATTTAAATATTTCCTTTATTTAGCAATTTGATCTTTAGGATTCCTGAGGTTTCTCACGAATTGCTTTTTGCCAGTTTTGATATTATTAGATACATTAAGACGCTTATTACTATTATTTAATGTAGTTAAGTATATATATATTATTTTGTTTTAATTAATTATTAATTTACTGTTACTAAATATATGCTCTCTTTTTTCCTAGACTATATAGTGTATTAATTTTACTGATTTATTCTATGAGAGATACTATGATATGCTAGAATTTAGATTGCATACTATTGATTCAATGAAAAGAATTTCTGTAAAATGTACGAGCTAACAAATAAGTACAAAATTCCTATTATTTTTGGATCTATTGTTCTTATCTTCCTTGTGCTTGGATCGATCCTGTTTATATTTGAGCAGCAACGAGGTCCCCTCGCTGAATCAATTGAAATTCAAACAAATCAAGAAGGTATTGTTGCAGGTTCAGATACCGAAACGATTTTGGTAGACATTGCAGGATCAATTAAGACTCCGGGACTTTACGAATTACCTATCGGTACCCGTATTGGCGATCTCATTGAGGCTGCAGGCGGGATAACTAATGAGGCTGATTCGGCATGGATTGCTCGTAGTCTGAATAAAGCGGAAAAGTTGCGAGACGGAATGAAAATCTATATTCCGGGTACCAATCAAGCAAGTGGATTCAATGATAACAGTACAGAATTAGGCAGTAAAATCAGCATAAACTCTGCCTCTCAATCTGAACTGGAATCACTCCCGGGCATCGGCCCGAAAAGCGCGGAAAAAATAATTCACGCACGGCCGTTTAATTCAGTTGATGAGTTGCTATCAAAAAAAGTCCTCGGGCAAAGTACTTTTGAGAAAATACAGGATCAGATATCGCTTTAGGGCGCGTACCGAAATAACGTCTAGTACATCACGAAGTATATTTGGATGAAATGCAAGGCGCTGATGAATGATAGTATACGATGTATACTTGAGCGAATCAGCAACGCGGCATTTCGCCAAATAGACGAGTGAGTTACTGGAGGTTATTTTGGTACGTGCCCTTAGTAGCTTATCAAAAATGGTCCCTTGATACGGCCGTCAATATTATAAATCAGCTTCTTCCCGAACCGCATTCATCTTTGCTCGCCGGCATGCTCTTTGGCGTGAGACGTACTATCCCGACAGCCTTATACGATGATCTTATTACAACCGGAACCATCCACGTTGTTGCGCTGTCAGGAATGAATATAACAATACTCGTGCGTGTTCTCTTCGACGGACTAGGCTCAATACTTGGTAAAATATTGGGAGTCTGTCTGACATTGGTTGGTATTACGGTATTTGTATGGTTCGTTGGCCCGTCACCAACGGTTGTTCGGGCCGCTTTTATGGGCGGCATTTCCGTCCTGGCAGTATATTTTGGCAGAAAAGATATTCCATTGCTAAGTTTAGTATTGACTGCTCTGACGATGTTAGTGTATGATCATACCCTTTTCACGAATGTATCCTTTCAGTTGTCATTTGCCGCGACACTCGGG
>Ga0209542_10017617_pt1 | contig 11679 bp, 11 predicted proteins | sample RifCSPhighO2_01_FD_184028 | JGI IMG/M metagenome (GOLD analysis project Ga0209542, IMG submission 184028) | Soil microbial communities from Rifle, Colorado - Rifle CSP2_plank highO2_0.1 (SPAdes) (version 2) | ecosystem: Environmental > Terrestrial > Deep subsurface > Rock core/Sediment ...
GCACTTTCAGGTTTACTTAATTTAGAATAGACCTCATACGGTACAGAAGTCCAAACAAACTTATTCTTCTTATCAATTTCTACTCGAGACAAAGCTTCACCGTAAAATTTTATTAAATTGAATGGGATGGTTTGGTAAATGTTAAAAACAACATTATCTTTATCAGCACCAAGTTTCATTAGTTCTATACCTATCTTCATTGTTTCTACACCTACACCTGGAAATCTAAATGCACCTGTATCGCCTATTATTCCCGCCATAAGAGACGAGGCAATATTTTTATCAATATTTATTCCCCAATCTTTAAAAACTAAATAAATAATTTCTGCAGTTGAAGTTCTTTTTTTATCAACAATATTAATAGTTCCCCATTCGGAATTTGTATCGTGATGATCGATAACTGCATACGAAACTTTCGGGTAAGCTAAATTTTTTTTGTCTGTAACCATATCCCATGACGAAGAGTCAAGAAAAATACAAAAATCGAATTTATTGAAATCGAATTTACTAAAGTTAACTGCGTCTACTTTCTCTGAGTACGGAATAAACTTTGATCCTTCGGGTAACCCACTTGGAGTTACGACTTTAACATCTTTGCCCATCTTCGTCAGAACTTGGTACATAGCAGTTGCACTTCCAACAGCATCCGGATCTGGGCTTCGATGGCAGTTCAATAAAATCTTTTTTGCTTTCTTAATTTCTCCCAAAACCACCTTTGATTCTTTGTAATTCATTTATTATCCAATATTATCCAAATCTTTCTTCTTCCAGCTGCTCAATTCTGCGAATTTTATATAACTGAAGCTCCTCCTGAGAATATCCTACTTGTAAAGCATCTCTCTCTGCTTGTCTTAGCTGGGCAGCCAATAACTCATCGTCCACTGCTCCTTGCGGACTAGACATTGACAATCTGTGATGCCTAAGAACTACATCTAAATAACTTTTTAATGCGGACAGTCTTTCACTCATCTTTGGAATGTACTAACTTGTATAAAGTAACCCCGGCTACGTCAAACTCTCCATCTATTTTACTCCAACCGAAATTGGCTATTTGCGTTTTGGGATTGTGCGTCGGGTCACATTTTTCTTTGGGGAGCTCGCAAACTACAAATAATTGTTCCGTCAATGTGGCCTCATAGTTTAAAGGGTCTATATCAACAACCGGGTCAAATCTCCACTCTAAAATATATTGATAAGCATCCTCATAATTTCGCTCGGCGATCACGGCTATATTGAACCTGTCAAAATTTGACTCCTCAACAATTTTGTCTGCCACTTCCACACTCCTATGTAATTGCTTATTCGGAGAATACTTCAGCGGATTGCCGGCCAAATTAACCAGAACCAAGTAGCCAACTGTAAGCACTAAAATAATTTTTCCAGCCCTATTTGATTTTTTCCAAATAAAACTAAACAGGGCGCCCAGAAATATAAATATGGCTGGGAATAAAAACCCAAAATAATGATCATAGATTTGTTGTTTATATAGCGAGAGGCCGATTATGCCGAAACCTAACCACACCGAGACAAGCAAAAATGATTTTTGAAAAACAAGTTTTCGTTTTCTAATACTCTCATAAATTGCCCAAACTAACGTCCAAATGCTTCCCCAAGTCACAATATAAGTAGCGTTAATATCGCCTGCTCCAACTAAACTTCCGTTTATCTGATCATAAATGGGCAAGGCCTTCTCCAAATTTGCCCACGGGCGCGCCGAAACCGTGGTCTGTCGCTCATTAAAAAACTTTTTCATAGCAGATGCGTTCTGCCAACCGTGGCGGGCATCAAAAATTACCAAGGGAGACATTAAAATCGTAAATAATAGCAACCCGACAAATGAATATCTCAAAAATTCACGCTTTAGTGAATGCTGAACTTTTAAAAGAGATAACAACCAAAACAACAAAATTGTCGGTAATAACAACAGTCCCAAATAATGGCTTTGTAAAACGAACGCAAAAGAAACTCCTAAAATAATCAACCAAAACTTTCCTCGTCCCGCCGAAGCTTTAGCGTAGACGGACCAAATTAAGTAAATACACAAAAGAGCAAAAAATGGCATAATATTCGGATTCCATGAAGACTTGGAATAAGTAATCACAACCGGCGAAACGGCGTAAAGTGCTGAAGCGACCCATGCTGCAGGCTGTCCAAAAAACTCTCTTGTAATATGCCAAATCAAAAACACTGTCGCCACACCCAGAACAGCGATGCTCACTGCAGGCCCAACTGGACTTAAACCAAATAAAAAAAGCCACGGAGCCATAAAATAGTAATACAACGGGCCCAAATACATATTACCAATCGATGTCCCCGGACCGATTAATATTGGATCCAAAAAAACAAGTAATCTTCTTACCACTATTGCGTCTCTACCTTCGTCGCCCAAAAAAGTCATGTATTCGGATATCCTCCACAGACGAAAAAAAGAAGCGGTTAATAAAATAAATATTAATAAAACAAGCTCCTTTTTGGATATTTTTAGTTTCTTTAGAATCTTTTCACCAATCATTATTTTAGTTTTTGCCATAATTTAATCAGATCCACAAAACTTTTAATTATTACATTTATATTTGCTCCTGTTTGGCTACCGTGAATTCGGGGATAATGATGCACTCCCACCTCTGCTATTTTAAAACCGCTTTTTTTTGCCTTTGCAAGTAACTCCGGAGAAATCATTCCCCCGCGCGTTGACTCAAGATGAGAAATCTTATCTATAACTTCTTTTTTTACCAACTTGAAGGAGCAATCGACATCATGCACATTTATTCCCAGTAGCAAATTGGAAAGCCACGTCCATCCTAAGCCATTAATTTTGCGGATTAGTGAGTCTTGTCTATTTATCCGAAAGCCGATCACGACATCGTAACCCTTTTTAGCTTTATCAATCAGTTTTATTATTTCCGAAAAATCAAACTGTCCGTCTGCGTCTGTTGTTGCTATCCAGGCGTACTTTGAGTTATAAAAGCCTGATTTTAAAGCTTCGCCATAACCTTTATTTTTCTTATGCGTAACTATCTTTATTCTTCCTTCTTCATTTTTAAGCTCTTGTGCTATGTCTTTAGTCTTATCATTTGATCCGTCGTTCACGATAATTACTTCCCAATTCACGGCAATATTTTTAACCACTTTAATGGCCATTTCCACAGTTTCTTTAAGATTTCTTTCTTCGTTGTAGGCTGGAAAAAACACAGACAAGGAGTCGATTAAGTGTTCACGCATATGATATCATCGTAAGTATATCAAAAAAATATTAACCATATTATTAATTACCCTTGTACCTACCTTGTTGGTCTGGTTACCGTTTTTACTTAGGCTGGAAAACTTCTTGGGAATCCCTTTGAGAAATAACGGTTTGCAAACGGTTGTCTCAAATTACGATGGTCCTCTCTACATTGTAGTCGCAAAAACGCTTTATTCACCAAGTACCATTAAAGAAAACTTTTCTTTCCCTTTGCCGATTGAGTATTATTCAGCTCATTTCCCACTCTTCCCGCTTCTCATACGTCTGGTTTCAAATTTCATGTATGCACCCTATGCTATGCTTTTAATTACAATTATATCGGCGTTTTTAGCTCATTACTTTTTTTTCAAACTTGCACACCTTTACCTTGACGAGAAAAAGTCACTGATACTAACCACAATTTTTTCAATCTTTCCTGCTCGATGGCTAATTGTCAGGTCAGTCGGATCTCCGGAACCATTATTTGTCGCATTTATTCTAGCCTCTGTATATTATTTTAAAAATAAAAAGTATTTGCTTTCGGGTATTTTTGGCGCCGGGTCTCAGTTGACCAAGTCACCCGGCATCTTACTTTTTGTCGCCTTCTTGATAGTTTGGGGAATAGAACTCCTTCAGAAGTTATCCACAGTTAACCAAAACTTTAAATATAAATTATCGCTAAAAGTTTTACCGATTTTTTTGATCCCAGGAGCTTTGCTTTCGGTTTTTTATTTATATAAAGTTACTTTTGGTGACTTCGCTGTGTATTTTAAATCGGGTGATAATATTCACTTGTTCTTTCCGCCTTTTCAGATCTTTAACTACGCATCTCCCTGGGTTGGGACTTTTTGGCTCGAAGAAATCATTTTCATATATGCGTTTTGCCTTTTGGGTGTAATTTATTTAATTAAAGAGAGAGACTTGGTGTTAGGAACATTTGCCGCAGTATTTTTGTCATCTTTGATTTTCGTATCACACAGGGATTTAATCCGCTATGCCCTGCCTGTTGTGCCGTTTATTCTCATATCATTCAGAAAGTTTTTGATTTCGAAAGAATTCAGAATTGTTTTGTTATTTTTAATAGTACCTATTTACCTTTTTAGCTTAGGATTCATTTCCCAAAATGTAATGCCTATCCCTAACTGGTCACCACTACTTTAATTTCTTTACCTAACTTAATGGTAAAGGGTAAGCGCTTGAAGCTATTTTTAGAAAAGCCAAGTTTATTTCGGACTCGGCAAAAACATTAAGTCCCATAAACGTTTTTCTTTCTCTTAAAAGCTTGATCACATCAACAACTCCGGGACGAAACCGCTTATATTCAGCCAGAATCTCTCCCTCACTCATAAATTTAAACTGCTCAAGATAGACTGAATTAAGTTGACCTGAATCTACAACTCTTCTTGGTAACTTAAGATCAAAAATTTCAACATGAACATCGGCAATACCATGAACCAGTAATGGTTCTCCATTTTCATCTGGAACCAGCTCGCGAATTAAAGGGCCTTGGGCGGAAAGCTCTCCTTTTATCGCAAAGTGAGAGAAAACTTCCCTTTGTAAAACGCAGGCAATTCGCTCCCTGGAACTCAGTCTGGGATCGGTAAAAACGGCGGGTGGAGTAAAGTCGCCAATTTTTCTTAAACCTGGAATCTTAGGTGGAGAAAAATCTCTTCCTACTAAAAAAACATCAGGATCATCTTCGGGAAAGATTCTTAAGGTTGTAGCATGCAGTCTGCTCCCTGGCACAAGCATCCTTCTATAAACGTTTCTCAAAAACGAATCAATACGAGGTCGTTCGGTCAAATCAAATTGGGCTAAAAAACTAGCTATAGTTTGATTACCTGATGCAATACCAGAAACAATATCTATCGAGTCAGCAATTCTTCTATGGCTTAATGATCTAGGCTGGCGGACAATCCCTTTACAATCTAATAAATTATTTATTCCAAATGTCGATAACCCATTCAATTGTCTCTTATATTGACTTGCGACTCTCTCACTAGATCCCAACATTAAATACAAAGCAATTGCCCTGTCAATTGGGTCAGGATATGCTGCTAAAATCTCAAGGACTTTTTCCCCCCGTCTGCTTAATTCGAATTCTTGTGGACTCATACCAAAATTACTTTTTCTGGAGTTTATCGATAAATGGAAGTTTCCATGTTTTCCAAATCACGGCATTATACATAAAGTAGTTATACGGCAAAACCATAAACCCTACAACAAAGGCTAATACCAAAAAGTCATATTTCGTGCCGAAGAGTGCGACCCCCAAGGGACCAAACACTGACTGAATAACCAAAGCTCCAGCAGAAGTCGCGTTAAACTGTAGAAATTTAACTGCTGTCTTTTTAAAGCCTCCAATTTTGGCTTCGCGAAAAGTCCAGATATTGTTTAAAGCATAGTTATTGGTTATTGCAAACTCTGTAGAAAAAGCCCAAGCTAAAACTTCCGCGAATCCCAAACTCCTGAAAACTCTCAAAAACACAAAATTGACAATAAAACCGGCAAAGCCAACAAAAGCAAACTTAATAAACCTTTGTTTATCTTTTAGCCCTAAAATTATCGCAACTTTAAAAGTGGCAACCATTTCTTTTGTATTAAACTTTGATTTTTCTTTCACTCGCGGCGCAAACTCCAAGGGAACTTCAACAACTTTTTTCGCGTTTTTAATACATTGGTATAAAAGATCAACCTTATGGGCAAATCTTCCTGGTTCCATTAAATTATCTAAATCTATCTTGTCCAGGACACCTTTCACTTTCGTTAAACGAAAACCTGTAGTCAGATCATGGATTTTTGGCTTAACCAACACAATTCTTATGAATAAATTGCCAAAAAAACTAACAGCTTTTCGGAAAAACGCCCACTCTTGAGGCACGGACCCACCTTTTATATAGCGCGAGCCTATCACATAACTAGCTCCCTTTAAATATGCTTCGACCATAGGCTTAACAAACCTAGGGGGGTGCTGGAAGTCAGCATCCATTTCCATCACAGCATCGGCATTTAATTTTTCCATAGCATATTTGAAGCCACTTATATAAGCCCAGCCCAGCCCAGACTTATCACCTTGTTGGATAATTTGCACGTTTTTTCTGGTTTCCGAAGCTTTCTTAACTATTTCAAATTCCTGATCTTTAGAATGGTTGTCTACAACTAAAAGGTACATATTTGCCTCTATTTTTGGAAACTCGCGGTCCACAAGTTCTTCAATCATTTGGCTTATATTATCTGCTTCATTCCAAGCGGGCATAATAATTACAATTTTCTGCATACCTTATAGATTAACAAAAAATACCGACTAATTTCACTATCCAAAAAGAGTAAGGCTACCAAAAAGAGCAGCTTTTTCCCCAAGGCGCGATATTTTAAATTTTGGAACAGGGAACATTTTAAGTTTGTCTTTAAGCATTGCATGTAACCTGTCGACTTTTTCTGGTTTATTTAAAGCGATTCCGCCGCCGAAAATAATAAGTTTTGTGGGTCTAATTAAAAGCATATTTACGACACCCACTGAAAGTACTGGAAGAATCTCGCTCCACTCGGGTTCAGTAAGGTCAGCGGGGCTTTTACCAAACCTTCTATATATGCCAGCTCCGCCAACCAAATACTCTAATTCCTCTTCTCCCTTTACATATTGGTGCCCCGGTTCAAATGAAAAAACGTAGAGTTTATTATTAAGATGCTTAATTTCAGCTCCTCCCACTCCAGTTCCCCAAATTAAAAAAATAAAGTCCTGGTCTTTGCCTATTCCATACTCTGCTTCACCTAACGAAGCTAAGGTTGTGTCGTTCTCTGCTCGTACACGGCACCCTAATACACTTTCCAAGTCGCTAGTTATCTTTTTTCCATTCCAGTCCATAAGATTAGGGCAAATTAAAATCTCCCTTTTTGCTTCAGTTAGAGTCCCAGGCACCCCAATCCCAACTCCTTTCAAGTCTTCGGTCGCAATTTTTTCTATAGAGTGAAGTATATTTTTTATGTCAAGTTTATAATCGTTATTTATGTCAAATTTCTTGAATTCCAGAAGCTCTGGGTTAACTATATCGGTAAATGAAGCTATTTTTACGTTAGTCCCACCAACATCAATTCCGACGTACATAAGCTAAGTATACCACTGCAAACCCATTTCGCTCTCCCAGAACTCCGTAGATGTCACCGCTTATTTTTTATTGCTTACAGCCCGATGAGCAATAAATGTAATAAGTAGATAAATTATTAAAACATCAAGCACAGCAATAAAGAGTTGGTTAAAATCTCCAGAATTATTTGTTTTCAACTGTGAACTCAATTAACAAATTTGGGTCATTTCTACTGAAAACAGCTTTGTAAGAAACTACTTTTGAATTATTATTAAAAATATGAGGTAACAATTCTTTAACCTCAGAGAATAAACCTTTGGTATTGCGAATTTGACTCAGTGTTAACCAAACAAATTTTCCGTCCTCTGGATTTCCTAATAATGCACCATTTTTATAATTCGCCATCAATATGTAGTTACAGAATTCTCGATTTCCATCAAAAGCTGGCGAGTATCCTATTCCAATAGCCTTGATCTTTATATCTTTTATTTCTAAACCCGTTTCTTCTTTAACCTCACGCTTGGCACATTCGAAAATAGTCTCTCTGAATAATTTATGTCCACCGGGTGCAACCCAAATATTTGGTAATATTTTTTTATTCTGACTTCTGTGCAACATTAAATACTTGTTTCCTTTCTTAACAAAGCATTGAATTGTTGCCGAAATATTTTTCTCTTTCATGTTAAATTTGGCTGGATATCTTAAAAATTTCGCCTAACAGCTGAGCATATCTGAAGTTCCAAGCGGAGCGAGGAATTTGGGCGGAGCATCGAAGGCACATAGCCAGATACGCTCTGTTAAGCGAAGTGTTATAAACACATTTCATACTTTCGTTGCAATAATAATATCTTGATAGCTTAAGAAGTTTCTCCTTTCACACCAAGATCCATAATGAATCGGTTCGTTGATTTTTAGTCCGTGTTTCTCATAAAGACATAAAATGAATGATTCATCATAACAAACCGCATCTTCGGACATATTAGCATTTATTGTACGATATTTTCCCATCTCGTACTTAAAATCTAACGTGCTTTTGTTTGCATTAACAAGTTCTAATGATTCCTTGTTTAATATGAAAAAAGAAATTAAGCATCTTCCACCTGTCTTTAGTACACGTGCAATTTCAGAAAAGTATTTTTCTATGTCTTCAGGTAACATATGAGTAAATACGGATCCTAAGACCACAAAATCAAAGGATTCATTTTCGAATGGAAACCTATATTCTGATGCTTTATATTTTCCCTTTGGATTGTAGCACTTATTGAACACGTCAGCTAACTGAAAATGAAAATTTGGATATCTTGTTGATATCCTCTTTCTGCACCAATCAATCCCCAGTTTAACTATATCAAATCCCTCATACCTGCCGTTTCTATCTAAATATTTAGTCAGCGGAACTGTCTTTCGACCAATGCCGCATCCAACATCCAAGATTTTTTCATTTGGTTTTAACCCACAAAGCTCTCTATAATAACGAAAAAACTCTTCTCCGTTTTTCTTAAAAATTAAGATATCTCGTGGCCCATCAAACATCAACCTCGTAGGAGGAATTAACAGATCTCTCCGACCTAACAGCAAATCGATGATATCCTTTTGAAGGTAAATAATATACTGCACTGTTCGTATGATCCGCCTAGGAATAATTTTTTTTATAACGTTCTTCATAACACCTTTCCTAATACTTCTCCTAATACTTCACTGCTTACAAATAGCATGTCGCCTAACGATTCCGAGTATCTGATCTGTTCCTGGTTGGTCTGAACACTGTTCGAATTCAACTCATCGACCATTGGGGACCACTTCATGGCTTGCTGTAGTTAAAGAATGTTCTCTCTCTGAAGCATAAGACAAGACCGCCTTAATGTCCTTTTTTGCAAGCTCAGGAAAACGGCTCAAGACCTTTTTTAAATCCATGCCTTTATTCTACTAAGAAATAAAAAATAGGGCAAGCTTAAGGCTACTCCAAAAGGCAAATTTGGGTGAATAACACTGCAAGCTGAGTGAACTGCATACACTATGTTATACTATGCGAGGACGAAGTCCGAGAGTGCAACGTGGCCGAGTGACTAACAGGAACGAGGAGTATATTTATCCTTAATTTCTTTTTCAGCCAGTTTTTTATTTCTCTATTTTGTGAACTTAAAGGTTGAGAGGACTAGATTGTAAGTTTTCTCTGAACTCAAAAAAGGGTTATTAGAGGACTTTGATAGAGGCTAGTATTTCTTCAATTGAGCTATCATTGCCACCCGTTGAACTAATTAGAAAAGCTCTGGTGCCGTCAATATCAAGCATACCAACAATAATAGTGGATGAATACTCTACATTGTAAATAACAAGACCTGATTTCCCGTTTATTATATAGTTCTTCTCATAAGTGTCGGGTAAATATTCTATCCCTTGGGTATTCGTGTCAATAAATTTATGTGGAGAGCCGGCATCATAAGGTTCAATTCTAATAGAAAAATTGAAGCAGCACTTTTTAGAGTTTAAACCGATTCTGGAAGGATAAGGAGATGGCTCAAAGAATACCTTTGGGTCGTATCCGATTTCAAATTGCCTCTCTGCATCTTGGAATGTTTCCCACCCACTGGGTAAATTATATGAAAGACTTGTTGTTTTGGTGGGTTTTGGAGTTGGAGTCGATACAGTAGTAGGAGATTGAGATGCTTGGGGTGTAGAAGAGCTTGGTGTCTCAGGTTGTGTAATTTGAACTTTGGAGAACCGTTGTTTTAACTCATAATATTTATAAGCAAACACACCTGTAGTTCCAGTTAATAACGCAACTAGGCCAATTACTAACCATTTAGTCAACTTTTTATTGTTAGTCGGTTGCTGAGGAGTCGATGTTTCAGCTACTGGCGGAGTATTAGTTGGCTGTAGACTAGAAGTCTGTTGATTCGAGTCAGAAGTTAGTTCGTTGGTTTGCATATTAACTTCAATATATCATACTTTTTTATTTACAAAAAAACTGGCTGAAAAATCTAAATAGTAAAATATATTTCGCCTAACGTTTCGGTATATGCGATGCTCTACTACATCCATATTTTACTATAAAAGTTGTAGCGGAATATGAGTGAACGAAGTGCAACGAGCGAACCGCATATACTGTGTTAAACGACCCGAGCAAATTGAGTTAAATTATTTGCAAGAGTGCAACATGGTAAGGAGTATTAGCGACGAAACGTACATTTTTTCCCCAATTTTTTTGCGAACCTTTTTATTTTCTTAATCTTAAACTCAATCTTCAGTTTGGTAGTATCATCAATCGCAGGCAACAGGTTCATATACCCGTTGTTTCGCAGTACATTCGTTATTCCTGCAACTTGGGTTTTGATAGAGCAATTTATGGCATAGAGTATCTACAGATTGTTGAAGTTCATCGTCAAATGTTTCACCTCCACACCCAGAAACATGGTCTTTTAGAGGTTCAAAATAATTATAAGCGCCATAACTACAGTAATAAGCATTTCTGACAGTACAATCGGAGTCTTGTTTGCAATAATTGTTATCTACAAGGTAAGGAATAAGGTTCTGTTCAGATAATTTATTAACATCTACGGATAGAGAATTATCTTCGTAGTGCTTTTCGGAAAGATTCACTTTAGACACGAATATATAATAATTTCCGTTGAAATTCACTGTTCCCCACTTTGTTTTTCTTGTGTCAACAACTATCTTCTCAATTAATTCATAATCTTGGAGGCCTAATACACCAGTAATTGGCTTTCTGAGATAAGCATAGTCATAATAAGCAGGAGTTGGCGCATCTATTTTCTGCTTGACCTCAATAGCATACCAAAAATCGGGTTCATAGTAAGCTTCAATAGGTGTTGGTGTAGGTAACGAAGTAGCGAGTTCTGAAGAAAGCTTTGGGGTGGATTGAGTCTGTGCGGTCTGTCGTTTTGGTTGATAGTTTTTAAAAGCAAAAAATCCAGTTAAAAACAGTGTAGTTAGAAATAGAAAGGATAATATAGCCAAAATAATTAAATTCTTATTTTTCTTGGTCTCTGGCTCTGGAGTAGTCAGAGATTCTTGAGGTACTTGATCTGATTGGGGCCTAGAAAAAGATGAATCTTGAAGCTGTTGAGTCGTTTTATCGGCTTCCATATTAATTTAAGTATACATCAATGGTTGAGACGTATCGTCGTCAATCCGATAATTCCCTTTTAATAATTTCTTTCCTATTCCCTTTTTATTTATAAAAAGCTGAGCAAAAAAAATATAAATGATAAAAATGTATGTCGTTTAACTAGTGTTTATGCGAATATTTGTTCGTATAAACATTATATTTATGCTAAAATAGTATCATGTTGATTGAAAGACTGCAAGAACACTTAAGAGTTTCAGGATATAGCCCAAAAACAATTAAAG
>Ga0209542_10017618_pt1 | contig 11679 bp, 6 predicted proteins | sample RifCSPhighO2_01_FD_184028 | JGI IMG/M metagenome (GOLD analysis project Ga0209542, IMG submission 184028) | Soil microbial communities from Rifle, Colorado - Rifle CSP2_plank highO2_0.1 (SPAdes) (version 2) | ecosystem: Environmental > Terrestrial > Deep subsurface > Rock core/Sediment ...
GGTGGCCGACGGCGGGACGGGGGCCTCCACCTTCGGACAAGGATGGCTGCACTCCGCAGGCGGCACCTCTGCTCTCACCTCCTCGACCTCGCCGACCGTGAACTACGTGGTCGCTACTTCCACCACCCTCGCGTCACAGTTTCCGTATGCGAGTACGACGGCGCTTACCGTCTCGGGCAATGCATACTTCGCAGGCTCCGGGATTTGGAACTCCTCTGGCAATGTCGGCATCGGCACCACTTCGCCGTGGGGCAAATTATCGCTCGAACTGGATACCACCAACCCCGCATTCGTGGTTGCTAATCTAGGAAGCACTACCCCCTCTCTCTATATAGGTGGCGTCAATCAAAATGGTTTTGTCGGCATTGGTACCACCACAGCCCCGTCGCTTGCTCAACTCGTCATGAGCGCATCCATGTCTGAGACCGGTTCATCAAATGCCGTCGCCGGCATGCACCAAATCTTCACGTTCAACCCCACAGCACTCAACACGATACAAGTGGGCAATCGTCTAGTCCTCCAAAATAGTCCTGGCAGCAATGCAACCAATACCGCCGTCGCTCAAATAATACGGGTAGTTGATAGCAGCGGTATTTCAAATCTCGTGCGCGGAATGGACATAACCGCAAGCGGCGGTAGCAACAACTATGGGGTCAATACCGGTCTCCGCTCTACTGGCCACACTTTCGGCATCCAAGGCGTTACCACCGGACTCGCGGGCGGTACTTCAACGCCAACGGCCATCTTCGGAGAGACTACGGGGACGACGCAGGGTGATGTACTGCGTCTGTATAGCACGAGCATAGCTGACGCTACGCAAAACATGGCACACTTCTATCAGGATACCTCCACATTTGCCGGCACGGGATTGCTTATGAATTTCGCCGCCGGCAGCGGCTCGTTCACCGGTAACTTTATTGATCTTCAACAAAACAGCATTTCCCAATTCAGAGTGACGAGATTCGGTACTACGACCATCGGCCAATCTGGACAAACGACGAATGCCGCTGGCCTCCTTATCCCCTACGGTAGTATTTGCGTTGATAATGATGGCACGTGTACCGGTACGACAACAGGCGCGGTTGCGGCGCGCCAATTCTTCACGGGGAGCACGAACGACGTCGCAGAAAGTTATTATTCAAGCGACGCACTTGAAACGGGCGATATCGTATATCCCATGGGCGGAGCGCGAGTCGGCAAAGCCACGACAACAGGCGCGGCAGCTATCGGCGTCGTTTCTACGAAGCCGGGACTTGAGCTCGGGACTGAACTCCCGACGCCTTCAGGCATGACACGCTACCCAATTGGACTTTCTGGCCGTATCCCGGTTAAAGTCTCTACAGAAGGCGGGACTATTCATATCGGCGACGAGATAGCTCTTTCAAGTATTGGCGGCGTTGGTATGAAATACGGCACCACGACCGGCACAACCGTCGTGGGTATTGCGCTAGAAGAGTTTAATGGTACCGGGGAATACTTGTCTCAAGGGGTCGTTGATACGGAATCAACTACCGTTGCGACCGGCACGCCTGTGTGTACGACAACCCTCGTCCACAACGACGGCAAAGCAGGCGGCGGCGACCTCCTCGAGGGGGGCGGCGCATCGTCTTCAAGCTCGCCCCGCGACTCATATGTAGAGAGCTGTATACAGGAAAAGACCGTGGTAGCTCCAGAAAATTATCCGGCTCCCTCTGATACCATACAAGGAGGTACAGTGAAAGTAGGAAAGATACTTATGTTCATCAGCCTCCGTAGAGAAAACAATACGGGCCCCATGTACAGCACCGATTCTTCGGGAAGCTGGTATATAGACGCAGATGGGAATGTACAGGCAGAGACGATAAAGGCAAAGCAGATATTCGCACAGGATGCGATTGAGATTGGAACTCCAGAAGCACCGATCGGCATGACGCTCTACGACATGAATACCAAGCGGCCTTACTGCCTTTATATAACAAATGGCGATGTACGGACCACCTCTGGGAAATGCACCGCCGACGGGAGCTCATCGCCAGTCCCCGAGACGACATCACTAACATCTATGCCATTATCTGACGATACCTCGTCGGCAACGACCGATTCTCCATCGGCCACGACAGAAGCATCACCCTCTGAGCCCGACGCCACCGACAGCACCGAGCCAGCCCCACTAACGGAAGTGCCACCCTCTGAATCTGACCCGACCGACAGAACCGAGCCAGCCCCGCTGGGTATAACGGACAACGAGGCATCGTCGGGTGGTACGATAACCGAGGCAACGTCAGTGACACCGGAAATCACCACAAGTGAGCCGAGTGAGTCGAGCGGGCCCGCGCCCGCGGAGACGACAGCCACAGAACCAGCCACGCCATAGCATATGAAAAAGATTCTTTACAGTCAGCACTTGGTGAAAAACGGCCTGACCGTCTTAACCATTTGCCTCGCGCTCACGCTCGTCTTACCGCTTGTCGTCGGTATTCAAGAAGCGGAGGCGGCAATCGATGTCAAGAAAGGCACTTTCTATAAAAGGACTTCAGCGGGAACCCAGGCGATTACCGGCGTCGGTTTCCAGCCCAAGGCCATTCTCTTTTGGGCCACGCTACAAACCGCCGTAGGGAATTCTATTGCGAACTATACCGGCTACGGCTTTACGGCCGGGGTAGGTAGCTCGGCGTCAGTATCTGCCTGGTCTGACCGCGTCGACCCCTCAAATACTGGAAGGAAAAATTCAGTTACCAACGCTATTCAGCTCCAGACCACCGGCGGCACCGATGCCGGCCAAGCCACCCTGAACTCTTTTGACGCAGACGGATTCACGCTTGATTGGGCGAGCGCGAACGCGACCGGGTATATCATCCATTATTACGCAATCGGCGGGAGCGACCTTACCACTGCCACCACCAGCAGTATTTTTATTAATACTACCGATGCAACCCGGAGTGTCTCCAACCTGTCGTTTCAACCGGAGATGCTCTTCTTCTTAAATGGCGGGAATGTGTCCGCTACGAGCACGGATACCGCCCGAGGGAAACTGGGCATAGGGTTTGGGAATAATACCACTGACCAAGGTGGGCTCGGTCTGTTGTGGGAAGATGCTTCGGGCAGTTCTGATACCTGCAGTGTTCAGCGGGTGGATCAGATTGAAGGACTTTCTAATACTTGCAACACTGCGGACAGTTTTGGCAATATTTCTTCCTTTGATGCCAACGGCTTTACCTTAAACATAAGCGACTTACCCTCCGCAAATTTCCCTGTTCACTTTTTGGCGCTCAAAGGAGGTACCTATAAAACCGGAAATTTTCTAAAGCCCACGGCTACGGGATACGCAACTACCACCGGGCTGTCTTTCCAGCCGAAGGGACTCATGCTTTTGAGCAGAAATAAAGTCGCCGGCACCACGGTTACCGCCGCCGGTGGCCTAACCGTGGGAGTGGCGGCTTCCACCACCTCTGCCGGTACGGATCAAGGCGCGATTTCCATTAATGAACCTGATGCAGATGCGCAGAACGATGAAAATGGAAATAGAACTTCCACCACTACGGTATTTACCGCGTTTAAAGGCACCGCGGATACGTTGACCGGCGAAGCTGATTTTACCAGGTTTAACAGCGACGGCTTCACGCTTAATTGGACTACGGCTGACGCGACGGCGGACGAGATACTCTATTGGGCCATCGGTGATAACCCCCCCGTAACTATCTCGGGTACGTGTAAGCAGAATGACCAATCAACCGATTGCACCGATACCGGCACCATTAAAGTAGCCGTTGACGGTGTATTACAAGCACAAACCCAAGCCACGGTGGCTGGGACATGGTCTATCACGGGGGTAGCGAAGCCCACAAGCGGCGCTATAATTACGGTATTTATTGACGGCGTTGCCTCTTCTGAAGATAGGGCAGTGGCCGTTACGAAATATGATGGAACGGGCGATATCACGAGCGTCGAGCTGATTGAGGGGCGGTTGAGTCTAGGAAGCGCTGATAATCAGACGCTCACGAATGCGGATATCGCCGCCTATGACAATTCTGTGTCAGGAGATGCGGATATTCCTGTCGAGGTGGATGCGGCCAATGATCTTGTGGTTGATTCCAATTCTTCTTGGACGGGAGAAGAACTATATATTGGGAGTGGGGAGATATACCGCCCTGATTCGGCGAGTTCAGGCAATGTTGCTACTGCCGATTTGGAAAATAATGGGACGATCATCGCTGACGGCAACACTCTCACCATAAGCGGCTCATGGGTCAATAGCGGCACCTTTACCGCCAACACTTCGCGCGTGATTTTTAATGGGGCTGCCGCCGGGACAATCTCCGGAACGTTAGTTGGCACTTCGGCCTTTAATAAAATTGAATTTAATAACAGCACCGGCTCCTGGACGGTTCAGAACTCGGCGTCAACCACTGCCGCGAACGCTACGGACACCTTCGTTATTAAAAATGGGACGGTTACGCTCGGAGACGGCACAACCGGAATAAACGTTGAAGTCAATGGCAAAGTGGTGATTGCAGGAACCGCGGGAGAGACAGGGACATTGCAAACCGCGGCCCTGACCCAGGGCGCCACCACCACAGTAGACATAAACAATAATGCGGCGCCTGCGACGTGCGCCAACTGCGTCGTAGCAGTCGGCGCGTCTTCTGGGGCCGGACAGGGGAATCTCAAAATCAGGAAAAATACGCTGTTGCGCCTGAATCAACGCGAGTCAGCCACCGCATCCGACACCGGCATCGAAGTGGCGAGCACTGGGTACCTGGAGATCCAGGGAACCCAAGAAGCCACCAATACCGTCCTTTCGTTTAGCGAAGATACCGCTTCAACCACCGTCGCCGTCTCCGGAAGCCCTTTTGCGGCTGGCCAATTCAACGCCATGGCTATTCGTTTTTCTACCGCATCCACATCTCGCGCTTTCGGCAAGGTCTATGACGTTATTGATACTACGACCAATACCATTATATTTAGTGCCACCACGTCTCCCCGCGATACCAATCCGGACGTTCAGAACCTCACCGCCTGTGCAGGGAACGCCGAATGCGTCATCCTGCCGAGTATCGGGACCCTGGTTACCTCTGGAGGGGAGCATGTCGGGAGATACCTTCATAATGTTACGGATAATAAGTACTACCTTATCGCAAGTACTACCAACGCCGTAACCGATGAAATCCGTATTGTCGCGGACTCCCCGGATGCCCTGTCAACGATGGGCGACGGAGACGATATCGAGATTACCGACTACATACAGGCAAACGATAGCTTTGAGATCCTGGATTATGCCCTCGTTACTAACAAGTCCAGCGTCACCTGCACCAAACCAAGCGGGAGCGCCGCCGCGGCCGCGTTTATTAATGCGCGGGCCAGCTCCGAGAGCATTATTCGCTACGCGGATATCTGCGGACTTGGGAGAAACGCCGATTTTGCTAAAGGGGTGCGATTCGATAGCGTGAACGGTACAAATGCAAACGAGGGATATACCGTGGACCGATCGCGGATTCGTCAATCATACCTCCCGCTTTCAATTACCTCTTCCAGCAACAATAACCAGTCCAAGGGGGTCAAGGACAGCATACTAACCGACTCGATTAGCCATGTCGTGTCTATGTCCTCTTCTGATACCAATGCTATGGCTTCGACGACCGTTTCTAGAGCCGGGGACTCCGGGATTTCCGTTTCAAGCAGTAACGGTAATACCTTTTTCGCAAACCGGGTCTCCAGTAACACGTCAGATGGTTTCTTACTTACTTCGGCTGAGAACACGAGACTCGAGTCAAACCATAGCTACCTGAACGGCATTGTCGGTATGCGAATTGACAGCGGTTCTCACAAAAACATCTTGCTCTCCAATCTTGCATACGGCAATTATGGCACCAGTGGATTCGGTATGTATATTCCGGGCGACAACAATGTGGTGGCCTCAAGTACCATCTTCCTTAATGGACGATCGGGAATATTTATAGAAAACGGCCAATATAATGCGGTTTTCAACTCAAAGAACTTTACGAACACCCGCCACGGTATGACTATCGGATCGGGTGTGGGTGGCACTATCCCGAACACGGTTCTCTTTGGCAATTCTTTCTATAGCAACGTAAACAATGGCTTAATGATTGAAAACGGCGGCGGAGCGACGACCACGGCGATTAATGAAAGCTACGGCGTCTTGGGATCTAATGGTTTGCGAGACATAGAACTTGCGGCTGCTGGCGCGCCGCAAACCGGCGACTTCCGAGTGTTCTTATACAACTCCATCTTGGGTGGTAGCCCATTTGAAATCACCACTACCGAAGCGACATCAACTCAGTACATCATTTCGCGAAAGCATGACGGCGACACCGCCTCGACTACTATTTGGGGGAAGTACGTCACGTCCCTTGATTTCACAGAAACTCCGCAAAATGAAGCGGTTGATAAATTCAACTACGCTGACAATCTCTGGGAAAAGTCTGCCACCGCGCACGGCTATACCGGTACCGGCAGTGAGGATAGCAATTTGGATTATGACCTCTCCACGGCCACGCTCTCTGCCGGTCCGTATAGTTATTTGGCGATAGCCACGTCCTCCGGGGCATGTGCGGGACGAGGATTTGAGGTGTATCGCAATGCCATAAACATTGGTACGGCCTACTGCGGTACGCAATTTACCGACTCGGACAACAGTGTCAAATTTAAAATTGATGGCGGTACTCCCGTGAACTATGCCGCTCGAGACACCTATACCTTTACCGTTTGGGATGCTTCTAACAACACGAATGTCCAGAAAAAGATTGGCATGATGACCGCCGATGGGCAAAGCGGGACCGCTTCCTCCACCTTCACCGTTTCTCCTGGCGCAACACTTGAGCTAAAAGGTCAGGGGGCGGGCTCAAACCTCACGGAAGTCACCAGAGCCGGGACCTCCGACGGCTATGCCTTTGCGGTTCAATCGGGAGGGACGATTGATGCCAGTAACTACTCATTCAACTATGGCGGGGGGACAAAGCAGACCGCAGTTTTGAATCTGTACGACGGCGCCACTATTACCTCGCTTGATAACGGTTCTTTTGATAATTTTGCTATAAATAATACTGCCACGAGCTCTTATATCGCGTTACACTCCGGCCTTATCGGCACCGGTCAGCCTTCTAGCATTTGGGACGGTCTGAACTTCTTAGATACGAACGGCAACGCTGACTGCAACGTGAACGCGACCAGTACGGACGCAACCGGCTATTGGGAATTCACGAACTACACCGGGGCGTTTGCCGGGGATACCACTGACTGTAACGACGGCTTGGCTGACCCTGACCCCGGGCAACTCAAATGGACCCCAACGGTTAATCTAACCGTTTCTGGAACCATTTACTCCGACGAAGGCCTGACCCCCCTAAACACCGCCGGCAAGACCATACTGCTTCGAGTGGGCACGAGCACACCGGGATTCTTTGCCACCACCACGATAGCCGGAACGGGAGTGTGGAGAATAGACAATCTGAAGAGCATGTCCGCGAATGCAACGGTCAGGGCATGGCTCGATGATGATGCTACCTTCAGGGCTTTCTCCTTAACGAAAGCTTCTTCCACAAGCAATATTCCCAACTTGGACCTGTACAAAGACAGGCTCATCGTAAGGCGCGAGGGGCTCACGGCGGCCTCCACGACCATAACAGACCTTGCCGCATACGATGCCGACAATGACGCGGATATTCAATTTCGTGCGAACGGCGGGGCCCTCAATGTGTTTAAAGACCAAGAACTGCATATTTGGGCAGGCAACCCATTCGTGCCAGGCGGGGCCGTAACGCTACACGGCAACGCTTCTTCAACCACGGACGGCTCCATCCATCTCGATGATAACGCGGCCTACAGCGCCGGCGGGGTAACTACGGTTGCCGGAAACTGGGACGCCGACACGGGCTCGCTGTTTACCTCCAATAATTACGATGTCGTATTTAACGCGACCACTACCGGCAAAACCATTGCGGGTACCCTAACCGGAGGGAGCGCCTTCGCGACCACCACCTTTAACGGCTCGGGCGGAGGATGGACATTTTCAAATAATGCCTCTACCACTGGCCTGACGATTACGGCCGGCGCTCTCACCGCACCCTCAGGCCTTCTTTCTATAGCGGGGCAGTATGCCAATAACGCCGGCGCGAACGGGTTTGCGCATAACAGCGGGACGACGTATTTCACCGGAACTTCAACGACACTATCCGGGACCATGACCGGAAACTCGGCCCTAAATCATGTGATATTTAAAGGGCCGGTAACCGCGGACACCCCCGGCACCCCCTCCTCAACCGCGTCAACCTCTCCCACGGTGGATTGCGTAACTGACAGCTCGAATGGAGGTACACAGGAGTGGGATTTTGCTGGGCCGCTGGACTGCGAGACAAATAACGGCACCGGTGACCTCAGCAGCGGCTATGCCCGGATGGCAGGGGCTGCGGCTAGTGTGACCACGTACTATTTGAAGGCGACGAACTTCGGCTTCACTATCCCCACGGACGCTACCATTGATGGCATATTGGTTGACGTCGAGAGGATGGCCCATCCGGGTGCCAACAACAGCGTATCGGATTCCCGCGCCAGGATTATAAAAGGGGGCACCATAGGATCAACCGATAAGGCGAAAGCAGGTGCGTGGGGTCAGACGGCAGAGGTTTTTCAGACATACGGCTCGCCCACCGATACGTGGGGTGAGACATGGACGCCGAGCGATATTAATAGTTCCACTTTTGGGTTTGCGATTGCGGCTGCAATCGGTGGCAGCGTCGGTTCTGCAGCGGTTGATATGATTCGAATCAAGGTTCACTACACCACGGCTGGTGTAGCCGGTTCTGGCGGAGGTACTTGGAGCTTTGGCGGGAATGCTTCAACGACCAACTTCACCATTGCAAACGGTACCACCACCGCGCCCTCCGGGCTCCTGTCTATCGCGGGGAATTACACCAACAATGGAGGGTTTACGCATAACTCGGGTAAGGTGTATCTCTCGGGTACTACCCAACAAACCGTCGCGGGGAATCTTACCAGCCCTTCGGCCTTTAATAATCTTGATATTCTAAACACTATTGGTACGGGTGATGCCACGCAATCCGTCATCTTCTCTAGCGCCGTCTCTGCATCAAGCACCTTCACCATGCTTCCTTCAACTTCGGCGCAATTTTTGGCGGGGGCCACCTCCACCTTCCAAAACATTGACTGGAACGGCATTGCGGCAGGCACGCGTGCGTGGCTTCGCTCTTCATCTGCCGGTGTCGCTTGGCTGCTTAAAGTTCTTGGGACGCGCATTGTTTCTTTCGTCAATGTCAAGGACTCAGACGCCTGCTCAAGCGATCCGGCCATTAGCGCAACGGACAGCACCAATGCGGGCGGTAATACGTGTTGGACCTTCCTCTCGGGCGTTACCGGTGGCGTAACCACCGGAGGCGGCTCAACAGAAAGCAGTGGATCTGCTCCGCCGGTTGAGGGTGGTACCCCGGGAGGCGGCGGGGCCCCCGAAGGAGGAGGAACGCCATCGCCACCGGTCGAGGGCGGAGGCGGAGGCGGAGGCGGGGATGTTGGGTATAGAGGCGGAACAAACAATCTCGCCGCGGTCTTCGCTTCCCAGTCTTTTGAGCGCATCCTTCGTGCGGTCATCAAGGTGTTTTAGTCGCTCTCTGGTTAAGGGTAACTATATGAGCTTGACCATGAGTCGTAACCTGCTAATGATTCCGATGGCGTTGGCGCTCCTTATGGCGAGTGGTGCGGCGTTCTATTTCTATCGAGAGGCGAACAGGTCGGAGTCGGAACCTCGCACGGCTATCATTCTGCTTCCCGACGAGGTACCGACGGTGGCAACGGTTCAGAACCCAGAGAAATTAAAAGACCAGCCATTCTTCGCACAGGCAAAAGCCGGCGATAAAGTGCTGGTGTACAGTATCGCGAAAAAAGTATACCTCTATGACCCAGTGAACAACATCATCGTCAACGTGGCGCCGCTTAGCATAGAAACGACGGCTCCCGCCACGCCCTAGCCGTGCTCGCCTCCGCGATGCTCACATGGAAGTTCACCTGACACATCCGGCATGCCACACTCCACTAAGGCCATCTAAAAACTCATGTACCCTATAGCAAATGAGCCATATTTTCGGCCCAAAACAGGGTTTTTAGATGGCCTCATTGTTTTTTCGAGTGTGCTACACTGGGGACATGAACAGGGCAGAGCAAGTATATCGGTTCCCCATTGTTATCGAGCGCGATAGCGACGGCTATTTTGCCATGTGTCCGGATCTCCAGGGTTGTTATAGCCAGGGCGATACCTATGAAGAGACGCTTGAGAATATCACTCGTGCAATCAAGCTTCATGTCGAGGACAGGAAGGCAGAGCACGAAGAGGTATCCCAACCAAGCGCCGTATCTCTATCCACAGTCGAAGTGCTAGTAGCGTAGCAAACGTATGGCAAAGCTGCCGAGAGTTACCGCCCGAGAAATAATCTCGGTACTGCAGAAATGCGGGTTTGCATTGTCGAGGCAAGACGGCAGTCATCAGATATATAAAAATGCCGGAGGCAAGCGCGCGACGGTTCCGGTACATGCTTCAAAAATCCTGCATCCGAAAGTACTCAAAAGCATCCTCAAAGATTCAGATATGTCGCCCGAGACGCTTCGCGAACTTTTATAACGGCCTCTCGACGATTTCCGTATGTACAACCGCGCGCTCCTACCTGCGCAGGCAGGCTCGGCGGCGGAGGTGAAGCAACTTTACAATCGTTATATGAAAATAGAGCCGTACGGGGTCGACTCTTTTGTACACGCTCTACAATCTGGGGCGTTGATATGGTATACTGGCCAGCATGAGAGTCCTCAATTACACGGTTAGAATCCACGCGGCCGAGGAGGGCGGTTTTTGGGCGGAAGTGCCCGCGCTACCTGGCTGCTTCACACAAGGAAAGACACTCGACGAAGTCCGTACAATGGCGAAGGAGGCCATCGAGGGCTACTTGACAGTGCTTACGCAGCGCGGGAAGCAGGTACCGATCGAAGAAAAAGATCTCGTGGGGACTTTTGATGTCCAAGTCAAAGTGCCCGCAGTTGCATGAGCCGATTGCCGAATGCGACTGCCCGTCAAGTTGCTAAAGCATTGAAACGCGCAGGGTTCGTCGAAGACGGCCAACACGGTAGTCATCTATATCTCTGGCACGAAGAGAAGCGACTCCTCACCTCCGTGCCGATGCATCCAGGCGACTTAAAACGTGCGCTCCTGAAGCAGATTATCCGGCAGGCAGGGCTCACCGAAAAAGAATTCCGCACATTTCTATAGACAGCTTCATCGGCGGCCCCGTATTGTGAGAGTCTGACTCTCACAACCCTTACGGTGTTTAATCGTTATATGAGAATAGAGCCGTACGGGGTCGATTGGTACATTTGCCAGTATAGCAAGGTGATTCTCCATGTCACGCAGTGTTACAATACAAGGACCATGCGCCCAATTGCGCTTGTTCTTGCCTGTATCAGTGCTCCTCTCGCGTACGCGTCGCTCGCGGCGGCGGCTAACGACTACTCCTCGGCCACCTACACGGTCTCGGTCCCGACCCTCTCCTCGGGCGGCCTCGCCACATCCACGAGCTATAGCTTGATTGGCGCCATCTCGCAGTTCGCCGTTGGCAGTTCATCGGTCAGCACCTTTACCTTCGGCCTTCATGGCGGCTTCCCCTTCTACCCATTCGTCACGACGCC
>Ga0209542_10017619_pt1 | contig 11679 bp, 16 predicted proteins | sample RifCSPhighO2_01_FD_184028 | JGI IMG/M metagenome (GOLD analysis project Ga0209542, IMG submission 184028) | Soil microbial communities from Rifle, Colorado - Rifle CSP2_plank highO2_0.1 (SPAdes) (version 2) | ecosystem: Environmental > Terrestrial > Deep subsurface > Rock core/Sediment ...
CGAGTGGATGATGATCCATCCAAACAATCTTGCAAGGCGATTTATCTATAAACTCCTGTTCAACTATCGGTTTATCTAATATAATAATTAAATCAGGGTCATTTTTCTCCACTATTTCTAAAAATTTTACAGTTATCATTGGAGATCCTTTTATCGGAATACCTTTTCCTTTTTTATAGAATTTTTTCAATAGCAAATAAGCACATACTCCATCTGGATCATCATCAAATAAAAATACAGGATTTGTTGAATTTTCAATAAAACTTTTTATTTCATTAATTTCATTTTCAGTAATCATAGGAAATTTAAAATAGTCCCTCTTTATAAATTTCTTTATGGCTATTTCAGACATTTTATTTTACTTAGCAGTAATCTTAGGAATAATTATTTTTTTAAAATTAAGTCCAAGAATTCCATTATTCCAAAGAATTTTAATTTCATTAGCTGCAATATTAATCTTATTTTTAGTATTCTTTTTCATTTCAATTATCATAGCTTTTATAATTTTAATTATAGTTATAATATTTTTATTTTCACTATTAAGCGCTAGAAAGTTCAAGTTTAAAAAAATAAGGCTAAAATGAACCGATAAGTTTATAAAAGAGAAGAATAAGGTTAATTTATGACTGAATCGAAAATTTTACCTTTAGCCGCAATGGAAAAATTATTGAAAAAATGCGGAGCTCCAAGAGTTAGTGAAGACGCAAAAGTAGCTATGAAAGAAGTTCTTGAAAATTTAGGTGAAGAAATAGGAACAAGAGCAGTAAAAATAGCACAACACTCTGGAAGACAAACAGTTAAAGCCGGAGATATTAAACTAGCAGCAAAATGAGTTTATTTATTATTTTCATGACAGTCTTAATTGCATTGATTTTAATAAGTCCAATAGCAATGATAATTCTTGAAGAATTGGAAAGAACTGGAAAAATTAAATTTTAGATTAAGCTTATAAGTTTTTTTCTCTTTATATTTTTATTATGCCAATCGATGATGCATTAGCACAATTAGGTCCAAGTATAAAATACGAAACTCCAAAACCTAAAGGAGCAATTACTGGTTTTGCAGATGGAGATTTCTTTAAATTTCCAATAGCAGATGTAAAAAATAATTTAAGCCAAGATTATTTAAATTTTTTAAAACAATCAGGATATGCTCCAAATTTAGATAGTGCAACAGAATTAAGAATAGCTAAATATCCTTTAAAGATAAATAAAGAAGTTAAAGAAGCATCCAAAACTGCAGGAATTTCCATTAGCGGAAAAGCAAATAGTTATTTAGCAAGTATTAATCATACAGATAGCAGAAAATTAGCGGAAACATTAGGATATAGACTACCAACAGCTGCAATAATGTATAAATTATTTATTCCTTATATTAAAAACTTGACCGAATCTGGAGATAAAGATGCAAAAACCATGTTAAAAGTTATGACAGATACAAGAGCAGAATGGTTAGAAGATTTAATACTGAATAAAAATAAATTAAAAATTGGCAACATTAAAACAGATATAACTTTACCTCTGCAGGATAATATTTTTGACAGACCAGATATTAATGAATTTGGTTATCCTAGTCAAGTTAAGGCACAAGGAGAATTTAGATATTGGTTCCCAAGAGACAATGAAAGAGCCGTCTTCCGTGACAGTTACTCCGAGTTGGTCTTGAATTGCAGCAGGTCTCCGTCTGTCTCGGGTGATGTCCTCGGGGTACGTCTCACAAAATTTTTTTCATAGGAAATTTTAAATGAAAAAAATATTAGGTAAAAATAAAAAGTTTACAGAAAAACTTAAATATTAGTACACATTTATACACACTTATAATGAAATTTATATTAAATAAAAAGGATATAATTGCCTTAAATCAATATTTTGATCAAGGTAATTTTCATAATGAAGCAAGTTTAGATTTTTCATTAGACTATGCAGCAAAGACAGAAAATTGGACCAAAGCTCTTGCATTTTTAACAAGAGCAATATTATTAGATCATGTTTTCGAAGAAGGTAACAAAAGGACAGTAGCTTTGTTAATAAAAACATATGCAGAATATGAAGGGCACAAAACGTATGATGATAAAATTGTCAAATTAATAAAGAATATTATACTAAGAAAAATAATAAGTATTAACAGAATAGAGGAGTTAATTAAAGATGTCATCGAATAAATTTCAACAAATAGCAAAGAAAATTGTAAATAATAATAAAACTATGTTTGAAGAATTAATGGAATTTGAAAAAACAAAAAAGATTAGAACAAAAACTAGATTAAATTTTACAATAGATAAAAATATAGCTTCACAATTTAAAAAATTCTGTAGAAAAAAAGGTTATAATATGAGTTCTAAAATAGAACAAGCCATGAAAGAAATGATGGAGAAATAATTTACTTTCCTCTTTCTTGATGAGCATTCAAACTAGGCCTAATTTTTTCAGTACCCTTGCCTTTATGCAATAAACCACGAGATTTTTTAGCTGCAGAAGTTAATCCTCTGTAAACTCTTTTACTATTCGCTCCATTAGCAACCCAGCTTAATTTACTATCATTTTTTACCATAGGACTTTCAGGATCAACCATTATAACTTCAAACCAATAATGTAATCCATCTTGACCAACTTTATAAGAATTTAAAACTTCTAAATTAGGAAATGATTTATTTGCTCTTTGTTCAGCTACCCATTGATAATTTCTAGCCATTACCAATCTTTGTCCAAAATTTCTAGATCTTCTTCCCTTAACAATCATAGGTCTCATTTTTCCGCCTCTAGGAATTCTGATTCTAGCTAAAATAAAACCTTGTTTAGCTTTATAGCCTAATCTTCTGGCAGAAAGTAAATTAGTAGGATTATCAATTCTAACAATATTGCTTTCTTTTCTCCATAAAATTTGCCTTTCTCTATTGAATCTAATCCAAGCTTTTGGTCTTGACCTATTCAATAAAGCTAAGTGTTTATATAAACCCATAGATATGTGAAAAATACAGTCTTTTTAAATCTTATTATTGTAATTTACCTATTTTTTATTTAATTTTACCATATGCGAAATAATTTTCGGGTACCACATTATAGTTATTCGCAATGTTTATATAAAAACATAAATCAAAACTAGATAGGATGAAGTGGCTTGGTTATCTATTAAGTGTTCTTATATCAATAATTCTAATTGTTCTAATTGCAATTATGCGAGGACCGATAATTTACTTTATTTCCTTATATGCAGGTTTATTCATTTATTGGACATTTAGACCAACCTGGGAGGACAGAATTCCTGCTTTGAAAAAGATTGTAATTATAGGTGCAATATTTACTGTCCTTCTGATTATTGAAAGCTTAATGCTTCAGAATTTAGCAAATCAGATTCAGTCTTTAGATCTAAACGTTATCTCAATGCTTATTGTACCAAATATTCTATTTATGATTGGTTTAGGCGTTATTTTTGTTGCGATACCAGCATTGCTCGCTTTTTTGGACGGATTAACTCAACCAGATAAAGAAGGATTAATAAGAAATTCTTTACTTGTATTTGTTTATATGATTTTAACTTTGGGAATATACCAAATATATTGGTTCTGGTTAATCAAAAAAGGACTTCGCAATAGCAATATTCAAACAAAATCTTTATGGTGGTTTTTATTGCCTATTGCAGGTTTAATATTAATATACATTGATTTTTCAAAAGCATTAGAACAAAGAACACAAAGAAAATTTATCACATGGTTCCTAATTTTCTTCTTCTTTGAAGGTTTGGATGTAGTTATTAATCAAGCAATTCTTAATCACGACTTATTGAAATAAAAAAATACATTCGCAGTAAACTTTAAAAACCCAATCTAAATCTCAATTACATCCGTTTGACTACACTCTATATACATAGATGCTGTAGAAGGAATAAATATGGAAAAACAAGATATATTAAAAGCTTTAAAAGAATTAAGAGAAAAAATAAAGAAAAGAAATTTCTCACAGTCAATTGATATTTTAATAAATTTAAGAGGTTTAGATTTAAAAAAACCAGATCATAAATTAGATTTCTTTTTACAACTACCTCATAAGAAAGGAAAGATAGTAAAAATAGCTGCTATTGTCGACGATCAATTAGCAAAACAAGCAAAAGAAAATTTTGATACTGTAATTCTAAAAAATGAATTAGATAAATACAAAAATAATAAAAAACTACAAAAAAAATTAGCAAATGATCATGATTTCTTTGTAGCTCAGGCAGAATTAATGGTTCCTACAGCTTCAACTTTCGGTAAAGTATTAGGTGCAAGAGGAAAAATGCCAAGTCCAAAAGCAGGATGTGTAGTTCCAGGAACAGCTTTATTAGCACCACTAAAAGAAAGATTACAATATACAGTTAGATTACAAACTAAAAATGAAACTTCAGTAAAAGTAAGCGTAGGTACAGAATCAATGTCTGATGACCAAATTGCAGATAATATTTTAGCAGTTTACAATAATATTTTATTAAAATTACCTCAAGAAAAAAATAACTTAAGATACGTAGCTATTAAAACTACAATGAGTCCATTATTCAAAATAGGAGAAAAAAATGTCATACAAAGCAAAAGCCGCTGAGTACAAGCAAGAAGAAGTAAATAGGCTGAAAGGCTTAATACAAAACTACAAAGTTATAGCTGTAGCAGATATGACCTCAATGCCTTCTCCACAATTGCAAAAATTAAGATCATCTTTGAAAGGTTCAGTAGTAATTACAATGTCTAAAGGCAGACTAATTAGTTTAGCCATAGAATCAGTAAAAGGAAAATTAAAAGGTATTGAAAATTTAGAAAACCATATGCATGGAATGCCTGCATTATTATTAACCGACGACAATCCATTCAAATTAGCAAAAGTTCTTAAAAAATCTAAATCAATGGCCCCTGCAAAAGCAGGACAGATAGCTCCGAATGATATTTTAGTTCTAGCAGGTCCAACACCATTACCACCAGGTCCAGTTATTGGTGAGTTAGGTGCAGTAGGAATAAAAGCAGGAATAGAAGAAGGAAAAATTGCAATTAAAGCAGACAAAGTAGTAACAAAGGCAGGAGAAGTAATTTCACCTCAAGTTGCTGGAATTTTATCAAGATTAGGAATAGAGCCAATGGAAATTGGTATACACATCTTAGCTGCATATGAAGAAGGAACTATTTTTGGTAAAGATGTATTAAATATTGATGAATCAACATTCCTTAATAATTTAAAATTAGCAGCATCAAACGCATTTAATTTAACAATTGGTTTAGGTTACGCAACAAAACAAAATATAAAAACATTAATCAGGAAAGCATTCGTAGAAAGCAATGCATTAGCTGATTCAAAAAATATTTTGACTTCAAATAATGTAAAAAAACAATTAGGAAAAGTTAGTTTACAAGCAGAATATTTAGCTGATAAGTTAAATATGCCTGAATTAAAAGAATCAACAGTAACTGAAGATAAAAAAAAACCTGATTTAGAAGAAACAAAAAAAAAATTTGAACCAGAATTAAAGCAAGAAGTTCAATCATTTAACATAGAAGAGGATAAAAACCCTTATCCAGAACCACACCCAATAAAACCTCATGATCCAATAGAACCAAAAACACCAGACATCAACATTGATATTAAGTTAAATCAAGCTGAAAAAAAATTAACCCAAGAAGAGGAATTCAAACTTCAAGAAGCAGCTGCTCAGGAAATATTAAAAAAGGTCCAAGAGCAGAAAATGGCCAAGCAGCCAGATATAAAAATTGCTCAAAAGAAACAATCAAAAAAAATAGATGAAGCAAAGGAAGTTTTCAATAAACTGCAGGAAGAGAAAATAAGAAAAGCAAAGGAAAATAACCAAAAAGATCTTAGAGTTGAATTACCTGCAGATGATTTTAAATCACAGGAAAAAAAAGCTCAAGAAGTATTAAAAAAGCTTCAAGAGGAAAAGATAGAAAAGGAAGATAAGGAGAAGAATAAGCCCAGAGGCTTTTTCGATAATATATAGGAGGAAAAAACATGGAATATGTCTACGCAGCAATGTTATTGCATTCAGCAAAACAGACAGTAAATGAACCCAATGTAAAAAAGGTTTTAGAAGCAGCAGGTGTAAAACCTGAAGATGGTAGAGTAAAAGCTCTAGTTTCTGCTTTAGAAGGTGTCAACATAGACGAAGCTATAAAAGAAGCAAGTGCTATGCAGATGGCAGCTCCAGCAGCTTCAAGCGCAGCCCCACAAGCTAGTGCAAAGAAGGAAGAAAAGAAAGAAGAGAAGAAGTCTGAAGAGCAAGCAGCAGCCGGTTTAGGCGCATTATTCGGTTAATACCGAATTTTTTCTTTTTTTAAATAAATTTAATAATTTTTCTTAATATTTTCTTTTATGCCAATCGACGATGCATTAGCACAATTAAGTCCAGGTATAAAATATGAACAAAATCTTTCAATAATGGACGCACCTTCCGATGAATTTTTCTATAAGTTTCCAATATATTATGTAAACCAAAATTTGTCTTTAGATTATATAAATTTATTAAAAAATTCAGGATACGCTCCAGAGATAGATAAAGCTTCAGGGTTGATGATATCTAAAAAAATGTTAAGTGTAAATGCAGATGTAAGGTTGTCAGCACTGTATAATTCTTTCGATTTTAAAGTAAGTAATAAAGACTATTTAGTTAAAATTAATCAAACAGATGGAAGAAAATTAGTTGAAAGTTTAGGTTATAAATTACCAACAGCAGCAATAATGTACAAGTTATTTATTCCTTATCTAAAAAATATGGTAGAACTAAGTAAAGAGGCTAAAGCAACTTTGGAAGAAATGTCTACAAAAATTGAATGGTTAGATGATGAAATAATTGATCAAGAAATAATTAAAATAGGAGATATAGAAACAAAATTGAATATATTAAAACAGGTAGGTAGCTTTAACAAAGCAGATCTAAATGATTTTGGATATCCAAATGTTGTAAAAGAAGACCTAGACCAAGGAGAATACAACTATTGGCCTCCTAAGGGAAATAAAAATGCCGTAATCCGTAACCAAAGCTCAAGTTTTAGCTTAGATTGCAACTGGAAAGCACACGACTCGGATTCTGTACTCGGAGTACGTCTAGTAAAATTTTATTCCCGAATGAAGAAAAGTTAAGAATTAAAAAAATATTAAGATACTACACAACTTTACCTAAAACAAAATCTTTAAAAACTAAATAAAATCAAAATTTATATGGGTTTTAATGAGAACGAGTATAATTCTCTGCAGAAGGACGTTTCTGACTTAAGAGTTAATTTGAATTCAATCAATGAAAAGAAAGAAGAATGGTATAGTAAGAAAGAGAATCTTAAGAAAGAAATTAATAATTTAATTGCTGAAATTAAGCAGATAAGGAACGAAAGAGACAAGAGAAGTACTGAACTTCAAGAATTGAAAAAACAAAGGGATAAATATAATGAAGAAGTTCAGATGTTGATACAAAAAATAAAAAAACTAAATAAAGAAAAATCTAAAACTTATAAAAAATATAACATAAAAATTGATCCTAAAAACATTCAAGTAAAAATAAATGAATTAGAAAGTAAAGTGGAAATAGAAACAAATTTCGAAAAAGAAAAGAAATTAATGGAAGAAATTAATAAATTAAAAAAGTCATATGCTCAAAATTCAGAGGTTTTTGAATTAGGGAAAAAATCTGAAGAATTAGCAATTGAAATTAAGAATTCAAGAAGTAAAGCAGACGAATTCCATAGAAAAATACAAGAAATAGCAAGAGATTCAAATTACGATTTATTTATTACTTTATCAAATAAAATAACTGAAACAAAGAAAATACAGGAAGATGCATTCCAAAAGTTCATCGAATATAAAGATGAGTATGCTAAAGCAAGCCAAGATTTAAAATCAAAAATTGAAGCACTAAATTTATTGAAGCAAAGTGTAAGTGATAATAGGCAATTGCAGAAAATAAAGGCAAAAGAAAGAGAGCATAGAATTATTGAAGAAAAGACAAAAAAAGTAGAAGAAAAATTAAAAAATAACAAAAGATTGACAACAGAAGATTTGCTAGTTTTCCAAGGACAAATTTAATTTTTCTTTTCTTCAAAATGTTTTATTCCAGTCGGGTTTAATACCACACAGCTCTGTGTGAATATATTCTATGAACTATATTTTCAAGTTGAAAAAAATCATTAAGCAGCTTTCTGTCTATAAAAGCTCCAATATCCTAAAATCTCTGGTCGCTGCTGCGCCGCTAATTGGACAATTAAGTTCATACCTCCACCTTTAGATAAATTCCTTCCAATATTTTTATATAGGTTCCAGCCAAGGGTACCGAATTCTTGTCTTAACGTCTTATTTTTTCGAATATAATTAGCATTAAATACTTCCCCTTCATTCCTATGCTCTAAATAAAAATCAAATAGTTTAAGCAACTGGATAGGCCCATCAATGAGAAGAGTTTGTTTATAACTACGATAGAGTTTAACTCTGGGATCAATTTCCTCTGCTACTTCAAAAATTTTATCCATACCTCCTTCTCCTGCCAAGTAGGTTTTAGCTCCACTAGAGATTTTTGTGCCAAGACCTTTCAATTCAGGTCTTTCTAAATATGCTTGATTAAAAATATCTCCTTCTTGCCTATTTTTCAGGAAGAAATCAAAAATATTAAGTAGCTGCCTTGGTCCATCTACCAGGATGGTATGCTTATAGCCACGATACTGTTTAACTCTTGGATCAATTTCCTCTGCTACTTCAAAAATTTTTTCTATACCTCCAGCTACTTTACCATGAGAACCGTTATATATTTTTTTTCCTAAGGCACCAAATTTGTTTTTTAGACGTTTATTGTTCAGAATATAGTTTGTATTGAACACTTCCCCATCTTGTCGATGCTCTAGGTAGAAGGCAAATAAATCTAAGAGTAAATTTGTCAACCGTATCTTTTGGATAAGTTCTCTTGGTCCTTGGGACAGTGAGACATCTCTTCCTTTTGATTCGCTTCCTGATAGATATTCTTTATTTCTATCCAAAAATTCAGCAAGTTCCCATCTTTCTTCAACGAATAATCCTAAATATTCTTTCATCAACGAAGGTGCTTTAATCTGTTCCATCACTTCACTTTGTAGATTGGATTCTAATTCTACACTATATAAGTCTCCACTGCGCTTTATAGTAGCAGTTTGTGCTGGTCCCAAATCTGTAAGAACTTGTACAACCTTTTCAAGATTAATATCTGACTTCATATTTTAGTGGAAATCGGGAGTTATTTATAAATTTTTGCTATTTTGTTATTAACTAGTAGTACCAAATATGCAACAAAGTTTAAAATGAATTATAGTATGCAGTTTCTTAAATCATTTCTTTTTAATTTTCTTAATCAAATGTTTAAAATCACTATAAACAGGTATAGATTTTATTTTATAGTATTTAACTAAACCTATCCAGATTAAAGCTACATAAATCCAAGATACAAATTTCCAGAAAATTAAATGAACTGTATTAAAAGCCCCAAATCCATATTTAACAGTTAAAATTATTAAAAGCCATATTCTAAAATAATTCATTAATAAAATTAATAAAAATCCAATTAATATTATCTTTATTCTAATTTTTAATCCAACATCTTTCGTTGTTAATGCTAAAAATAACAATAGCCAATAGGCATAAATTGCTATACAAGCATCAATAAAAGTAAAAGGAATTCCATTTACACTTAAAATATTTCCAACAATTATAGGATCCAAAGGATATAAAAGAAAATAAACACCATAAATAGTTATAGGCGTTAATATCAGATAAAATAAACTTAATGGAATGAAAATTAACAAATATCTAAAGATTAAACCATAAACATATTTCATAAAATTTTACATAAATTTTAATTTATTAACTTTCGTAAAAGCTAAAAACCTAATTAGCTATCATTTAGATATGAAAAAAGTCATTATAAGTTCAATAACTGTTTTAATTTTAATCTTATCTTTTTTATTTGATAAAGAACTAATTAGTTTCATAGCAAATAATAGGCTAGAATTATTAAATCCAATTTTTATAATATTATCAATCGATTATTTTTTAGCAATAATATTAGCACTCTTAACCTTATTCCTATTATATAAAGAAAAAAACAAAGTTATACCATTTGTCAGTTCAATAATAGTAACATACTTAGTGATAGCTATTCTAAAAATATTAATTGCAAGAGTAAGACCAGATGTAATAACATTAATTGAAACAACTACTTATTCAATGCCAAGCAGACATGCAGCATTAGCTTTTATGCCTTTAGCATTTATTCAAAATAAAAAATTTAGGATAATTTACATAATTTTAGCGATTTTAATAAGTTTTTCAAGATTATATAATGGATTACACTTTTTGTCTGATTTAATAATAGGAAGTTTAATAGGCTACTTTATAGGCCTATTTTTTTATAAATTAGAAGAAAAGTATCAAATTTCAAAAAATTAACCACCAAAACATTTAAATAGCAGTCATGACTACATAATAGCAACAAATTTGGGGGTATTATCTAAAATGAATAAAATTACACTATTATTAGTTTTAATATTATCTGTATTGTCTTTTAATGTCTTTGCAGCTTTACAAATTGATTCTGTAACACAATCACCTAATCCAATAATCTTTCCAGATTCAAATGTAGTTAGTGTTTCAGTAGCTGTAGTAGTAAGCAACACAGGTGAAACAATAAATTCAGTAAATGTTAAGGGCGGTCCGCCATCAAGTGCAGCAGCTTTAACTTTACCTTTTGATTCACAAACTACACTTTCAAATGTAGTAAATACAAGTACACAAACAGCAACTTTAACTTTAAATGTTCCTAGAAATACACCTCAGGGAGTTTATGCTTTTAGCGTAACAGTAGAAGACGTGTCAGGCGCAGTATCTTTAGTAAAAAGAGATTTTAGTGTAGTAGTAAATCCATCACCAGATGTTGATTTTAAAATAAATGATCAAGATTTAGGAAGTAATGCAATAGTCCTTACAGGCGAAAGAGGAGATACTACTGAAGTTCAATTAAAGTTAAAAAATACGGGTAATGTTGATTTGACAAATATTGCACTATCTCATGGTTTCACATCAGATGATTTGAAAGACAGTGATGATAATCCTATAACTTTAACAATTTCACCAACCACAATTTCAACATTAGCTAAAGGAGCAGAAACAACTGTAACTTTAAGAGCTAATATAGATTCAAGTTATGAAATAGATACATTATCAAACGAGTTAATATTAACTTCTAGCTCATTTAGCGGAGGAAGATTTACGCACCCTTTAAAAATTGAAGTAAGACCTTTAGCTTGTTTGTCAGGATCAAGTTCAAATGAATTGGATTTAGAAGTTGTAGAACCTGCAGATGATGAAGAATTTGAACCTGGTGAAGATTTACATTTAAGAATTGATGTAGAAAATAAAGGAAGCAATGATAAGGATGTAAAAGTAGAAGTCGGCCTTTACAATTTAGACAATAGTAGAAAAGTACAAGGCTTTTCATCTACAAAAAATATTAACGATGATAGCGAAAAAACTTATACATTTGAATTTTCATTAAATACAGAAGACATAGATTCAGATGATGATTATGCAATTTTCATAAAAGCTTATGACAGAGACGAAGAGGAAGATACATGTCTTCAAGAAACTTTCGATGTAGAACTTACAGTTCCAGAACATAAAGTTCTTATGGAATCTTTAAATC
>Ga0209542_10017620_pt1 | contig 11678 bp, 16 predicted proteins | sample RifCSPhighO2_01_FD_184028 | JGI IMG/M metagenome (GOLD analysis project Ga0209542, IMG submission 184028) | Soil microbial communities from Rifle, Colorado - Rifle CSP2_plank highO2_0.1 (SPAdes) (version 2) | ecosystem: Environmental > Terrestrial > Deep subsurface > Rock core/Sediment ...
CACATGAAGGAAGGGAAGCTGGAGCGTCTGGGAAAAATAAGAACGAGAGCTGATAGCTATAAGTGGCGTGTAGACATCTATCAGACCGATGCGGCTCGGGATTTCAGGGAATATGTGATAAACATGTCAAATGCCTTCTTCGGACCAACATTGGAAATAGAATGGGATTCTAAAACATCTTAGCTGAAACAAAGAAATGCCTTTCTTCGAAAGGCTCAAGATTTATCAGTTCTAAAACTTGGAATCCTGCTGCCTTCAATTTGTAGACCTGTTCGTCTGTGACTTTCTTCGGAGACTTTGTTATGTCTATCGACTGCGTCTTTATGGCAAGCATCAAATGCCCGCCTCTCTTCAAAAAATCCTTGGCAACCCTTATAGCTATGTCCGTCTGGTCCGGCTGCGCAATGTCAACATATAGAACATCAGATTTCTCTACCCAGGAGAACTGCTCAGGCTTTCTCGCATCGGCAAGTATGGGAACTATGTTCTCATACTTCTCGCAGACAGGCAACAGTTCATTGAAAGGCCTCTCGGAAAATTCCAGTGCATAGACTATTCCTGTTGTACCAACAATGTCTGCAACATAGCTCGGAGTGAATCCATGCGCAGCGCCGAGGTACAAAATCTTTGAGCCCTGTCTTATTGGAAGCTGCTTCAGGCCTTTCATTATTGCCGCGCCTAGCTTGCTTCTTGTCGGATCCCACAGCCTGTATTCCCCGTTCAGTTCCTCACCAAAAAGCCTCTCCTTCAGTGTTGCAAGCGTTGCTAGCCTGTCTTCCACCTTAAAGACGCCTGTAAATATTTCCTTAACCATCTCCCCCACCCATTATCCTCTTCAGTTTCTCCTTGTAATCCCTGACAGCCTCCTCTGACTTGTCCTCTTTCGTGTAGAAATCTGTCCTGACTGTGATTGTAAGCTTTGAAGCGATCAGCCTGGCAACCTTCCCCTGCAGCTCCTTCTTTGCTGTTGACACATCGGGATGTGTAAACAGGATTCCGAATCTGGGCGGCCTGGCATCCTTGCTCTTCGATTTCATGAACCTGAACAAGGCCCTTTCCGCTCCCAAAAGCTGTATTGTTGAAGAGCTCATCTTCGACAGCCTCTCCAATGACCCTGTCTGCTTCAGGATTCTTGCAGCTAGCAAAGAGCCAACAAGAGCGGATGTGTTCGGCATCTCCTTCTTCGTCAGGTCCTCAAGGTATTTCTCCAGTCCCGCTTTCATCTCGAAGGCCTTCTTTGAAAGGACGGCATATTCCCTTACATTTTCTATATCCTCCTTGCTGAAGCTCATCCCCATGCTGGCTTTGAAGCTCGGAATCTTCTCCCTTTCCCCATATTCAGCGATTGTAGCAAGATATCTCTCATGGTCCTTTGTTGACAGCTCAGGATAATGCAACCCGTACCACTCCCTTATCCTTTCGGAAAAGAGGTTTGTTATCTTTTCCAGGTCCTCTAAGGCGGAAACGGTTTCTATGATCAGTTTGTCCCTCCTGACAAGCGAAGCGATCCTCTTCTTGGAAAGAAGCACTCCGAACTGGGAAAGGAACTTGTTCAGTTCATCGTCCTTCATCTTTGCCATTGAACGAATATTCTCCCTTATGTAGAGGGTAGCTTTATTCGGGGAAGTTGAATAAGCAGTATACCCCTTCTTTTCCAGATCAAACTTCAGCTGCCTGACCTCTTCTATCTCTTCGCCCTTAAAGCATTTGGCAACCTTCTGCGCAGCCTCCTCTGCATCCAGCTTGAACATCTTTGAGGCTAGGAACTTGCCCTTGTCATCTACTGCAATAACGCCCAAAGGCGAGACATCAACGTACGCATCCATAACCTTTTTATGCGTTCCAGAAGGTATAAAAAGAAGATTACATGGGCCGAATAAGGACAAGATGGATAAAGAACATTGCAGAGGAGATAGCTCTAAAGTTTCCTGACAAGGTCTCTGCCGACTATGAACAGAACAAGGCCCTCATAGATTCCATGAATCTCGGGGAGGACAAGTTCGTCAGGAACAAGGTAGCAGGCTACATGGTCAAGATCGCCCAGAGAAAAGCAGCATAGTTTTAATATTAAGTCACAGCATATCTTTCTAGATAATATGGGTACACTGAATCCAAAACAAGTAGCAGTTTCACTGGGACTGTTGGCAGCGGCAATGCACCTGATATGGTCAGTGATGGTTGCTCTTGGCTTCGGACAGGCATGGATAAACTGGATAATTGGATTGCACTTTGTAAGCGCAACAGTTACTGTAATGCCATTCAATGCTGTGACAGCAATAATTCTATTGGTCGTGACGTTCGTATTGGGATCTATAGTAGGATTTGTCTTTGCGACAGCATGGAACTGGACAGGCAAGAAGTTGTAGATGCGATCTAGAATCTAAAGAAGACTTTTGTTTAGTTTTATTTGCCTATTTTTAATTGGTGCGGGGGGCAGGATTTGAACCTGCGGACCTCTAAAGGACCAGATTTCTCTATCATCTCAGAGATCAAAACTCAAGAGTTTCTTGAGTCTGGCGCCATTGCCGGACTAGGCGACCCCCGCATGAGAAGTGTTTCTGCGAGAACGATATAAAGATTTATCCATGGTAGGGAGTCGCAGCGTTTTCTTGTTTTCCGTTGTGCTCTTCTTTTCTGCAATCGGAAACATATGTCGCTGAACCTTCCACCCTAGCCAATTCATCGCCTTTCAATGTTCTGGGATCAACATGGAATACAAACATTCCTTCTCCTATAAAGTCTCTTATCCGATAAAACACTTTCAGGGTTTCGTCAAAACCGTTGACAGTGCGCAACCTCTCAAAGGAGTCTGTAGCAGCAACTCCGGACTTGCCATTTTTCTCAAGAAATTTGGTTATAGTATCAAAAAACGAATTTGAATTGGTTGGATTTATGACATCTGGACCAGCCACAGTGCTAATCCTGTAGACCGTTAATTCCTCGACTCTTTTGCTAAACTCTTTGAAGTCTTTGAATCCCTCATGATCGTAATTGGAAGAAAGCGCCAATATTCTTCTTCGAGTATCTTTTATGTCTAGAAATATGCCGTATAGAACACTAACACTATGGGATTTCAGGAGATAAGATCCTGGACCCCTATCCTCGAATTTTATCTTTTTTGTCTCCTTCCCAACATCTGCTGTATCCATAGAAAAACTTACTACCACACAGTATTTAAATATACCTATTGCACGCTGATTGCCGAATAAGAAAATGTGAAGAAAAAGAAAAGATATTACTTGACTAGAGGTCTGCTGGCCTGATTGTTGCTCTTCCGTTTGCCTTTGCTCTCTTTGATGCATCAGCAAGCAATTCAGCGACTTTCTTGTCCATAGCGCCCATGAAGTCGCCGGAGCATCTCATTCCTTTGCAAGCAGCCTTTACAGCCGACTTTACAACTAAAGCTTTGCCCATTCATATCACCTCATTTTTTCTTGAGAGTTAAAACCCTCGTATATGAGTGCTGTTCGACTCTATTTAAAGGTATATGAATCTGGATTATAGACTGACCAGTAGGCAAAATAACGGCTTTTACGAAGAATCTAGCCTTTTTACAGCTACGCCAGGCACCCCGAGCCTCACTGTGAATGCGTCATATCCATCATTCTCAAATTCCTGTATCAGCTTCACCCTTTGCCCATCGTCTTTGGCAAGCACTATGCAGCTTCCCCCTCCCCAGCCGCCGGTAGGCTTGGCGCCAAGAGCGCCCTTCTTCATAGAAGTCTCAACAATGTCATCAAGCTTCTCTGTGGAAATGTCAAACTCACTCAAAGCCTTGTAGTATAGGTTCATCAGTCTCCCTATCTTCTCCAGATCCTTCGCCCCTATAACAGACAGCGCAGTACTGGCTATGTTCTCAGCCTTCTTCATCGTCTCTTCAAACATCTTCGGCTGCGTGTCCTTTATCTTCCATACCTTCTCTACCATCTCGCTCGTCTTCGCGGCCTCGCCGCTGTTGACAATTATAAGCGGGAATTCGAAGTCAATGGTCAGATGCTCTATGCTTCTTCCGGTCTTAACAAGATAGCCGCCGTGAGTAACCGTGTTTGCATCTATGCCCGAAGGGGTGACATGCACAGACCTCTCCGCCTCATTCGCATAATAAATTATCTCCTCTTTGGAGAAGTTGCGGCCGAAAAGCTCTGAAACTGCAGCAACCAAACCAGCACTAACAGAGGCGCTTGACCCGAGGTTCTTTGTAACTGCGGAATTTATCCTTGCCCTAAAAGGCTTGTGCCCATAGTCTTCCCCTATCTCAGCTACAGCAACAAGGCATGGGATCAGCTTGTTGCTTTCAGTCATTTTCCTGATCTCCTTCGAAGCAGGTTTCTCCTTGCTCTTATCTAGATTGTATGCATCCCTAAGCTCGTAGACCCTGTTCATTAAATTGTCCAATTCGGTAAAACTGATTCTCGCAATTCCAAACTCTCCGGCATCAATCTCTATTCCCTCATATGCCTTTCCCGCCTCGACGGTTGTGTATATTCCGGCTGCCGCGGCGATGCCAGGCTTCCCATGGACAACAGCATGCTCGCCAAAAAGTATTACCTTTCCTGGCGCAACAGCCTCAACCTCATAAACAGCCTCCTCCTTTGCTTCAGCAATTGCCATAGAGAATGTTGCACAGTAAAGGTTAAATTCTTATTTGCACGCCTCCCAATAGCTTCTGTGAAACAATGAAGGATCTGATTGTTTTGAAGGTTGGAGGATCTGTAATAACCGATAAGAAAAGCGAAAAGCCTAAAGCGAACCTGAAAAACATAAATAGGATAGCTGAAGAGATATCAGAAGCTTATGCTTCCGGCAAATTTGACTTGATCTTGGTTCATGGAGCTGGCTCATACGGTCATCAGATTGTGAAGAAAACAGGAATTGACAAGGGAATAAAAAACGATGAACAGAGGGTTGCGTTCGCGGAGACGCAAAGGCTGCAGAATGATTTGAACTCGATCGTAACGAAAGCTTTGATAAAGAATGATGTGCCAGCAATGCCCCTGCAGGCCTCTGCGCATGCTATAATGAGAGCGGGAAGGCTTGTGAAGTTCGATCTTGAAGCTACACGCGGATTTCTTAGAAGCGGGCTTGTTCCAGTCTTCTATGGCGTTCCTGCATTTGATACGGAACAGGCATGCTCCATTCTTTCCGGAGACCAGATAACGCCTTATGTTGCAAAAGAACTTTACGCCAGAAAAATAATCCACGGGACAAATGTTGACGGCATTTTCACAGCAGATCCCAACAAGGACAAGAGTGCGAAATTGATTCCATTGATAAGGGAGGAGAACTTCGAGAAGATAAGCAGCTGGATGTCTGGCTCTTCAGCTGTTGATGTCACAGGCGGGATGCTTGGAAAGATATCAGAACTTTTGGATGTTGCCAAGTCTGGAATAGAATCGCAGATAGTTAATGCTCTGAAGGCTGGAAATGTCAAGAAGGCTCTCCTTGGAGAGAAGATAGGGACAGTCGTAGTGCGCTGATTATTTCTCCGCAACGCTCCACAGGAACTCGAAGTGGTGCCTGTATGAATCAGCTATCTCCTTGCTCTCTATCATTACAACCAGGGGCTGCTCAGACCAGATTATTATTGCAACCTTGTCACCCCATATGTTTGTGGCAGCTGGACCAAGGTATTTCTCAGGCAAGAACTTCCATTGCGCCATCGGAACCTTTATTCCACGCGCCTTCTCTCCGTAGATCATCTTAAGCAGTACCTTCTTCTTTACCCTCCTCATCGTGTATTGCGGAGCATAGTACTTCAGGATCTCGCCAAAATGTGTTGTCCCTCCGAGCACAAGGATTTCCTTGTAGTTAAGCTGATCGTCAAGGATTGTCTTCAGTCCTCTTTTCCCCCTATAGATCCTAGCCTCCTGCTTTGCCTCTACAGCTCCATATTGCTTCTCAAGCTTCGGAACAACCGCGCTCAGATCCTCCATCTTGAAATTCATGATCTCAATAAGCCTCTGCGGATTTTCTGCTTGGAAATATCTCCTTGTTCCATGCATCACATAGCTTACAAGGCCCTTCGCAACCAGCCTTTCAATGGAATCATACACGTTCCTTCTATGCATCCCTATCTTCTGAGCAATCTGTCCTGCCAACCCTGTCCGCATCCTTATCAAAGCCAGGTATACCTTTGCCTCCCCTTTGCTCAGGCCCACGTATCCCAATAGTTTTTCCTCAAGGGTTGTTTCTGGCATAGAAGGTATTCATTCTCCAAGGAATATAAGCATTGTGGTATTCTCTATCACCACACTAATTAAACAGCCAGCTGGAGTAAACTCTGTTTAGGTGGTTAACAATGATAGCTGAGCATCCCTCTTTCCGGGAACCGAAAATTGGCGAGATAAGATCGAAGATTCAGGTCCAGTCTTATGCTGACCTTGTTACAGGTATAAAGAACCTGAACAGGGACCAGTACATAGAGATACCCCTGTGTGAGGAGATCGTTTCTCCAGAATTTGCCGATGGAATTCACTACAAGAAAGCAGGCCCTCATCTTTCTGTGAGCATACCTGATGCGAGATACAGATGCGTCGGGGTGCGTTCAATAGATGACAGGATAAGGGACGCAATGAAACAAGCAGAAGGCGATCTGCGAGGATACGGCTGGACAGGTTTCAGGGACAGCAGGCACAGGCTGATTGGTCTTGCAGACTTGATTGACGGGATGGAACTCTTCACTTACATAAGAGATGTTGAAAACGATGAGAATATCAAGATACAAGACTACTCGCAAAGGATTGTTGCATTCGTCCCATCAAGGACAAAGGAGAAGGAATACAACGTTGCACTGAATTCTCTGCCGATAGCAACGAGCGACAACCCCCTGGCGGATGCGATAGATCTGTTCGGGAGCTGCAACTGCGAGGACAAGGTATTCAACGGGGAGCTAAACACAAAATACAAATCAGGCGAGGAGAGATTCTGCGCGCACGAAGTAGCTGCATACTATGAAACTGCTGCATTCAAGGAGGAGAAACAGTTCGCGCACATTGCGCAGAACCCATTTCCGATAGCAAGAGGCAAGGCAATCAAGTTCAACAGGAAGCTAAAAAACAATGTTGTAAAGGAAGTTGAATACTCTGGGAAGATGCATAGAAGATCGTTGACAAAGATCGAGAAGGAACTGCTGAACTGGATATACCTGCAAAGGGAAGGAGCGGATGAGATGTTCAAGTTCGAGGATGCAGGAATGGCTGCGCAGGCTGCAATGTACTATGCAGAGCTTTAGTATAGGTTGCAAAGCGTTCCGTAGTCAGCAAGAGTTCTTTCTTTATATTTCGGAATCACGTTCTTGATCTTTTCATCCGGAGCTTGGCTACAAACTTCATCCACTTTATCTTTTGTCATGGCAATATCACCGATTTAGGCTTTTTAAAGATTGGTGCTCCCAGCGGGATTTGAACCCACGTTTCCAGTAATCCGAACCGAAGTTCAGATATCACCGGCTAACTTCGCTATCATAGGCTTGCGCCTCAACCCTTTCGAGTCGCTCGATTGGCCAGCAAAAAGTTATCTTTTTGCTTAAGGCCGGTATCCTTGACCGGGCTAGACGATGGGAGCCTATGATTGATTACTAGTCTATCTTTTATAAAATAACCTTCCACAGGAAATCCGGAAAAAATTAACTCTTCCACTGCAAAATGGCATTTAAGAATTATAATCTGATTTATTTTATACAGATGAAAATATGAACATTAGAAAATTCTGCAATACTGATTTTGCTTATTGGATAGGTATAATTCAGACAGACGGCTATTTCCAGCATTATGAATATAATAAAAAGAAAATGGTTTTAGCCAGAGCGTTTAATAAGAACTTGGCTATTATAGAGAGGTTCAAAGATATTTCCTATAGATTGTTTAATAGAAAATCGAAGATAGTAAAATACAAAGACAGGTCCGCTATGGAATATAGAATAGGTGTAAAGGAATTTGTTCCATTGTTCCATAAACTAAAGATTAAATTATCTAAACCGCCTACTCCACCGAACTGGATATTAAATTCTAATAAGTTCTTTGGTGCCTATTTAGCAGCTATTATAGACGGTGATGGCGGTGTTAGAATAAAACGATATAAATATCCTCAATGTGTTATTAGAATAATAAGTGGTGAATTTCCTCATAAATTATCAAAGGCAGTTGAAAGAATACTCAGATGCAGTATCTACTCTGAGTATAGAGAACGAACAACCTTCATAGGTAATAGAAAAATCTCTGGAAAATCTTATACATTAGAATTTAATATAACTAAGAAAAATATTGGCTTTGTTAAGAATTTCATACTTCCACATATAGTATCTTCTCATAAATCTGACAAAATAAAAGAGTTCCTTATAATGAAAGATTATCAATTCATGACAAGGTCTTCCAGTTCTCCTTGTAATGCTAGTATTTTTCACGCCGATCATTAAAAAGTAATGGTGGGCCGAGCAGGATTTGAACCTGCGACCTTTACCGTGTGAGGGGTCCGCTCCTCGAAGAGGATTAACGTCATACCGCTAGACCATCGGCCCATAATTGGCGCTGAGGGGGAGATTCGAACTCCCGGATCATTTCTGAAACCAGCTTAGCAGACTGGCGCCGTAACCACTTGGCTACCTCAGCATGCTATATCATTCGATCTGATACTTTAAAAGTTTAGCAATTTTTCTCGCCAAAGTGAAGGAAACCTTTGCTAAAACCTTTAAATATTTGATTGTTGCCAATATTCATATCAGTTTTGTGATTTTATGGCAATAACAATAAAAAACCTGTCTGAAATGTTCGGAAAAGACGTCTTCACTGACAAGGGCGTATACACGGGAAAGGTTGTTGACATCGACGTAAGCCTATCGAAATTCAGGGTAAAATCGCTTGTTGTTGAAGTAGCGAGGGGCTCATTCTTATCAAATCTCGTTGGCGGAAAGAAAGGCGTGATAATTCCATACAGCCTTGTCCAGAACGTGGGGGATGTTGTGATAATCAGGCACATCTCAACACCAACCTCATCTGAGGATGCAAAAGGACCTGCAGGTCTGAGCGGATCAGAAGAGCCGATGACAATTTCTTCGTTCTAAATTAAGCCTTTAACACAGCCACTTGTTCGTTCCACTGTCATAGCTGCAGATCTTCTGATAAGCAGCTTCAACCGCGCTTATCAGCCTGATTGAAACGCTGTAACCGTTGCTCAGGACAGAAGCAGGGACATTGTCTATCTTTGCCTCAAAGTAGCCTGTTCCATCAGTTCTCGTGTTTTTGAAGAAAAACTGTGAAGTCACAGCGTCCTTCACCCCAACTTCTATGTCAGAGTTCGGAATGACTGTTCCGTTGGAATACGTAACAGTCCCGCTGAATCTCATGCTATAGATCTGCGAGCTAGGTATGCTCGATAGCGCGGGGCACCAGGCACCAAGGCAGGTTGAAAGACTGATTCCTGATGTATACACAGAAGCATCATATGCTATGAACTGTATTTTCAGGTTAGCAGAGCTGACCTCCCCTGCGGAGCCGAATGTTGCAGCATTCCTGAAGCTCGAAGAGGTCTGGTCAGGAACAAGAGGACCCGCAGCGAATGCTATCGAGACTAGAGCAGAAAATGCCAAGGTCAATATCGCAGCCTGCTTTAGCATAAACAACTTACCTAGAACTCACTTAAATCCTTTAGCCCTGACTATTTCTGCTAGAGTGGCGTAAATGACCTTTCCTGCAAGAAGCGTATAGACATCCTCCTCTGATGAAGAGAGGGGGGTGAATTCCACAAAATCAACAGCAGCAAGATTCTTTCCCAGGGCTCTCACGGCTTCCAGAAGATTATTCACAGTTATCCCGTCCGGTTCTGGGTTTCCCACGGCGGGAACAATTGAAGGGTCAAGAACGTCATAGTCTATTGAAAGGTATGCTCTTCCCTCGATATTAGAAAGGTCTTTCAGCGAAGCTACTTTGATACTCTTCTCTTTTATGAACTCCTCCTCCTTCCTGGACATGCATCTGATCCCATACATGTAGATGTTCTCAGGCCCTATCATCTCGCTGATCCTTCTGACAACCCCATTATGCCCGTTTGAATCCTCGCAGTCTGGATGCGCATCCAACACAACTAAAACATCAGGCTTCAGCTCCTTGACAGCTCCCAATGTGACTGTGTGCTCTCCTCCCAGAATAATTGGGAACTGTTTCAGCCCTCTCAGCTTTGCACTTGTCTGGCTCATGAGCTGTTCAAGAGTTTCAGGATGTATGTCACCCAAGTCCTTGATGAATGCAGAATCTGTCAAATCTATTCCTCTGATGTATGTTTCCAACTTGGGAAAGATGGAACGCAGCATCTGTGGTCCTTTGGCTGAGCCTCTCCTGAAAGTTTGCGTCCTGTCGTAGCAGATGCCTAGCAGAGCAAAGTCCATAAACTAATCAGAATGGCGGAGGCTTTTAAAGGTGATTAGGTCTCTTCTGGCTAAGCAAATAATTGGTTACCTCAGACCTATAGGCAGGCGCTATGTCCTCTGGCCTTGTAACAGTCACATAGAACAGTGCAAAGTATACTGTCTTGACCATGCCTATGTATATGCCTGCGGCAATGGCCAGTCCGATCCCTATGATCACCCAGAGCGCCAAGGGAACCACAAGGTATGTGGCATTAAGGAATCCGAGCATGAACGCCATTATGAAAAACGGTATCAGCAATATCATCCAGACATATCCCAAAGCAACGTTTCCCACAAAATCTATGCCAAAGACGCCTGCGAGAGCCCCGGGAACGTTCTTCCTTATGTTGTTTATCTCAGGCAGCGTATCAACAACGCTGTTCTCGCTAATGATCGACGCAGGCAGCAAGAAGTTTCCTATAAGATCCCAGCCCTCTTCCACGACCTTGCCTAGGATATACATCAGTCCGTTTATGATTGCAAAAAGAATTCCCTTTCTTCCCGTTCCGGCCTTCAGCTGGTTTGCAAGGGCTGTGAAAATGATGGTAAAGAGCCCTATCCAGAATATGTCGGACTTGTTCTCCTTTGCCCTGGCCAAGCCCTCTCCATAAGAAACCTTCTTCCCCGCGAACGTATTATAGACCAGCCAGCACTGCGCGCCGTTGTAATGGACTTTTATGAATGGGAACAGAATCATCAGAACCAGTAGGCTGACAAATATAGCAAGGAATCCTATTGTCCCAAGCGCCGCGCCCCCGAAGATTATCGAAGCCCCTCCCAGAAGCAGGACAAGGTAGAAAAGCAGCGCAATCTTGACCTGAGCTGTTGTAGGCTTTATTATTTCCGGGTTCTTGGCAATAACAACAAATGTATTCTTCAGAAGATTTAGCGTGTCCTTTATACTGCCAAACATTGACATCTCCCTGCGCTAGAATGGAGGCATTTGCTTATAAAGTTTATATAGAAGTGATTCCCATAGATAAGGCATGGCTTCTAAAAAGGCTAAACACAAGGCAAAACCGGTTCATAAAGTTCATAAAAAACCGGAGAAAAAGGCTGCGCCAAAGGCAGTGCCAAAGATGCCTCCTGTAGAGAAGATGGCCGATGAGAAGGCGTTCGAGCTTCTGAAGAAATACAAGATCAGTCTGGTTCCGCAGATGGTTATAAAGAAGGATTCTGAGCTCCCTGCGGCTCTGAAGAAGATAGGATTTCCCTGCGTCATGAAGGTCTCCTCCTCCAAGATTATCCATAGGACGGAAGTAGGAGGGGTTCTGAGGAA